>ERZ724522.1723-NODE-1723-length-11248-cov-10.767801_pt1 | contig 11248 bp, 15 predicted proteins | sample MGYA00376055_ERZ724522 | MGnify/ENA primary metagenome ERZ724522 (study PRJEB28724, sample SAMN07190884) | wastewater metagenome | isolation source: effluent of sewage treatment plant in Hong Hong | place: Hong Kong | collected 2016-03-17 ... | reverse complement strand
CGGCGCAGCGTCGCCCGCGCGCAGCACGGCGCCACGGGCACGAGCGCCTGAACCACACCACCCCACGCCACCGACTGACCCCGCCACACCGACCCCACCACGGAGCCAACCGCCATGTCCCAGGCCTACGCCCAGATCACCTACCCCACCGCGCCGGCCGCGGCGTTCGCCGGCCTCCGCGTGCCCAACCCGGGCGACATCGTCGAGGGCCGCATCCAGGGCGAGGCCTCGGCGGTCATCCCCTTCGGCTACGCGGTCAAGCGCCACGGCTCCGACGCCACCAAGGCGATCCTGCCGGCGGCCGAGACCGACAAGGTCCTCGGCCTGGTCTGCCACTCCTACACGTACATGGAGGGCACCACCTACGACTCGACCGCCACCCCGGCCGGCGTGAAGCCGGGCGCGTCGCTCGACATCCTCCGCCGCGGCCGCATCTGGGTCATCGCCGAGGACGCGGTGTCGGCCGGCGACCGCGGCTGGATCCGCTGCACCCTCGGCAGCGGCGCCGAGTACGTCGGCGGCGTCAACAACGCCGACGAGGGCACCGAGATGATCGACTGCACCAAGCAGGTCGAGTTCCTCACCGCGGCGTCGGCCGGCGCGCTCGCGCTCGTCGAGGTCGACTTCACCCGCGAGGCGGACTGAGCCATGGCCAGCCGGCTCCCCAACGACTTCTACCGTGACCGCTCGCGCGTGATCTTCACGCACGCGGCGCTCACGGCGGGCATCGGCTCGATCCTCCACGTCGCTGGCCAGGCCGAGCGCGTGGTGTCGGTGAAGTACGTCAACGAGACCGGCCTGGCGGTCCACGGCACGGACTACGTCACGCTCGACGTCCGCCGCGACGACGCCGCCGACGAGCTGTCGTTCACGGCGCAGGGGTTCACCACCACCCACGGCACCGAGACGGTCAACCTGGCGTCGCACGGGCTGCTGACCGGCGACGGCCCGTTCCGCCTGACCAACTCGGGCGGCGCCCTGCCGGCCGGCTACAGCGCCGGCACCGACTACTACGTCATCAAGACCGGCGCCGGGACCTTCAAGCTCGCGGCCAGCCGCGCGCTGGCCTTCATCGGCACCGCGGTGGCCATCAGCGGCGACGGCACGGGCACCCACACCATCTCGGCCGGCGCCGGCTGCCGGCGCCCGACCGCCGTCGCCGACGGCATCAACACCAACAGCAGCGGCGGGGCCGCGATCGCCGCGGATGCTGCGGCCTCGCTGACCCTCGCGACCGACACGGCCAAGCTCGTGCTGGCCGAGGGCGGCCTCCTGCGCTGCTGCGTCGCCGTCGCCGGATCTCCGACCCTGCCGGCCGGTCGGCTCGAGATCGAGCTCGAGGCGCTGTAGCCAGCGGCTCACCACCCCACGTCACCCCCCACCTTCTCCGCCACGACCGACCCCACAGAGGACGCCCGCCATGACCCACCCGCTCAACTTCCGCGTCGACGAGCTCGCCTCCGCGATCGTCTCGGGTCACCCCGAGCTGCGGTACGACGACACCGTCTCGTACCTGCAGCGCGAGCTGCTCGCGATCCGCACCCAGGTCGTGCTGATCGAGTACCCCGAGCTGCGCGGCACCTTCTTCGTGCCGATGGAGCCGACCCAGATCGATCCCGGCGCGACCCACTGGACCTACTCGTTCGAGGACTACGTCGGCGAGGCGGCCCTGGGGGCGGTGATGTCGACCAACCCCCCGCAGGTCGGCGTCACGATCAACGAGGCCACCCCGATCCCCTTCCGCCACATCGAGGACGGCTACTCGATGTCCATCAAGGACATCCGCTCGTCGATGATGGCGAAGCGCCCGATCGGCATCCGCAAGGCGGAGGCGGCGCGCAAGGTCATCGCCAACAAGCACGACGACATCATCCTGATCGGCGACGGGACCGCGGCCTACCTGGGCCTCACCGGCCTCCTCAAGCTGTCCAACACCTGCACCTACACCGTGCCGAACGGCGCGGCGGGCACCAAGACCTGGGAGACCAAGACCGGCGAGGAGATCGTCGCCGACATGCTCGGCATCCTCAACAAGGTGATGACCACGACCAACGGCGTCGAGGTCCCGAACATGCTCCTCCTGCCGCTGTCGTCGTACACCGTGGGGGCGACCACCAAGATGGGCGTCGACACGCTCGAGACCGCGCTCGAGCGGTTCCTGCGCATCGCGTCGCGGCTGTACCCGGGCCTGATGGTCGAGCCCTGCGTCAAGGCCGAGACCGCCGGCTCCGGCGGCGTCAAGCGCGCCTGCGGCTACCGCCGCGACGCGGCCAAGGTGGCCCGCCTCGACATCATGGAGTTCGAGCAGGCGCCGCCGACCATCGACGGCTTCAACACCCGGGTCCACTGCCACGGCGAGAGCGCCGGCGTCTACTCGGCCAAGCCCAAGTCGCTCTGCTACGCCGACGGCATCTGACCGACGGCCCGGCAGGACCAGGAGCAGCCCATGCTGATCCCCGAGCCCAGCACGGCCGTGCCGCAGGCGGTGACCGCCGCCGCGGCCACGTTCGCCGTGACGCTCGAGGCCGGCGCGTTCTACGAGCTGGCGTCGAGTACCAACTGCTGGATCTCGCGTGCGACGTCCATCTCGTTCTCGGGCGAGTTCGTCGCCGACGCAGCCAGCGACAAGCTGCTGTTCGCCAGCGCGCACGGCCTCACCACCGGTGACGGCCCGTTCCAGCTCAGCAACAGCGGCGGCGCCTTGCCCGGTGGGACCGCGGCGTCGACCAACTACTGGGTCATCGTCGTCGACAGCGACGAGATCAAGCTGGCCACCAGTCTGGCCAACGCACTGGCCGGCACCGCGGTCAACGTGACCGACGCCGGCACGGGCACGCACACCATGGCGTCGACCCTGCAGACCGTGGCGGTCGCGACCGTCGCCGTGGCCGGCACTGCCAACGGCTCGATGTTCGTCCCGGCCGGCGAGGACGTCGCCATCGCCGGCGCGACCACCGTGAGCGGCGTCATGCGGACGAAGATCTCGATCATCCGCGACAGCGCGGATGGCAAGGCATCGCTCACCAAGCTCGCGCGGGTGTGACGGTGGCCGACGTCGCCTGGCCCGACGTCGTTGCCATCGACGCCGACCTGGCGTCGATCGGCACGTGGGCGCAGGACCTGTACCTCGCCGAGGCCAACGCGCTCAACGCCAGCGCGTTCGACGGCGAGGACGGGGTCCGATTCCGCTCGGCGCGCATCTTCTACGCCGCCCACCGTGGCCGGCGCCAGCTCGACGTGGGGTCGGGCGCGGTTGGCGCAGTCACGGCGGAGGCGATCGGCCGGATGTCGACCAGCTACGCCGCGCCCGGCGCTGCTGCCGGCGCCGATGACTTCGACACCACCAGGTGGGGCATGGCCTACCTCTCCCTGGTGCGGGGCAGCCCGGCGGCCAGGCTCGGGGGTCGGCGATGCCGGTGAGGGCCAACTTCACCCCGTTCAACCTGCTGGCCCGCCAGCTCGCCGACATCGACGGGATGGCGGTGAAGCTCGGCGCCGTCGGCGCCGAGGCGGCCAAGCTCGAGGACGGCAGTGAGCTGACCCTCGCCGAGCTGTGGCACATCCTCGAGTACGGCACCGAGGACGGCCACATCCCGGAGCGCGCGGCGCTCCGCAAGGCGCTCATCGCGGGCCGCGACGAGCTCGCTGGCATCTACCGGCGCGTCGTCCACGGCGTGTTCACCGGCAAGCTGACCGCCAGGCAGGCGCTCGGGCTCCTGGGCCTGCGCGCGAAGACGCTGGTGCAGAGGACGATCGTCGCTGGCGTCGACCCGCCGAACGCGCCGTCGACGATCAAGCGCAAGGGCTCGAGCAAGCCCCTCATCGACCACGGCCAGCTCTACCGCTCGATCGACTACGAGCTCGTGAACGCCGATGGCCAGGTCGAAGCTGGCGCTGCGCCGCCGGCCGCCGCCGAGGCCGCGTGAACCCGGCCGCGCTGCTCCAGCGGTTCGCCACCGGCGACTACACGGTCACCCGGCGGGCGTCGCCCACCTTCGACGCGGACGGCGTGGCCTCGGCCGGCTCGGCCTCCACGTTCAAGACCGGCAGCGCCTGCCTGCAGCCTGCGAGCGGTCGCACGCTCCAGGTGGCCCCCGAGGGGCTCCACAGTCAGGACCTGCGCGACCTGTGGACCACGGTCGAGCTGCGGGCGACGCCGGTCCCCGACGTCGTGACGATCGGCGGGGATGCCTGGGCGGTGTTCCACGTCGAGGCGTGGCCCGGGCTGCACGGCAAGCCCCACTGGGTGGCCAGCCTGAGCCGGCAGGTGACCCCGTGACGCGCTGGCAGGGCGCGGTGCGCGGGTGGATCGCGGCCGGCACCGGCATCGCGCTCGACCGCGTGGTCTGGGCCGACCAGAACACGCCGCTCCCGACCTCGGCCGCCGGCGCCTGGGTCAGCCTGCGCGAGCTCGGGGAGGCGTCCGGCGGGTCCGACTGGCTCGCCACCAGCGCGGTCCCGCTCGAGGTCGACCTCGAGGTCGAGGCGGTCAACGCCGCGGCCGACTCGCTCACGATCACCAGCCACGGCCTGGCCACCGGGGATGGTCCGCTGCGGCTCACCACCACCGGGGCGCTGCCCGGTGGGCTCGCCGTCGACACCGACTATTGGGCGATCCGGCTCGACGTGGACACGCTCCAGCTCGCCGCCACGTTCCTGGGCGCGGTCGAGACCCCGACGCCTGTCGTGATCGCCGGCGGCGGCGCGGGCGCGCACCACCTGACCTCGACCGCCGCGACCCGCCGCGCCGGCGCCGAGATCGAGCGCACCGTCATGGGTACGCGCACCGTCACGGTGTCGGTCCAGTGCTACGGCGGCGGCGCCAGCGTGGACGCAAACGGCGCGGCCGCGCGGCTCAAGCGCACGCTGGGTGCGTTGAGCCTCCCGTCGATCAAGGCCGCCTTGCGCGCCGCCAACGTGGGCCTCTCCGACGACCAGGTCGGCGCGGTCCAGAACGTCGGCGGCGTCCGCCAGGTCGCCGGGTTCGAGCCGCGGGCGGCGATGACCGTCCAGATCAGCGTCCCCATCGTCGACACCACCGAGCCCGGCACCGTGATCGAGACGGTCGAGCCGCAGGCCACCCTCACGTAGCGCAGGAGCCGCCATGGTCGCCAACCCGTTCGTCAGCACCCAGATCAGCACCGCCCCCGTGGGCGCGGCCCAGGCCGGCTTCGGCGTGCCGATGGCGCTGAGCTACAACGCGGCCGCGCTGTTCGGCGCCGACCGCATCCGCCTGTACGACGGGCTCGACGCGGTCCTCGACGACGGCTTCGCCGCCGACTCGCCGGAGGCGCTGTTCGCGACCGCGGTGTTCGGCCAGGCTCGCCGGCCGCCGCGGCTGGCGATCGGTCGCGGCTCTCTGCCGCCGACCCAGCGGTACGTGATCGGCGCCGCGGCGGTGACGGCCGGTGCGACCTACAAGGTCGGCGTGAAGGGCGAGGGCGTCACCGCGACCGATGTCTCGGTCACCCTGGCGGCCGGCAACGTCACGATCACGGCGGTCGCCAACGCCACCGACACCTTCACCGCCGCGGCCCACGGCATGGCGACCGGCTATGGCCCCGTGCGCCTGTCGAACAGCGGCGGCGGCCTCCCCGCGGGCTCCGCGGTCGACACCGACTACTGGATCATCAAGCTCACCGACGACACCTTCAAGCTGGCCACCAGCAAGGCCAACGCGCTGGCGTCGACGGCCCTCAACATCACCACCGACGGCACCGGCACCCACACGGTCCTGCGCGTCGCCAACGACGTGCTGATGGCGCAGCTCAAGCAGGAGCTCGACGCGGTGCCCGGCAAGACCTACACGGTGGTCCAGACCGCCGGCGCCGGCGACACCGACGTCCTGACCATCACCGTCGACACCGCCGGCAAGTTCGTGTCGCTGGCGGTCGCCGACCTGCGGCTGCTCACCTGCGCGCAGACCCACGCCGACCCCGGCGTCGCCACCGACCTGGCCGCGATCCAGGCCGCGCCCACCGGCTGGTACGCGCTCCACACCTTCTTCAACTCGAAGGCCTACGTCGAGGCGGCCGCGGGCTGGGTCGAGAGCAACGGCAACGCCCAGCTCCGCCGCATCTACCACGCCGACCACTGCGACTCGCTCGCGCTCACCCAGGCGGTGGGCTCGGGCGGCGACGACGTCGCCGACCGGATCAAGACCCTGGCCTACACCCGCACCTCGACCTGGTACCACCCGAGCCCGGCGGCGATGGAGGCCGGGCGGCTGTCGGGTCGCATCCTCCCGGTGCCGCCCGGCGGCGTGACGGCGGTCCACAAGCCCCTGGCCGGGATCGAGCCCGTCGAGCTGACCGCAACCTGGTACGCCAACCTGGTCGCCAAGAACGGCAACAGCTACTCCAGCTTCGAGAGCGGCACCGGCGACACCTTCCTCGGCAAGGCCGGCTCGGGCGAGTGGTGGGACGTGGTCCGCAACGACGACTACGTCAACGACGCCATCCGCGTCGCGCACTACAACGTCCTCCACCAGAACGACATCGTCCCGATGGACGACGGCGGCATCACGCTGCTGGCGGGCGCTCTCGAGGGCGTGCTCAAGGGTGCGGAGAAGAGCCGCATCTACACCGACATCGTCGTCAGCCCGCCGCTGGCGGCCGACCTCTCGTCCGCCAACCGCGCCGCCCGGCGCGCGCCGATCCCGTGGTCGGCCACCCGCATCGGCGCCGTCGTCTTCGTCGAGGCGACGGGCACCGTCTCCTGATCACCTGACCGCCGACCTCGGAGGCCACCATGCCCATCACGCGCAGCTACAGCTCTACCGACTGGAACCTCGTCTGGAACAACATCCTGATCCAGGGGTTCGCGGCCGAGCAGAAGTTCAGCGTCACCCGCAACAGCGAGTCGGCCTCGATGGAGATCGGGACCGACGGCGACGCGGTGATCGTCGCGCACAACGATCGATCGGGTAAGATCGAGTTCGAGCTCCAGCGCGAGAGCCCGACCAACGCGCTCCTCTCGACCCAGCTCGCCGCCTTCGAGCAGCGCCCGCGGCGGCCGGGCGCGGGCACCGGGTCGATGAAGGTCCGCCACATCAACGAGCCGGCCACCAGTGCGATCGCCACCAACGGCGTCATCGAGAAGTGGCCCGACATGACCGCCGGCAAGAAGAACACCACCTGCAAGTGGGTCATCCTGCTCGACGACGTCACCATGTTCAACGGCGGGGCGGTGGCCTGATGTCGCTCGCCACCGTCACGCGCGAGGTGAGCGGCCTGCAGGCGCACTGCACGCCGCTGCCGTACTACCCCACCGGCGCGATCCTCGGCCTCGAGCTGGCCGCGATCGCCGCCCCGGCCCTGGCCGGCGTCGCGCCGGCGGTCGAGGGCAGCGGCATCAAGCTCGATGCGCCCAACAGCGTCGCCGCGCTGCTCGGCAAGCTCGACGCCGACAAGGCCCTCGGCGCCGTCGCCGACGCGCTCAAGAAGCTGGTCTACGAGGACCCGGGGCGCTTCCGCCGCGTGTCGGGCCAGCTCCTCCGCTGCGTCTCGGTCGAGCTGCCGGACGACAGCGGGCGGGTGTCGATGCGCGGCCTCGACAGCGACGACCGCATCAACGTGGTGCTGTCGGCGCCCGGCGGCGGCTACCCGCGGCTGCTCAAGCTCCTGTGGTTCGCCCTGGAGGTCAACTTCGGCGGCCCTTTGGCCGGCGCGTTCGCCGCCACCTCGCCGGCGACGACGGGCCCGACCCAGTTCCGGGAGGGGTGACCCTCGAGCTCGGCGATCCGGCCGCCGAGCTGTACTGGCCCGCGCTCCGTCTCGTTGACGCCGGCTGGTGCGACCTGGCAGGGCTCCGCCACCTCACCTGCGAGGACGTGGACCTCGCCAACCTGACGCTCGACGCGCTCGAGCGCGCCCGCCACAAGGACCCATGACCACCGTCGCCGAGCTGTTCGGGCTCCTGGGCATCCAGACCGACACCAGGTCCTTCCTGGTGGCGTCGGACGCCCTGCGCCGGCTCAAGGAGGACACCGACCGGGCGACGATGACCGCCGAGCTCTCGGCGGCGATCACCCACGTCGCCGGCGACGCCAAGAAGGCGGCGGCGCTCATCGGCGTCAACTACGACGAGGCCGGGCTCAAGGCCGAGCAGGCGAAGAAGCGGACCGAGGCCTGGGGCAAGGCGACGGCCGTCTGGGGCAGGCTCTCGCGCACCGCGGTCTACGCGGTCGGCGCGGCCTTCGCTGCCCTCGCCTCGCTGCGCGGGCTGGGCTCGATCGGCGACGAGTACACCGGCGCCGCGTCGAAGATCCGCGGCATGACGGAGGACGTGGCCCAGCAGCAGCGCCTGCAGGACCAGCTCTACCAGAGCGCGCAGCTCACCGCGACCGGCTACGGCGAGGTGGCTGGCCTCTACCAGCAGGTGGGCAAGGCGGCGACCACCAACGGCCGCACGCTCGAGGACGCCGCCTCGATCGTCGACACCATCAACAAGGGCATCAAGGCCAGCGGCGCGACCGCGGCCGGCTCGTCGGCGGCGCTGACCCAGCTGGCCCAGGCGCTCGGCTCGGGCCGGCTCCGGGGCGAGGAGTTCAACTCGGTCATCGAGCAGGCGCCGTTCCTGATCGACGTGATCGGCAAGAGCCTGGGCAAGAACCGGGGCGAGCTGCGCAAGATGGCCGAGGCCGGCCAGCTCACCAGCAAGGTGGTGCTCCGGGCCTTCGAGCAGCAGAAGGGCGCGGTCGACGACGCCTTCGCCAAGCGCCTGCCGCAGATCGGGGACCTGTTCACCCGGCTGCGGAACCGCGCCAGCAAGGAGCTGGCGTTGATGTTCGCGCGGAAGGACGTCGCCGAGGGCCTGCGCTCCATCTTCGACGGCCTGTCCACCGCCCTGGTCGGCGTGATCCAGGGCCTCGCCTCCGTGGCTGGCTTCCTCGCTCGCCACCCGGACCTGACGAAGGCCATCCTGGTCGTGGTGGTCGCGCTGACCGCGGCCTACATCGCGATGGGGGTGGCGGCCGGAGCGGCGTGGATCGCGGCCCTCGGCCCCGTGGCGCTGGTGGCCGCGGGCGTGATGGCGGTGATCGCGGCGCTCGTCCTCTTCCGGGACAAGGCGCTCAAGGTGCTGGCCGTGGTCGCGTTTCCCCTGACGGGCCTCGTGGGCCTCATCATCGCCTTCCGCGGTCACCTCAGGGACATCGCGCGGCTGGCGGTCAGGGCGTTCGGCGGGATTGGAAGTGCCATCCGTGCGGTCGTGGAGCCGGTCTTCGTCTGGTTCAAGGCCAAGTACGACTGGCTCAAGGGCAAGGTCGACTGGATCGTGGACAAGTACCAGCAGGTGAAGGGCGCGGTCTTCGGCACCGAGGAGGGGAAGGCGCAGTGGCAGGCCCTCATGCGCCCCGGCGCGTCGACGGGAGCCCCGATCACTACCGCGGCCCAGTCTCCGCGCGCCGGCACGACGAACATCACCCAGAACCAGACCATCAACGCTCCGGTCACGGTCAACGCGCAGACGAACGCCACCGCCGACCACATCGGCAAGGCCGTCGGCGACCACATCAGCGGCGCCGCCCGCGGCGCCAGGAAGACGGTGGGGCGATGATCCGGATCGGCGGCTACCCGATCGACGCGATCGTCAGCGAGGAGCCCACGCTCGAGGCCGAGGTTACCGAGTACCCGGTCGAGAGCGGCGCGGTCATCACCGACCACACGCGGAACCGGCCGCTCACGCTCGAGCTCGAGTTCCTCGTGTCGGACACCCCGATCGGCTCGGTCGCTGCCGAGCGCACCGCCGGCGCTGTGCCGTCGTCCGAGGCTCGCCAGGCGCTGGAGGCGCTGCGCGCCAGCCGCAAGCCGTTCACCGTCATCACCGCGACGAAGACCTACGAGAGCATGGTCTTCACCTCGCTGTCGTTCCCGCGCGACCGCGAGACCGGCGACGCGCTGCGGCCCCGGGCCTCGCTCCAGCAGATCTCGATCGTCGAGGTGCGGCGGGTCTCGATCCAGCAGCAGCAGCGGAGCGGCGGCCACCGCGTCTCGCGCCACGTCCCCGGCCAGAAGCTCTGGCTGTGCTCCGGCGGCGTCGCCACCAGCGACAGCGACGCCGAGAACCGGCGCAACGGCTGCCGGGAGGTGGTCACCCGCGACGGCAGGCTCGTCTTCGCCGACACCGGCGAGCCGCTCAGCGACCGCGACAAGCAGGCGCTCACCTGGCGCATGACCAGGCTCATCGACGGCACGAAGGACGACCGGCCGCCCCTGGTCGACACCGCCAGCCCGACGCTCAAGTGGGACCCGGTCAGCGAGCGGTACATCGACACGAGCTCGGGCCGGCCGATCTCCAAGCGGGTCTCGGCCTGGTCGACCTACGAGGCGCAGTGGGGCGTCCCGCCGGACTACACCCCGCCCTCGCCCCCGCGCTCGCCCGACGCCCCGGCCGGCGACGCCCCCGCCGGCTCGCTCACCGCCGCCCTCGGCGCGATCGACGGGAGGCCCTGATGCAGATCCTCCCCTTCTCCGCGGGCGTCGTCGGGATCGAGGACTACCGCTTCGCCACCGCGATCGGCGAGGAGACCTACGTCTTCGACGTCCGGTGGAACCGGCGCGACGCCTGCTGGTACCTCGACCTCTTCGAGGCCGACGGCGCCACGGCCGTCTTCCACGGGGTCAAGATCGTGCTCGGCGCGCACCTGGGTCGGATGCACCGCCACCGCCTGCTCGACCAGGGCGCGTTCGTCGCCCACGACACCAGCGGCCAGCTCGCGGACGCCGGGTTCGCCGACCTCGGCACCCGCGTCCTGGTGTTCTACGTGCCCGCCGACGAGCTCGTCGGGGCGCGGATCGCGGCTGCGAGGCGGACGTGAGGGACGGCCCGGCCTACCTCCGCCGGGCCCGGCTGACGATCGTCCGGCCCCGCCCCGATCCGTCGACCGGCGCAGGCTCGTACTTCGGCACCCAGCGCGAGAACGCGCTCGTGATCGAGCGGCTGCGCATCCAGTTCTCGATCAAGAAGTCGCTGGGCAAGAAGCCCAACGCCGGCGAGCTGACGATCACCAACCTGGCCGAGGCCACCCGCGACCAGCTCGCGGCGACGCCGCTGGTGGCCATCCTCGAGGTCGGCTACGGCGATGCCGAGCTGCGCCGCCTGTTCGCCGGCGACGTCCTCAGCGTCACCCACGACTACGACGGCACCGAGTGGACCACCACCCTGCAGGCACACGACGGCGGGCGGGCGCTGGCCCACGGACGGGTGCGGGTGGGCTACCGAGCGCGGACGCCGGCGCTCGCCGTGC
>ERZ724522.1722-NODE-1722-length-11253-cov-5.492767_pt1 | contig 11253 bp, 14 predicted proteins | sample MGYA00376055_ERZ724522 | MGnify/ENA primary metagenome ERZ724522 (study PRJEB28724, sample SAMN07190884) | wastewater metagenome | isolation source: effluent of sewage treatment plant in Hong Hong | place: Hong Kong | collected 2016-03-17 ... | reverse complement strand
ACCCTCCAACTGAACATGCTGCAAGACTGGACCGAGCGGGTCCGCAAGGAGAAGTAATGGCAACTGGCGACATTAAATGGTTTGGCCAAGGCCTGCACGACCTTGGGAACAAGATCCACAACCTCAGTTCTGACGTGCTCATGCTGGGCATCGTCACGACCACAACGGTCCCGTCCATCACGACCGCAGCTCCCCACTGGGGCGGCACAGGCACTACCAACTTCGCCACCAACCAAGTGGGAACTGGCGGGGGATACACTGGCCCCATCACGCTTGCGAGCGTCTCATGGACGAACGTCTCTGGAACGCCAACGCTTCGGCCACTGGCGTCGCCGCTACGATCAGCGCCGGATCTTCTCCGGTAACGATCACCTGTAGCGTAGGGAGCGCTTCAGCTACTGGGCAATCTTCGTTCGTATCAAGCAGCATCGTCGCGTCTGTCGGTGGAGCATCGGCAACAGGAACATCGGGCTTCATCAATCGAAGCATCACGGCGAGCGTTGGTGGCGCTGGAGCAACGGGCCAGGCTTCGCTGGTCAGCACGGTCATCGCTGCTGTAGTTGGCGGGGCAGACGCAGTTGGCGTTGTGGCGCAGATCGCCATGTCGATCGCGACCAGCGTCGGCAGCGCCGTCGCAACAGGTATCGCGGCAACGATCACCGGATCCGGGGATCCTGTCGTCCAGACGGATTACATCACTTTCGCGCCGAGTCGGCCGCAGATAGGGGAAACATGGGAACCAACCTCAGAGCAATGAACGTCGACGACAAGTGGATCGTCGATTCAGCGACCGGGCAGGTCGTTGGCGTACAGACAGCTGGCCAGGCAAAGATGCTTGCTGTTGCTGATGCGTACCCTGTTGGCGGCAAGGTTGATCCTGTCACCGGGAAGATTGGATTTTTGATCGATGGCGTCTGGTACGCGGTGGAAGATGCGCCGGTTGCTGCCGCCGACTATCACGCCCTCATCAGTGCGCGCTCTGTGGACAAGGGAGACGCGACCATCCTCGACAAGTCGGGCAAGGGCAAAAACGCAACGCTCGGCGCACAGTGCGTTGCCGCGACGGTCTATGGAGAGGCTGGCACGACCGGGCTATTCGTTCTGGCCGCAAGCGGATCGTCCAATGAGCAGACGCTGAACATTCCCGCGCCGACGTGGGATGCCACCACTCAATCGCTGGTGATTGCCTGTCGCATTAAAGCACCTGCGCCTGCCTCCAGTGACGTGCCGTGGCTCGGAACTGGCCTCAACTCGACCACTAAGGGGTTCAAGCTGCTGGCTAACACCAGCGGGCAAATCAAGCTGAATATGTACCGCACAAGTGACGGCACGTTGACCGCTGGCGGGTACAGCACAACGGCGCTGCTGGACGGCAGCGAGCATTGGTTCTGCTTGATTTTCGACGCCGGCAGCAACGGCAAGACCGTGCGGCTGATGATGGACGGTGCCATCATCCGCTCGGATACGTTCGCCAAACAGAACTACACGGCTGATGGTGCTGCGCCGTTGCGCATCGGTGGCGTTTCGGCCACGCAAGGGATTGGCGGAAAATTTGGCGACATCCATGTGCTGGTCTTCGACGGCGGCATCCCCGAAAACCTCTACGCCGCACTGGCAAGCCTGCGCGCCAATCCGACCCACACCATGACCAGTGAGGTGCAGTGATGCTGATCTTTAACAAACTCTTTACGGCCGGCGCAAACCTGTCCGAGTACTCGCTGCATTACAAGAACAACGACCAGGATGGCAAACTGGTGCCCTCCGGCGTCGCCGGCACCTTTGACTTCGTCGCCGACCCGATCGCGGGCAGTTCCCGCAACTGCCTGAAGATGACAATCACCAATGCCGACGCTCCGACCTATGGTGGCATTCGGGCAGAGATTATCCCGTATATCGACCGCAGCGCATCAATAAAAATTGCCACGCCACGCGAGGCATGGATTGCGTTCGAGGTAATGATTCCGCGTACGCTCGCCGTGTGGCAGGACACCACGCCGAATCCGCTGGTGGTCTTCCAGCTCCACGACTGGCCGGACGCCGGTGATGTGGTCCGCTCGCCGACGCTGCATGCGTACCTCGATCAAGGCACGCCACGCCGGATCAGCATCAGCAATACCTACGATGCAACTGATCCCTCGACTTCTGCCTCATTCACCGAGGAGGTTGTCGGGTCGATTGCGACACCATCCGGACAATGGACTAGCGTTGTCATCCATATCGACCAACAGCACGACGCCAGCGGCGTCCTGGAGGTCTGGATAAACGGCCGGCAGATCATCAACAAGGTCGGGCCGACTGCGGCGAATGATGCAGTGATGGGTCACATCAAGGGCGGGCTGTACGACTACGACCACGTCGGCACGCTCGGGACGCGAACGCTCTATCACAGCGGTTTCGTGGTGGGCGATGCCGGTGAGTCGCTGGCGTCCATGCTGGCCGCGCTGAACAGCCGGGCGCCGGCTTACGCACGGAGCACGCTGACAGCGCAAATCTAATCCCCTCATCACAAAGATTGCCCTTGCTGTTTTTTTAAAGCTGACGTAGCATTTTTGCGGGGCACTGCGCCCTGAAAATTCAAGCCTCGCCGCTCCTAGGAGTCGCGGGGCTTTTTCATTCCCGGAGCAAGCATGGATAGACCTCTCGACCAGCAGGATGCCGAGATGGCGCCGGAAATGGGTGACATGCTGCCCGAGGAGATCGAGCAGCTCGAAGAGTTGAAGCGCCAGGCGCGCATCGACAGGATCGAGGCGCTGGCCACGTCGATCGCCAAGAAGCGCGACGACGCCGTGAAGCACCGGCAGCAGTCTGGTATCGAGGAAGAGTGGGCCGAGGACGAAGAGGCCTACCAGGGCATCGACGACGCCAACCGCGGAGAGTCGAAGACCTACAAGCCTGACAGCCCGAACGGCTCGTCGCTGTTCCCGAAGCGTGATCCGTCGCGCTCGACGGTGTTCATGAACATCACCCGTCCGTATGTGGATGCGGCCAGCGCCCGTGTTGGCGACATGCTGCTGCCGACGGACGACAGGAACTGGGGCATCAAGGCTACGCCGGTGCCGAAGCTCGACGCACAGAAGGACAGCACCGAGGGCGTGAATAACGCGCTTGGCGAGCCGGTGATGAATGCCGGCACTGGGCAGCAGACGACTGTTGGCGACATGGCCAAGGACGCCATTGCGCAGGCGTCGAAGAGTGCTGAGAAGGCGCAGACGCAGATCGACGACTGGCTGACGGAGTGCATGTGGCACGCCGAAGTCCGGAAGATGATCGAGTATTCGTCGAAGCTCGGCACCGGAATCCTGAAAGGCCCGGTGCCTGTAAAGCGCAAGTACCGCAAGGTCAAGAAAGACTCGGCAACCGGCGGCTCTGCACTGGTGATGGAAATCTTCATCGCGCCGGAGACGAAGTGCATCTCGCCGTGGAACCTGTACCCGGCACCGGATTGCGGCGAGAACATCCACCACGGATCGCACATCTTCGAGCGCGACGACATCAACGCGCGCCAGTTGAAGGATCTGAAGGACGTTCCCGGCTACCTTGCCGACCAGATCGACAAGGTTCTCGAGGAAGGCCCAAACAAGAAGTACGGCGAGATGCTCGGCCGCAGCCCGAGCCAGATGAAGGCCGCGCTGGAGAATGATCGCTACGACATCTGGTACTACTACGGGATGCTGGACCGCGAGGATCTCGACGCGATGGGCGTCGACGCGGAGAACACGAAGCTCGAAGGTGTGCCGGCCATCGTCACGATGGTCAATGACACGCCGATCAAGGCGACGCTTAATCCGCTGGACTCCGGCGACTTTCCGTATGACGTGATGCCGTGGCAGCGCCGCTCCGGCCACTGGGCAGGCGTCGGTGTTGCGCGCCAGATCCGCACGCCGCAGAAGATGCTGAACGCCGCGACCCGCAACCTGATGGACAACGCCGGCCTGTCTGGTGCGCCGCAGGTGGTTGTCTGGAAGAACAAGATTGTCCCGGCCGATGGTGTCTGGTCGCTGACCCGCGGCAAGCTGTGGTTCGCCAAGGAAGACGCGGACATCAAGGGCGTGGCCGATGCCTTCGCCTCGTTCGTGATTCCGTCGATGCAGGCCGAGCTGTCGAACATCATCCAGTTCTCGCTGAAGATCGCCGAGGATGTGACCGGCCTGCCGATGATCATGCAGGGCCAGCAGGGCACGGCTCCGGACACGGTCGGCGGCATGCAGATCGTGAACAACAACGCCAGCACCGTGCTGCGCCGAATTGCGCGGACCTTTGACGACTACATCACCGAGCCGCATATCCGTCGTTACTACGAGTGGCTGATGATGTACGGCGAGGACGAGGAAGCCAAGGGCGACTTCGTGATCGACGCCCGCGGATCGACGGCGCTGGTGGAGCGCGACCTGCAGAACCAGGCCATCATGGGCATGGCAAACATCGTGATGAACCCAGCCTTCGGCCTGTCTCCGGAGAAGTGGATCAAGGAAGCGCTCAAGGCGCAGCGCCTCGATCCGAAGCGCTTCGAGATGGATGACGAAGAGAAGCAGGCGATGGCGCAGCAGCAGCCGCCGGAAGCGCCGCAGGTGACGATCGCGAAGATCCGCGCCGAGTCGGACAAGTACCGCACGGACAAGACCGTCGCCGCCTCGCTGCAGAAGACGAAGATGGATACCGATCGCGACACCATCTACGTTCAAGCCCAGATGCAGCGCGGCCAAGCCGAAGCCATGTCTCGCCGCGAAGAGCTGCAGATCAAGCGCGAGATCGCTTACCTCGAGTTGCAGATCAACAAGGGCATCAACGTCGACGACAACAAAACAAAACTCGCCGAGACCGCCATGAAGCTGCGGACCCAGCGGGATCTCGCAATGATGAACGCGCACGCCGCGCAGGTGGCCAGCCCTCCGACTGAGCCGCCTGGCCGCGCGCCAACAGGACAGGCGTACCAGGCATGATCGAAGAATTCGTTTCCCGCACGTTCGCGACCCGCAACGCTGCGCACATCGAGCACTTCCGCACGCAGAGCTACGCTGCGCACATGGCGCTCGGCGACTTCTACGAGTCGCTGATCGATGCCGTGGATACAGTGGTCGAGGCGTACCAGGGGTCGTTCGAGTTGATCGGCGAGGTGCCGGCGCCCGAGAGCTTCGACTTCACTGTGTCGCACCTGAAGGACGAGGCTGACTGGATCGAGATCAACCGCAAGGAGATCGCCGGCGACTCTGACTCCGTGGCCAACCTGGTCGATGCGGTGACCGCGGTGTATCTGAAGGCGATCTACAAGCTCGAGAATTTGCGGTAAGCCGATGTATTTTTTGTGATGCGCGTATGATTTCGGGCAAGGGAAGCTGCGTCAACAGCGACCCAAGCCCTGACCAATCAACCTGTTTAGGAGGTGGATATGGCTGACGTCATTGTATCTGGCGGCGGAATTTACTGCATCAGAAACACTAAGAACGGAAAGTGCTACGTCGGTAGCGCGATCAGCTTCAAGGTTCGCTGGAAAAAGCATAGAACGGCGCTTCGAGCCGGAGCCCATCACAGCCAGAAGCTGCAAAGAGCATGGGAAAAGCACGGCGAGTCTATGTTCGTCTTTTCTGTGCTTGAGATAGTCAAGGACGTTTCTACATTGGTTGATCGGGAGCAGTTTTGGATCGACCAGCTGAACGCGCACCTTGGTGGGTACAACGTCTGCCCGAAAGCAGGCTCCGTACTCGGCGTGAAGCATGGCAATGAGATGCGGGAGAAGATGCGCCAAATTCGTGCGGACAGCCCGATCACTCAAGCGCAGCACGAAAAGATGGCAGAGGCTCGCAGGAATAGCGACAAGTTCATGTCTCACATCAGCGAGCTTGGCAAAAGCATGAAGGGCTATCGGCACTCCGATGCCGCAAAAGCAAAGATCTCTGCGGCAAGCAAGAAGCTGATGGAAGACCCTGCCGCGCGAGAGGCGCGGCGCGTATCCAGCACCGGGTTCAAGCACTCCCAAGAAGCGATCGAGAAGATAAGGTCTGTGCCAAGACGCAAGGGTTGGAAGCACACGCCAGAGGCGCTTGAAAAAATAAGGGCCGCTGGTATTGGAAGGAAGATTTCCGAGGAAGCAATTGCCAAGCGTATTGCAACGCGCAAGCGGAACGCTGAGATGAGAAACGAAAAATGAACCTGAACCACGTCGAAGCGCAGAGCGCTCTGTGGTTGAAGCTGAAGAGTTACATGGAGGAGCAGCTTGATGTTGCTCGCCGAAAGAACGATGGCGATCTCGATCCGTTCGAGACTGCCAAGCTGCGCGGCCGGATCGCCGCGCTGAAAGCATTGATCGCGCTAGAAGATAGCCCGGTCGTACCAGTAGCAGACGAGCAGCAATAGCCGCCCCTCTGCTGATCCGATGACAACCGCCGAAAGGCGGTTTTTTCATTTAAAGGGACTGAAATGACCGAGGAGGTTGTTGAGCAGCAGCAAGAAGTAATCGAGCAGGCACAGGACGATTCCGGTTTCGCAGCCGGGTTTGCCGAGGTGCGGGGCGAAGAGCCTCCCGTCTCCGAGCCCGTAGTTGAGGAGCAGGCGTCCAGCGAAGAGGTTCAGCAACAGGCAGAAGCGCCGGCAGCGGAAACGCAGCAGGACGATACGCCCGAGCAGAACCTGATCGCGGGCCTGACGGATGAGCAGCTCCGTGGCGTACTCGCGAAGGCGAACATGGTCGATGACCTGGTTCTCCGGATCGAGAAGACGCACGGCAAGATCGGTGAGTTGAATCGCACGATCCAGAACCTTCAGCAGAAGAACGGCACGGCGCAGTTGTCGGCCGGTCAGCTGAAGCGTCTCTCGAGCGAATACCCGGAGCTGGCCACACTACTTGCTGAAGACCTCAGTGAAGCGCTCGCCGGCTCCGGCGGCGGTCAAGCCCAGCAGTTTGATCCGTCTGTTCTCGACGCTCGCGTCGCGGAGCAGGTGTCCAGTGTGGAAAGGAAGTTCGAGAAAAAGCTCGTGCTTCGCGACCACCCGGATTTTGATCAGGTCTGCCAGAGCGATGACTTCCGTTTGTGGCTGAAGACCGTGCTTCCGCCTGAAGAGTCCGCAAGGCTGAACAGTGCGTGGGAGTCCGAGTACATCTCCGGACAGATCACGGCGTTCAAGACCTGGCGTGCTGCAGCAGCTGAATCGGCAGAGAAGGCCCGGGAAAGCAGGAACAAGCGGCTCGAATCGGCAGTTGCCCCTACGGGGTCGCGGTCGGTGACGCCGAATCAACCATCCCCTGATGACGCATTCGCGGCCGGATTCAACGAGATCCGGAGCAGTCGTCTCTACTGATAGAAGGAGCCCACCATGGGTATGCAAAATTACGGCCTTACAGCAGGCCGCCTGAACAAGGTTAAGGGTGAGGTGCTCGCTCACGCCGTCCCGGTCGAAGTGCTCGGTATCACCGGCGCACAAAAGACCATGCCGAAAAACTCCGGCGATACCATCGTCTTCCGTCGCTGGCTGCCTTACGGCGCCTCCGCCGGTTCCGTCTCGAACGGCATCGATCCGGCCGACCGCTTCTTCGCGAACGGCACCGGCGATCGCACCGCCGCGATGGTCAACGCCCACGTCATCTCGGAAGGCGTCACGCCGGCCGCCGAGACGCTGACCCCGCAGGACATCTCTGTCGCTCTGAACCAGTACGGCGTGCTGTACGCGGTCACCGACAAGACCGTGGATTAACATACAGGTCCACGTTAAACCGTCTCTGATTGACTTGGAAATCCTGAAGAGGACGACAAGGGGCAAGCAGCGCAAGCGTGCAGCCTGAACGACTAAGTGAGATGGCCCCGAAAGGGGATGCGATAGTCTGAACTTCCGCCATAACAAATAAAGCGGAAGAGGGAAGTCCGAAGAGTCTTCCCCGCCTTGCACCAGCAAGGTCTTCAAGTAACAGAATGCTCTATGAAGATGACGTCCCGGCCGAGATGAAGAAGCAGACCGGCGAGCGCATGGGCCTTGTGCGCGAGATGGTTCGCTTCGGCGTCCTGAAGGGCATCACCAACAAGTTCTACGGTGGCACCGGCACCAGCCGCGGCACGGTCAACGGCAAGATCTCGCTGAACATGCTGCGCAAGATGTCGCGCTCGCTGCAGGCCAACCACGCCAAGCGTATCACCTCGATCCTGGCTCCGTCGGCGAACTTCGCGACTGCTCCGGTCGAAGCTGCCTACCTCGTGTTCTGCCACACCGACCTCGAGGCTGACATCCGCGACCTGCCGGGCTTCAAGCACGTCAGCGAATACGGCCAGCGCAAGCCGGTCAACGAGAACGAGATCGGCTCGGTGGAGAACTTCCGCTTCATCACCTCGCCGGAACTCGCCTCGGTTCAGGATGCTGGCGCTGCTGTCGGCTCGACCGGCTGCTACTCCACCTCCTCGGTGAACATCGACGTCTATCAGATCGTCGTTGCCGCCGAAAACGCCTGGGGCCAACTGGCTCTGCGCGGCTCGAACTCGTTCGACATGACCTGGATTCCCCCGGGCCAGAAGGACAAGAACGATCCGCTGGGTCAGCGTGGCTACGTCGGCGCCAAGTTCTACATGAACTGCGTTGTACTTAATAACGGATTTGCTGCAATTGGCGAAGTCGGCGTCACCGCCCTCTGATGAACCTGGGGGAGGGTGACCTCCCCCACTGATCAAGGAGCCTGACATGGCCGCAGAACTGATCTCGCAGCGCATCAACGCGCTGGCCAACGACAAGGACGCCCAAGAGCTTCGCATTCTCCTGAATGCGCTGATCGACGGTATCCGCGCCGTTTGCGACATTCTAGACACCGATGCCGGTGTCACCGCGACAAACACCAAGTCGACTTTCGACGCGGTGATCGCCAAACAGTAACGAAGGAGACGCACTATGCAGACCCAAGACCTCGGTGGCAACATCGCCACGACCGCCGGTGCTTTCACCGGCACCTCCGCCTTCGGTGCGAATACCACGCACGCGACGACCAACACCATCAACTACGCGATCGACGGCAAGTTCTATACGAAGACTGCCATCACCGGCGGCACCACGCCGACGACCGATGCTGCGACCGGCGCCGCCATCACCCTGACTGCCAACTACGGCACCGTCGTGGTGTGGGCTCTGGACTCGTCCGGCAACGTCAAGGTGTACAAGGGCGAAACCGTCCCGCTCGACGCGGCCGGCAACTTCCTGGATGCACCGGAATTCCCCGGCACCATCCCGCAGACGGTCACCCCGTTCGCGTATCACATCATCAAGGCTGGCTCGACGACCTCGGGCACCTGGACGTTCGGTTCGAGCAACTGGAACGCCACCGGCCTGACCCATGCAGCCCGCGACGTCGCCTTCCTGCCGTCGCGTCCGCAGACCAGCAACTAATCCTAGCTGCTGACCCAAGAACCCCCGCTTCGGCGGGGGTTTTTCTTTTAGGAGACTGAAATGGCTCGCGAGCCGAAAAAAGAAGTGAATGCCGCAGAACTCGTTCTCCCCGCTGATACCAGCCTGGTGCTTCAGGGTAGCGGCCCGGTGGATCGTACTGATCTGATTCTCGACGGCGTCGATGGTCCGATCGCAACCGATCAGCTCGACGAGCTGGCGTTCATGGAAGAAAAGATCGAGGTGATGGTGCATGAGAGCACTGACCCGAACGCAGACAATCCGGTGCAGGTCTTCTGCAATGGAATCCAGCAGCTGTTCTTCCGCGGTCATTCGCAAGTCGTTCGTCGCAAGTACGTCGAAGTCCTGGCTCGTGCCAAGCAGACGGCCGTGCAGACCCGTGAGGTTCGCGCTGCCGATGGCGAGCTGACGACCCAGATCACCAAGACGTCGAGTCTCCGCTACCCGTTTTCCATCATCCAGGACGCAAACCCTCGAGGCGCGGACTGGCTCCGTCGTGTCATGCGCGAGGCGTAATCTATGACCTACCTCCAGCTCGTACAAAGCCTGTCGCGAGAGTGCGGCGTGTCTGGCCCGTCGTCCGGGCTTTCGACCGTCGCCAATGTTTCCGGTGAAGCGAAACGTCTCTGCGACTGGATTGCACAGAGCTGGAGGGAGGTTCAGCTTGAGCACGCCGAGTGGATGTGGATGCTCAAGGACGTGCAGTTCGATACCGTTCTGCACCAGCAGGCCTATCCTCCGGCAGCCGCGCCCGTTTCTCTGACTGACTTCCAGCGCTGGGACATCAACTCGTTCCGGAGCTACATCACCGCCACAGGAATCGGCAGCGAGATGTTCGTGATGCCGCAGGACTACAAGGAATTCCGCGACTACTGGATGTTCGGCGCGCGCCGCACGACCTATGGTCGCCCGATCTCGCTGACGGTTCGCCCGAACGACAAGGCGCTGCTGATCGGACTGGCGCCGGATCAGACCTACACGATGATCGGCCAGTATTACTCGAAGCCGACGACGCTCGCTGCAGACGCAGATGAGCCTGGTATGCCGGATCAGTTTCACATGATCATCGTCTATCGCGCGATGATTCACTACGGCATGTACGAGGCCGCGCCTGAAGTCGTGCAGCGCGGCGAGAACATGTACAACGAGATGCTGCTGCGTCTCGAGCTTGATCAGCTGCCGGCGATCGCCACGCAGGGGCCGCTTGCATGACCGGCAAACTGCCACAGGTTTCCTACGAGCCGATCGAGCTTGCAGGTGGCTGGGACCAGATCAGCCCGTCGCTGACGCTGGCGCCAGGGGTTGCTCGAGATCCGCTTAACTTCGAGTGCGCGGTGACCGGCGGCTACAGCAGGATCGCCGGGTATGAACGCTACGACGGCAGCACCTCGCCGTCGTCTGCTTCTTACTCGATGCTGACGGTCGTCACCTACACGAACACCCCGGCAACGGGACAGACGATCACAGGACAGACGTCTGGAGCTACCGGCGTGCTGATCGCTGTCAATGCGACGTCGCTTGCATACACGCAGGGAACGGGCACGTTCCAAGCTGGTGAAGTGATCAATGTCGGCGCCACGACGATCTCGACGATCTCTTCTCTTGGCGCGACTGTTACGTCGAAGCAGAACGCGATCTACATGGCAGCAGCCATGGATGTATATCGCGCATCGATTCAGGCTGTCCCAGGCTCCGGGAGCGTGCTTGGCGTGTCAGTTTATAACGGTGTCACATACGCCTGGCGTAACAACGCGGGCGGAACTGCTGCGGTCATGCACAAGGCGACGGCCAGCGGATGGTCTGCGATCTCTCTCGGCTACGAGGTGACGTTCAGCAACGCCAACATGAGCGTCAATGACGGCGACACCCTGACGCAGGGCG
>ERZ724522.1720-NODE-1720-length-11257-cov-3.697286_pt1 | contig 11257 bp, 12 predicted proteins | sample MGYA00376055_ERZ724522 | MGnify/ENA primary metagenome ERZ724522 (study PRJEB28724, sample SAMN07190884) | wastewater metagenome | isolation source: effluent of sewage treatment plant in Hong Hong | place: Hong Kong | collected 2016-03-17 ... | reverse complement strand
TACCTAATGAGGGACTTAGAAGCCCAAATACGGCGCTAATCCTAAAGCTGATGGGAATGGAAGGAGGCATACCCGATCTGCTTCAATTTGAGCTAAAATATGCACTTGAATTGAAATTAGAGGGGGAATCGATTAGCCCTAAGCAAAGGAAATGGCTAGCCTACTTCAAAGCCATCGGCTACCACTCCGAAGTCGTCCGCTCCTTCGAACGCTTTAGGGAGATTGTGGAGGCGAGTTAATGCCTATCTCAAATATAGGCTTGCTGTTAATATGGAATTATGAATGTCGAAATCATCCCGATAGCGGAGATTACTCCTTACCATCAAAACAACCGAAAGCATGGCGATCTGCAGGTTGAGCGCATAGCTAAGTCAATTAAGGACTTCGGCTTTAACCAACCACTAGTCCTAGATAGCGATAAAACCGTATTAGTGGGCCACGGTCGGCTATTAGCGGCCAAACAGCTAGGGATGGACGCATTGCCCTGCTTAATTATTAAAGGGTTAACAGAAGCCAAGAAACGCGCCTATCGCATCTTAGATAATAAGCTGCAGAATGATAGCGAGTGGGATTTTGAAGCTTTGGGGCTAGAGCTTGGATTCTTAGAGGAGCAAGGGTTTGACCTCGAAGGCTGGGGATTGGATGACCTTAAGGCACTATTCCCCGAACCAGAACTCGAGTCGTTTGAGGACGATGGGCCAGGAGAGCTGCTAAAAGAAAGCTATATCAAGACTGGTGACCTAATTGAACTTGGGCCACATAGGGTGCTTTGCGGGGATTCGACTAGCGTGGAGGATGTTGAGCGGTTGCTTGATGGTAAAGTGCCTATCCTAATGGTGACAGATCCCCCTTACGGCGTTGAGTACGATCCAGAGTGGCGAGCGGGGGCTGATTTAGGTGTTGGCAAAAGGTCAAAGGGGAAAGTAGAAAACGATGATCGAATGGATTGGAGCGAAGCGTTTCAATTACTACCTTGCTCGGTTGCATATGTTTGGCATGCTGGTAAGTTTACAAGTGAAGTCCAAGAAAGTTTGCACCTCTCTGATTTTAAAATAGTTTCTCAAATAATTTGGACTAAGCAGCACTTTGTATTATCTCGAGGGGATTACCATTGGCAACATGAGCCTTGTTGGTATGCCGTAAGAAATGACGCCACTCACAATTGGCAAGGGGCAAGAGATCAATCTACAGTTTGGGATATTAAAAATAACAATAGCTTTGGGAATGCCGCAAAAGAAGAAACACACGGTCATGGCACACAAAAGCCAATCGAATGCATGGCTAGACCAATTAAGAACAATTCAAAATCAAAGGACATTATAACCGATCCATTCCTTGGCTCTGGCACAACCCTAATCGCTGCAGACCAACTAAACCGTACTTGCTACGGAATGGAAATCAGCCCTCAATACTGCCAAGTCATTCTAGAGCGCTATCAAAAGTATTGCACGAAGGCGCAAAAACCTTTTAAATGTAAGATAAACGGCAAAGAGTTTACCCCTCCTTCGGCACTATAAAAATGGCACAAGGTAAGAAATACGAAGCAAACGAGAAGGATCGGCAGTTAGTCGAGCAAATGTCTGCAGTTGGAATTCCACAGCAATCAATAGCTGCAGTGCTAAAGCTTTCTGAAGATACTTTGTTTAAATATTACAAAGAGGAGCTAACTAATGCGGCTTCTAAGGCCAACACTAAAGTCGCAGGAACTCTTTACAATAAGGCTATTAGAGGCGACACGGCTTGCATGATATTTTGGTTAAAGACTCGAGCGAAATGGCGTGAGGTCAATCATCACGAGGTTACGGGCGCTGACGGTGCCCCGTTTATTCCTGTCTTAAACATTAACACTAAAAAATGAGTGCGCTGGCGACCTCAGGCGCACTAGACCTAGACCTACACAAAAAGCAAGGCCTAGCTCTTTTTACTGAGGCCACAGAATTAGGCTACGGAGGAGCTGCAGGCGGAGGCAAGAGCCACCTTGCTCGCGTTGCAATGATATTTTTTTGCTATATAATACCAGGCCTTAACTGCTACCTATTCCGCAGACAATCAAACGAATTAGTTAAGAACCATTTAATGGGGCCGACTGGATTCCCAGCGCTGCTTTCAACTTGGTCGCGTGGTGGGTTTGTTCGCATCGTAAAGAATGAAATTAGATTTGGTAATGGCCCCGATCCCAAGAATAAGTTTGAAGGTGGCTCAAGGATATTTCTCTGCCATTGTCAACACGAGAAAGATGTATTCAACTGGCTAGGCCCGGAAATGCATTTCTTGGTGATTGAACAGGCTGAGCAGTTTACCCCCTTCATGATCAAGATGTTGCGCGGTCGTAATCGTATTCCCGAAGCACTAAATATCCCCGATCAATATAAGAAACTATTTCCGCGTGTAATGTACACGTTCAATCCAGGAGGTGTTGGCCATGCATATTTTAAACAATTCTTTGTTCGTATGCTAAAGCGTGGCCCCGATGGAGTTAGTGAAATAGTTGAGCAACCAGACGAGCAAGGAGGAAAGAAGCGGCAATTCATCCAAGCTAAGTTAGACGATAATCCAAGCATTGACCCAGTAGAATATAGAAAAACATTGCGTGGCCTACCCCCACGAATGGCAAAAGCTTTAGAGGAAGGGGATTTCGATCAAGTTGTTGGCGCGTTTTTCCCTGAGATTGATCGTGCTAAACATTTAATTCCAGCATTCCCGATAAGCCCACATGATACTAGATTTATGAGTATGGACTGGGGCGCATGTGGCGAGGGAGATCCCTTTTCAATAGGCTGGTGGGTAATCCTTAGCGAAAATGGTATCTACCCAAGAGGCTCTTTAATATGTTATAGACGTTGGCATGGGGCTGGATTGCCAAAAGTTACAGCTTCCGCGATTGCTGAAGGGATTTTAAAAAGAGAAGCTAAAGATCCTGAGATTATTTATCGAGTAGCTGGCGGGGATATTCAGCAAAAGCGCGGCACTGGCCCCTCAATATTTGAAATTTTTGCCGAGCACGGTGTTACTTTCAATAAAGCAGATCAAAGAAGAGAAGAAGGTGCGGCGCAAGTTAGAGAAAGATTAGTTGGCAGGAATGAAAAGCCAATGATTTATTTCTTTGAAGAAATGGAAGATGAGCTTGAAACAATGATGAACTTGCAACACGATCTTCATAATCCTAACGAGTGTACACAGTTTAATGATCACTTCTATGAGATGGTTAGATATGCCTGTATGAGCAGACCATTCGAAACAGAAGCCCCTCCATCAACCAAAACACTCGAAGAGCGCTTTGCCAAAAAACCCACAATCGACGAACTTTGGGCTTTGCGCGAGTCTAGTAGAAAAGTAAGCAGAAGATGAGCAAACGAAAGCAACCAGAGTGTAAACTATTCTTAGCTGTTCAGTCTAAGGCGATTCTTAGCGCGATGAAAATGAAAAGAAAGCGAAGGAAATAAATGGGCCATCCAGCAATCAAACTAGAACCTGAGTGGATTGATATCTTAATCAACCGAATGCAAACAGATTTAATGCTAATAAAATTACAGAGTGATAACATTGAGGTGATGCTAAATGAAGCCCAACATAACAGAAATATTCGAGGTTCCAAATTTACAAGAGCTAATGAAGTGGACGAACAAAAAGTTGTTGATGGAGTTAAGAAAGCGCGTGGTTCCGATTGCGGAAGAGCATGGGCTAACAGCGAAACAAGCTGATTCGTTAGTTAAGAAAAGCTTTCAGGACATCCAGCGTATCCGGTACAGGATTAATTAGGTTGGAAGCAAACACTTCACATAAGTGTACGATTTGCCAGCGTAGGACTTGTAGCTGGTTGTGTTACAGGTGTGATAAAGTTGCTGAGTTTTTTGGTTGGTATGATTTGAATGTTTACGTTGGCAGAGCTTATGCCACTTGGTTTCAAAGGATTGTGATTAAGATGATAAGGAAGTTTTACTAAATGCCGATTGATACTAACCAACCAGTAAGCTCAGAGGGACAGTATGAGGATTTGCGCGGCTATAATTCTCCAAGGGGTGTTGTTTCGCGCTGGATTAAGGAACTTGATTTAGTTTTAAATAACGAAAAACAGAGAATCTTTGAGAGTGCGGGAGATCGCATTGTTAAGGACTATAAAAATGCTGATACATATAGGGGTTTTGGGAATTTAAACACGCCTGCGGATAGAGTGATGTACAATGTCCTGTGGGCAAACGTGCAAATACTTTTCCCGATGATATTCGCAAGAATGCCGGAGCCGGTTGTTGAGCGCTGGTATAAGGACTCAGATCCGATTGGCAGACAAGCTGCTGAGATTGCAGAATGTTGCGCCTCGTTTCAGATGAAAACTCAGCAAGACCGATTCATGTATGCGGTTGGAGGAGCAGTAAGAGACATGCTACTTCCAGGGCGCGGTCAAGTTTGGATTAGTTTTGATTGTGAGTGGGTTGAAGCGCTTGATGCTGATGGGAATCCGATTCTTGATGAAGAAGGGAATCCGGTTAAGCAAGCAAAACCTAATTCTGAAAAAGTCGTAGTTGAGCCTGTGATGTGGCAAGACTATTTAGAATCAATGGCGCGTAATCAGTACGAAGTTAAGTGGAGAGCAAAACGCGCTTACATGACGCGCAGAGAATTAATGGATCGTTTTGGTGAAAAAGGGAAAGAGTGCAAACTTCAGAACTTTAAGGAGCAGGTTGATAGAAGGCGCAAATTAGACGACGACGAGCAGTTTTTAATGCAAGCAGAGGTTTGGGAGATTGAAGATTTACCAAGCAAAACTAAATACTGGATTTCACGCGGCTATAAGGAAGGGCCACTAGATGAGCAAAAAAATCCTCTTAATATTTCTGATTTTTTCTCTTGCCCAATACCGCTACTCGCAACAACAACTTCTGATTCAACGTATCCAACACCCGACTTTGTTATTTATGAGCGTCTAGCGAGTGAAGTTGACTGGGCTTTCAAGAGAAGAAGCGCAATCTTTGAGACGATTAGATTAGTAGGGGCAACTAGCGCAGCTTATAATGCTGATGTTAAGAACATGCTCGCGCTAAATGATGGCCAACTTTGGCCAATTAAAAACTGGGCAAAATTTATTGAGGATAAAGGCTTTGCTGGTATCATTGACTGGATGCCGTTTGAACAAGCGGTGGCTGCTCTTGGGCCAATGACTGAATATATTAATGATTGCTTGCAAAAAATTGATGCGATTACTGGAGTGCCTGATTTCGCGCATGGGGTTGCAGATCCCAATGAGTCGGTTGCTAGTATTCAGAAGCGAGCTCAGTTTACTCAACCTAAAATTGTGGTTAGGCAGCAAGATGTGCAGCGTTTCTGTCGTGAGATTGTGCGCAAAACAGCAGAAATCATTTTCGAGCCTGGATTATTCTCTGATGAAACGATTGCTTTGATGTATGGATTAGCGCAAAGGAAGCCTGAAGATCAAGCGACGTTTCCTCAAGCGTTGGCATTATTAAGAGATGACAGACTAAGAACTTTTAGAGTCGACATCGAGACTGATTCAACAATTTCAACTGATGAAGCTGATAACCAAGCAAGATGGGCGCAGTATATGCAGTCCGTAACTAGCATCTTCTCTAATGTTGCTGAGATTCAGCAGTTTAGACCTGAACTAATGCACCCAATGCTAGAATCTGCGCTTGGCGCAGTTCGTAGTTTAAGAACAGGGCGGAATGTTGAGGGCGCTTGGGAGCGAGCGATTAGTGAAATTGAAGATGCTGATGCGCAAGCAAGAGCTAATCCACAGCCTCCGCCTCCAGATCCTTCGTTGCAGATTGCTCAGATGAAGATGCAGAGTGATCAAGCTAAGTTACAACTTGATGCTCAACTTAAGTCACAAGAATTACAGTGGGAACAATACAAGACTCAGTACGACTGGCAGTTTGAGCAAAGCCAGGAGCAGTTTAAGCAATACATTGAAGTGCAAAAGTTACAGCAAGAGAGTGCTAAGACTGAGGGAGAGTTGGCGGTTAAACATGAAGCTAACCAGATTGATGCTCAGGAGCAATTAACCAGAGGCCAAATTGATAAGATTCTAGCTGATATGGATATCTTCCAAGCTGAATTAAAGAATAAGTTAGAAGCTCAGAAGATTGCAATGCAAGCTGCGATTGAAGCTGATAGATTAGAGTTTGAAAAGAAAGCAAAAATCTTAGAAGTTCAAGAAAAGATAATGGAAGAAAAGAGACTGGCCGGAGATCAGCAGCTTGAGCATAAGCGCATGATACTAGAGCACAAACAAGCAATGCATGAGGTGAAAGAAGCTAAGGCTGAAAGGGCTAAAGGGGATAAGAAAACAGAAAGCCCAAAAGCTCCTGATATACATGTGCATTTAGGAAGTAAAAAATCCACGATTAAGAAAAACCCAGATGGAAGTTATTTAAAGATTGATGAGCCTGGAGATTAGGGATGGCTGGCGACTCTCAACTTGTCTCAAATTCGTATCTTTCTAGTAATCCTGACTTTAGAGTCGCAGATATTCCGCTGGCCGATGGATCTAAAGTTCAGTCGATGTGCGCTATCTTGCCTTTTATTTCCAACTTTGACGATCAAGGGGCTGGCACTACTTACACAGGGTATGCATTAAGGGGCGCAAGTGGTGCGTCTGCTAGTTGGTTTATAATGAAATCAGTTACTAGTGCTGGGATTACCACAGTAAGATTTGCAAGCGATCCTTTTACGATGAATCAGATTTGGGATAACCGCGCTTCGCTTACTTACACATGAGTTATAAACCTAACCAATACACAGGATTACCAGACTTCTATGAAGTAGACACGGCTCCAGTAACCTCAGTCTCGGCGTCAGACACTACGCTCACGATTAGCCCAACTACGGGCGATGTTTTAGCTGCGGTTAATCAAGCGGCTGATTTCAACTGGACGGGAGTGCATAATTTTGGTCTTAACCCAGTGCAATGCGTAGGGTTATCCTCAAATGGCGGCGCAGGAGTATTGGATCTTACGACGATCTCCAGGCTTGCAGACGATAACGGCGTAACGCTCGAAGGTGGACCAGTTTATATAAAATCTTACGAATACGGCGGCGGCTCAGGGATTTTTACTGAAGGTTCAACGACTACGTTTCAGCACAACGAGGATTGGACAACTACCGATTTTACGTTCATGCAGTTTGGGGGCGATCCTAATGTTAATTCATCTGGATTACCGTTGCGTTTTGGTTGGTCAAATCCTGATACAGGCGATGGGTGGTTAATATTTGACGATGGGTTTTTCAATCTGCAAACAATTCGCGCTAATTTTAGTGCTGATTTTGTCAGCGCAGTGAGTGTTTACACCAGCATAACAGACACCTATGTTCCCTACTCACAATCTGGGCTACTTGGAGGTGTTTTAAATTTCGCCTATTCTAACGGTTTAACGCTTACAGCAGCAAACGCGGCGCATATCCCTCTTACAGTTAAAGGCGCGGCGTCGCATAGTGCTGAATTATTTCGCGCTCAAAATTCTAGCGGCTCAACACTAGCAAGTATTACGCGCAGCGCAGGAGGTACGCCTTCAAACGATTATGCTATTTTAAAATTAGCATCAGCCGAATCCGTCTCATCGACGTTTGAGATGTATGTAACTGAGGACATTTACAACACTTCAGCGCTTGCGGCTTACATTGTTCCTCCAATCAACAATGGTAGAATTATCTTTGGTCGATCAGGTCGTGTTGCGTTTTCGTTAGATTTTACCAATGTTACAAACTTCGCATCCGTACCTAATTTGCAGCTAAATGGCAAGTATGTTGGTTTTGATAATGGAACCTATCAACGTATCAGCGCTGGCACTTCTGGGACTGGCACGTTTCACCATGGCTATTGGGGTGTAGAGGTTAGAGCCAACCAGCAAGGCAGCTGGGTTTATAACACAACACATTACGAGAGCGCTGGTGCAGCAACTCTCATGGTAGTGCCAGGACTTGCCTCTCGCGTTTCTCAAATTACATATGGGCTTGCTTCTCAGACCGCCGATTTATCCCAATGGAAAAATTCAGCTTTCACAATTCTTACAAAAATCGACGCTAACGGATATCTAGGTTTAGGCATGGGAGCAACTACTCTAACCGCGCTACTTGATATATCCGGCTCAACCACAGCAAGATCTGCTATTCGCTTTCGTTCAGGAACTGCTCCAACAACACCCAATGATGGTGATATGTGGTTTGATGGTACTGATATGAAACTTAGAGTAGCAGGCGTAACTAAAACTTTTACACTGGTTTAAAATATGACAGATGAATTAATTAAAGTTGACGATAAATCTTTTAAGCGCGTAAAAACCTTAGAGACGGTACAGACTCTTAAGCAATTGCGAATTGAAAAAGAGGGCAAGCTAAATCAAATACAGCACTTAAAGGATGCACGAGTTCGCGTGGCTAAAGAAATTGATGAGGTACAAGCAGAGCTGGATCAGATTAATGCTGACATACTTCAATTAAAAAACTTAGGAGTGACCAATGACGAAAGCTAAAAAGGAAGAAAATCCTTTGGTAAAAAAGATTGAAGAATTTACAGAGATAGAATTGAAAGCTACAATAGGTGATTTGTTCTTGCAAAGAGAACAATTGCATCAACAACTACAAATGATGCATCAGCAAATTAATGTGATTAATCAGGAATTACAAAAGAGGCAGCAAAAGGATAAATGAGCTTCTTTTTCCTCTACAAACCACATTGTTTTTTTGACTTAGGGCTAGGGGCGCATAGGGATTCTAGTAATAAATACAAAGCTTTAATTCAAAAGCCTTTGGCTGAGACTAAGTTGCCAAAAATTACTGAAGATAAAGTTGAAGCAGTTTTTGAAGAAGCGTTAAATGAGGATGATGAAATAATGCCTATGTTTTTAATGATGTAATTTAACGTATTGACGAATATTGGGTTTTAGTTCAAGGTGCAAATATATGGCCGGAGGAATCGAGTTCAAAAAAGTTGACGGCGTTTATAGTTGGTACGATAAAGTAACAGGGGAGAAGTTAGATCCTGAATCGTTAACCAAGCATGATTTAGATGAGCCTTCTTTTGTGCAGCAAGATACGCTTAAGCAGGAATTAAGACATCCTGTTACTGGCGTAATAATGAACTCTTTGAGCGCATGGAATCGAGTTAATAAGGAATTAGGCTTAGAATGCGTTGGCAATGATTTACTAAGCAAGAAGAAAAGAACCGTTCAAGACAAAGTTACTGACGAGATGATTTTAGATCGAATTGAGAAAGCGGAAAGTATTTTAAGCGATCCAGCTAAAAAAAGAGCTTACGACAACCAGCAGTTAGAGAGATTAGAGCGTCATAATAAAATGTTTAACGGAAACCATAGATATTTAGATTAATTAATATGGGTAAAGAGGACGTAGATTTGATTGACAGAGCGATGGATGCTGCTGAGGCGACTATTGCCGAGTCTAATCCAGAACCCGATCCAGTCAAGGAAGAACCAGTCGAAGAAACACAGACTGAAGAAGAAGCGCCTTTAGCGGCTGCTGATGAAGAACAAATTTCAGGTAAAGTAGCGAACGAAGGAGAAGCCAAAGCCGCAGAAGGTGATGCAGAGGTTGAAAAACCAGCAGAAACAGAAAGCGAGCCGATTGAACTTCCTCAGTTTTTACCTGCGGAGACTAAGGCGTTACTTGCCGAGGCTAGTCCAAAGCTAAGAGAAAAAATCGTAGCTTTGTATAACCAGCAAGAACAAACAACGCGCCGAGCGCTAAGTGAATCGGGGCAGTTAAAAGCTGAGAAGGCTAGAGTGGATGAGGTCTTTGCGCCTCATAAAACAAGACTTCAGGCTCAAGGAGTAAGGGACATCGCAGATTTGGCATCAAGGGCGTTAGCTTGGGATGAGCTAATTACTAAAGATCCAAAAGCGTTTGTTATTGCTCAAATGAAGCAAAACGGCATAACTCCACAAGATTTAATGCAAGAGGACGCAGGACAAGAAACTGGTCAACAATTTTCAGATCCGAGAGTAGATGAAGCGCTTGAAGCGGCTAAACAAGCTAAAGAGCAGTTAGAGTCGTTTCAGTTAGAGCAGCAAAAGCAAGTGTTAACCCAAGAATTAGAAGCCTTTAAAGCAGGCAAAGATCCTAGAGGTGCTACAAGAAAAGCTTTTGTTGAGATGTTTCAACCTCAAATTGGAGAAGCTATTAAGTTAATTAAAGCCGATCCGCAATTTGAGCATTTAAGTAGGCAAGATATTTTAAATCATGCTTATGAATATGTTGTTACAAACGCACTAAACTCAGGATTTCAGTTTGTTTCACCAACACAACCAAAGCCGCAACCAACCAGAGAAGAAATAATTGCAACTGCTAATAAACAAAAAGCAGCTGCAAGTTCTGTAAAAGGTGGGCCAGCTTCGGGAGTTTCTAAACCGCGTCCTCGTTTGAAAGGCGACTCTTTTGAAGAGAAGCTAAACAGCGCAATGGACATCGCGGAAAGCAGAACTTCTGCTAATCGTTAGTCCCTCGCGTTAAAATTAACGGCTGCAAGGCCAATTAACAACGAGGAAATTTTAAATGGCAAGTCCAAACAGTAATTTTCCAGGCGATCTGCTTGCAGTAACGGTGCAAGAACTCGAAGATGAATTATTTGATAATATATTAACCAAGAATGCTACTACAGCAGCATTGAAGGAGTATGGCGCGGTTGAACCTAAAGATGGTGGGCCAACTGTAGCTGTTCCAGTAATGTATGCTGTGAACGAAAGCTATAAGAGATACTCAGGCGCTGAGCAGTTAAACACTTCAAGCAATGAAGTTTTCGCTGTGTTTCAATATGTCTGGTATCAAATTGCTTTGAACATTCAAGCGAACGGAAGAGAGATCCTTCAGAACATGGGACGCTCTCAGAACAGAGATTTAGTTAAGTCTCGCGTGATGAACGCTAAGGCAACTTACGAGAACCAATTCAACATTGATATCTTGTCTGATGGTAGCTTGACTAACCAGATCGTGGGGCTTCAAGGGTTAATTTCTGATAACGGAACTGGCACAGTCGGGAACGTATCAAGAACAACTTATCCTTTTGCTAAAAACCAATTCTACAGAGCAACCACTGATGGTGGCGCTGCAATGAATAAGGTTAATATTGTTGACTACATGGATTCGTTGGATCTTTTGATTCAAGCACAACGTGGTAAAACAAAAGTAATCTTAGCTGATGACTATACTTTCAAATATTATGAAGGAAACGTCGCAGCACTTCAAAGATTAACTCCAACTGGTAATGGTAATAACACATTAGCAAAATTAG
>ERZ724522.1719-NODE-1719-length-11264-cov-17.713355_pt1 | contig 11264 bp, 15 predicted proteins | sample MGYA00376055_ERZ724522 | MGnify/ENA primary metagenome ERZ724522 (study PRJEB28724, sample SAMN07190884) | wastewater metagenome | isolation source: effluent of sewage treatment plant in Hong Hong | place: Hong Kong | collected 2016-03-17 ... | reverse complement strand
CCATTGGGTTTACGGGGTCATCGCCGCGATCTTCTTCGCCGTCGCGGTCAACAACTACAGGGTCTATCGCAATGCCTGATCTCTACCTTCGCGCCGCAGACGAAGCGGAAATGACCGCCGCGCTGGTCAAGGCCGAACTCGCCTATCTAGACGAGGAAAAGGTCTTACAGCCCGCGAACGGTGTCGCGCTCGATGTGATCGGCAAGATCATCAAGTTCGACATGACCGACCCTGAAAACCCGAAGCCGGTCGAAAAGGAGGGCTGGCACGTCAATGTCCGCGCCCCGTCGCTGACCGATGAGCAGGCCAAGGCGCTTGAGCCGATGAACATCGTGCCGCCTGAAACGCCTTATCGGGTTTGGGCCTGACAATGGCGCTCGAAGTCGAAACCGGCACCGGATCTGCAACCGCCGAAAGCTATTGCTCGGTCGCGGACGCTGATGCGCGTGCGCTGGCTTTCGGCAACACGGCGTGGACCGGCACCGATGAGGCAAAGGAAGCCGCCCTGCGCCGCGCCACGGCATTCATCGAGCAGCGTTACCGCGAGAACTTCAAGGGGACCAAGCTATACCGTGCGCAGGCCCTCTCCTGGCCGCGCTACGGGGCAATCGTGGACGGCTGGGATCTGGACAGCACGGTTGTTCCCACAGAGATCAAGAACGCCTGTGCAGACCTTGCCGTCCGCGCCCTTACCGCCGAACTCAACGCCGACCAGACCCGCGCCGTGATCCGCGAAAAGGTCGGCCCGCTTGAGACTGAATACAGCGCTCACAGCCCGCAAGGGACGCGCTACGTATCGGTCGATCAGGCGCTTGGCCCGTTCCTGCGAGGAGGGGGCGCGACCGTGCGCCTTGTCCGCGCATGACGACGGCCCAGCGCTCCACCGCCTATGCCATGATCGAAGCCAAGGGGCAGACCGTGACGCTCACACGGCGAGCCAATGGGGCCTATAACCCCGCAACCGGCGCGGCTTCGATCACGACGTCAACGCAAACCGGAAAGGGGGTGATCCTTCCGTTCGGCCAAGGGCTTCGCAAGATGTCCGGCACGAACATCCCGACAGGTGCCGTGCTGTGCTACCTTGCGGGCCTCACCACTGCCGGAGCCGCGCTGACCGAACCGAAGGTCGATGATACGCTGACCGATGCCAATGCGCTGGTCTACACCATCGCCGAAGTGTCGCGCCTTGCCCCTGCTGGCCTGCCGATCATGTTCGAGCTGACCTTGAAGGCGAACGCATAATGGGCAGCTTCACCCTCGACCTGCAACGCTTCGCCGAGAAGTGCGCCGAACGCGCCGATGATGCCGTGGGCAATATCGTTGTGCGGATCGCTGCCGAACTCGACAAGCGCAGCCCGGTCGGGGATGCGACCTATTGGAAGAACCCGCCCCCTGCTGGATACATCGGCGGGCATTTCCGCGCCAACTGGCAGCTTGGCGTGGGCGCAATGCCGCAAGGCGAGGTGCGCGGTGTTGACCCGTCCGGCGCGCGGACGCTGGGCCGGATCATCGCCGCAGTCCCTGAGCAGGCGGCGGGCAAGGTCTATTGGCTGGCGAACAACGTGCCTTATGCGCTGCGGCTCGAATATGAAAGCTGGTCGAGGCAAGCGCCGTCCGGTGTGGTCGGGCTGACTGTCACCATGTTTCAGGATATCGTCAACGAAGCAGTGGGGGCGCTGAAATGAGCCTCCTTGCCGTCCGCAATGCCCTTGAAGCTGCGCTCAGTGCCATGTCGCCCGCAATGGCTTCGGCATGGGAAAATGCGCCCTATACGCCTGTTGCCGGGACGCCTTACCAGCGCGTCTATCTGCTCGCTGCCGAGCCGGATAATCCCGAAATGGGCGGGCATGTGACCGAGCGCGGCTTCATGCAAGTCTCGCTCTGCTATCCGCTCGATACCGGCCCAGGCGCTGCAATGGCGCGGGCTGAGCTTATCCGAGCGACCTTCCCCCGTGGTGCTGCCTTTTCGGCGTCGGGCGTCACCACACAGATCGAACGCACGCCAGAAATCGCCCCGGCGATGATCGAGGATGACCGCTATGTCGTTCCCGTTCGGGTCCGGTTTTTTGCCCATCACGCGACGTAACAGGAGGCCAAAATGCCTATCGCCCAAGGGATCAACAAGACCATCGCCTACAAGAAGCAGTCCGGGCTTGGCGTCACTGCCAGCGGTTCGGGCGGCCAGCTCATTCGCCGCGAGACGGCTTCGCTCAACGTGACCAAGGACACTTATGAGGTCAACGAAATCGTCTCGCACCAGCAATCGACCGGCGCAACGCACGGCATCGCCCGTTCGGCTGGCACGATCAACGGCGTGCTGTCGGGTCAGTCCTATCAGGACTTCCTCGGCTCGCTCGTTCGGCAGGCATGGTCCGCGACGACTGCAATCAGCAGCCTGTCGCTCACCATCGCCACCAGCGGCTCGAACTACACCGTGACCCGCGCAACCGGCGACTTCCTCACTGGCGGGATCAAGATCGGTGACGTGATCCGGCTTTCGGGCGGTTCGCTCAATGCCAACAACATCACGAAGAACCTCGTGGTGCTGGGCGTGACGGCAACCGTGCTGACCGTGAACGTGCTCAACTCGGGCGCAACCCTGACTGCCGAAGGCCCGATTGCCTCCTGCACCGTGACTGTGCAGGGCAAAAAGACCTGGGTGCCGACCAGCAGCCATACCAACGACTACTACACGTTCGAGGAGTTCTATTCAGACATCACCCGTTCGGCGGTCTATCCCGATCTGCAGATCGGCATGGTGGACATCTCGGTCCCGGCAACCGGCAATGTCTCAGCTGACTTCGGGCTTGTCGGTCTTGGCGGCGTCACCCGCTCAGGAACGCAGAGCCTGACCAGCCCGACTGCGGCGACCACGACTTCGGTCATGTCGTCGGTGGCGGGCGCTGTCTATGTCGGCACGGCTCGGTTTTCCAACATCACCACGATGGCGATCAAGATCGACGGACAGGTCAATCCCGGCGAGGCTGTGATTGGCTCGAACTCGGTTTCGGATGTCTATCGCGGGCGGGTCAAGGTGAGTGGGTCGTTCTCGTTCGTCTATGACGGCGAAACGTTGGCTGACCCGTTCTTTAACGAAACCGCGCAGACCTTGATCCTCGTGCTGGCCGATGCCCGCACCGATGCCGCGAATACGGTCGGCTTCACCATGAGCCGGGTCAAGTTCTTCTCGGCTGATGCCGATGACGGCGAAAAGCAGATCGTGCGGACGGTCAACTTCACCGCTGAGATCAACGGTTCGGGCGGCGCTTCCCTCGCCAATCATCAGACGATTGTCAGCATTCAGGACAGCCAGGCCGTCTAAGCCTGACCACGAAGTTCGGGGAGGTGGGCCGCAAGCGCCTCCCCGGACACCACTTGCGGAGAATGAACATGAGCAAAGCACAAGCATTCGACTTTGACGCGCTGGATCTGGCGCGCGAAACCAACAACCCGGTCGAGATCGAGATCGTTCACCCGGCCACGGAAAAAGGCCTGGGCGTCTTCGTCTCGGTCGTCGGTGCCGAGAGCGAGAAATTCCAGACCTACATGCGCGCCGAAGTAAACAAGGCGCGGCAGGACGCCTACTTGAAGCGCAACCGCAAGGCAGACGCGCCGGTTCCGTTTGAGGAGGAGGAGGCGACGATCACCCGCGCGATTGCTGCTTGTATCACGGCATGGCGCACCGTGGTCGATGGCAAGAGCGAACCGGCGATCTTCAACAAGGGCGAACGGATCGAGTTCAGCGAGGCTGCGGCGCTCAAGTGGCTCACGCAATATCCGTGGGTTCGTAAGCAGATCAATGACGCGACCGCAGACCTCCTGAATTTTATCAAGGCCTGACCGAAGCGTTCCTTTCCTTCGCTCGGGCCGACTTCGAACTGTCAGCCCCGCAATCGGACGGCTTGAGCCTGCGTGAGCACTACGCAGGCCTTGCCGAACGAACGGGGCGCAGTATTGCCGAGATCGCGCGAATGCCGGAATTGCCTGCTGGCTGCGAGATGCTGTGGCAGGACTTCACCTCGTTGTCAGCGGCGCGCGGTTCAAACGGTTTCGGCCCGTCGCGGCTCTCGTGGGTCGATCTGGACGCCTATCAGCGGGTCAAGGGTTTCCGCTTCTCGCCTTGGGAAGTTGAGGCTCTGACCCGTGCCGATCTGGCATTCATGGCCGAGATGTCGAAGCGAAAGCCGAAAGGTTGACTTTATCCCGCAAATAGGGGACTATTGCCCCGCTTGCGATCTGCGGTCGCTTGCAATCCGGCAGCGCCGGGAAATCGCCAACTGGTAGCGCCAGCGGGCTTTGCTCCCCTCTCGCTGCCAGGCGGTCCATGACCGATTTTGCCAACCTCAACATCAATATTGACAGCACGCAGGCCGGTGAGGCCTCGCGCGATCTTGATCGTTTGGCTGAAACCGGCAGGCGCACCGAAGCGGCAATCGACAGGCTTGGCGATACTGCTGCACATACCGGCGCACAGATCAAGGGCGCTGGGAAAGCCGCATCTGACATGGCGTCGGCAGCGCAGATCGCAGCGCGGGCAACAACGAGCGTGGGTGATACTGGCAAGCTCTCCGCGCATCACATGCAGAACCTCGCCTTCCAGTTTCAGGACTTGGGCGTTCAGATGGCAATGGCGGCGCAGTCGTCGTCGCCGCTCAAAATGGGCCTGATGGCGCTCATGCAGCAAGGCACCCAAATCAACGGCATCATGAACCAGGCCGGGCTAAGCGTCGGCGGGCTGGCAAAACAAATGGGCGGGGCCACGGTTCGTTTTGCGAAGGCGCATCCTATCCTTGTTGCCTTGGCCGTCGCAGCGGGCGCGGCTAGTGGTGCATTCCAGCTTTTTCAAGCGCAGATCGACAAAACCGGCGAGGTCAAGAGGTTCGCAGACGGGCTTGGTCTGACCAAGAAAGAAATGAAAGAGCTTGGCCCGGTCACTGTCACCGCTGGCGATGCGGTTAAGGGGCTTTGGAAAACGATCAGCGACGGCCTTGGGCTGGAAAGTGTCTTCAAGAGCATCAAGGGCTATGCTGTGTCGGCTTTCGGCCTGATCCTCGGGGCGGGCAAGATTGCAGTCGCCGGGATCTATGCTGGCTTTGCCGGAGCCTATAACGGGATCAAGGTGATTTGGTCCTCCTTGCCGTCAATCATCGGTGAGGCGGCTATCGGCGCGGCCAACATGGCGATCAATGGCCTCAACTACCTCCTGCGCAAGTCGGCTGAATACATCAACACCTTCTCTGGCCTGGTCAATTCCATGCTTGCCAAGGTTCCGGGGCTGGACGGTTTCAGGCTTGGTCAAGTCACGGCCCCTCAGATTTCAGCAATCTCCAATCCTTACTCCGGGGCAGGCAAGAAGGCTGGCTCTGCCTTCGCCGCAGGGTTTTCCGATGCCTATGGCGAAGCGATCTCTGGAATGGACAAATTCGGCGCAACGCTGACCGACAATATCGTCGGCGCTGCCAAGGAGCGGCTAAAGAAAAAGGCCGATGAACTGATTGACGAGCGCAGCGGCGAGAAGGCGGCAAAGAAGGCGGGCAAAAAGGCTGGCGAGGCGTTCGCCAAGGAAATGGCAAAGTTCGTCGCCGATACCTGGAACGGGCTGATCGACAGCCAGCTTGCAGCAAAAGAACTCGCCGCCTCCGAGCGCGCCCAGCAAGTCCTCGACGTGCAAGACGACCTGCGTAAAGCCCAGCAGGAACGCACCCAAGGTGCAATCGACGAAGCCGATGCGGCAGCCAAACTCAACGACGAATTGCGCGGCGTGATCGACTCGCTCGACCGGCTTGGAGGCTTCGGCTCAACGCTGGGCAATATCGGCGCGATCTACGAGGCGCTCAAGGGCGGGCGCGGTGACTTCTCGGCGGTCAACGGGCCAATGGGGATGATTCTTGGCAGTCTTTGGAATGTCTCGCTTGGCAAGGGCAAGAATGGCGAAATCAAGCTGCTCGGCGAAGAACTGACCAAAGGCTTCGATAAGGTGCTGCAAGGCATATTTGGCGAAAACGGCAAATTTACGAACCTCCTAAAAGGCGCAGGCTTCGGCGCAGCGACCGGTCAACTCTTGTTCGGCCAGAACAACAAGGGCGCACAAATCGGCGGTGCGCTTGGTGGTGCGCTTGGTCAGGCTGTCGGCGGACCCATTGGCAACGTCATCGGCTCGATCATTGGCAGCGTGATCGGCGGGGTGTTCAACAAGCGCCCGCGCGGTTCTGGCTCGGTCTCAGCCGGGAGCATTTCTTCCAGCGCCAACGATGCCTCGATCAAGGACGGCCTCGACAGCTTCGGGCTTGGCTTGCAACAATCCATTGCCTCAATCGCCCAGCAGCTTGGCGGCACAGTCGGGGCCTATTCGGTCGGGATCGGGCGCTACAAGGACTATTATCAGGTCTCCTCGCGCTCTGACGACCCCAATCTTGGCGGCACCTACTTCGGCAAGAAATCCAAGAACGCGGTCTATGACGGCCTTGATGCTGCGGCGGCTATGCGCGCGGCTATTCTGGCGGCAATTGAGCAGGGCGCGATCAAGGGCATTCGCGAGGGCGCGGTGCGGTTGCTCAAGGCCGGAAAAGACATCGAATCGCAACTGGCAAAGGCGCTCAAGTTCCAAGGCGTATTTGACGAACTCAAGGCTGCAACCGACCCGCTCGGCTCGGCCCTCGATGCAGTCACGAAGCGGTTCGATGAACTGCGCACCATTTTTGATGAAGCCGGGGCCAGCGCCGAGGAATATGCCCAGCTAGAGCAGCTTCTCGCAATCAAGCGCGCCGAGGCGGCTGACGATGCGCGCAAGACCGTTCTGGACAAGATCCGCGATCCTTACGAATTGCAGATCCGTTTGCTCGAACTCATGGGCAAGAGCGAGGATGCTCTAGCCGCTTCCCGGCTGCTCGAACTCGCTGGCATGAAGGCCGCGCTACAGCCGCTCCAAGCGATGGTCTATCAGCTTGAAGACGCCCGCAAGGTTATCGACACGTTCTCCCCGCTGGCCGACGACCTCAAGAAGTTCCGCGACGAACTGCTCGGCGGGAACAGCAAGCAATCGTTCGGCGTTGTTGCGGCGCAGTTCCGGGCCGTGGCTCTTGCTGCGGCAAATGGCGATGCGACGGCAATGGGCAATCTGCGTGGTTCGGCTACCAGCTTCCTTGACGCAGCCCGCGCCAATGCCGGGTCTGGCCTTGAATACCGCCGCGCGCTCGGCACTGTTCTGGCCAGCGTCGATCAGAGCATTTTCGCAGCCGAGACGCAGATTGACTACGCCCAGGCACAGATCGACGCGGTAAACAACACCGCCGATATTCTGAGCCAGATGCGCGAAGAAATGGCGGTCCTGCAAACGCAGATCGTCAGCAACACCGGCTATGTCGCGAACCTGTGGAAGCGGTTTGAGGTTGACGGCCTGCCGGTCACCACGCCCGACGCTCCGCTGCAAGTCGAGGTGGTGACGCCATGAGGTTGATGCGCCCTTTCGATGTCACGAGCGACAACCTGACCTCGAATATCGCCGAGAGCGGCACCTATGCCGAATATTCCGCAACGGCGACATATGGCCTCGGCGATCAGGTCATGTCCACATCTGGCGCTGCCCCGACGCACCATGTCTACGAAAGCCTTGTCGCGGGCAATATTGGCAATGCCCTGACCGACGCGACAAAATGGCTCGATGTTGGTCCAACCAACCGCTTCGCCATGTTCGATACGGTCAATGGCACGGCGACGACCGGGGCTTCGGGCATTGATGTCACCGTTGCCGTGACGGGCCGCTCAGACGGGATCGCGCTGCTCAATCTGTCGGCAACACAGGTGCAAGTAACCGTGTCGGCAGACTCCTATGGCACGGTCTATGACCAGACCTACAGCCTCCTTTCTGATAGCGGGATCACGAGCTGGTATGAGTGGTTCAGCGAGGAGATCGTTTACAAGACCGACCTCGTTCTGACCGACTTGCCGCTCTATACCAACCCGTCGATCCGCGCACAGATCACCTCGACGACCGGCGCGGTCTCCTGCGGCACAATGGCGCTCGGCCAGACCCGCAATATCGGCGGCACGGTCTACGGCGCGAAAGGCGGCATTCAGGACTACAGCCGCAAGGAGACCGACGAGTTCGGCAACTACACGCTGGTCGAGCGGGCCTATGCCAAGCGCACGTCCTACCGCGTGGTCTGCGAAAACACGCAGATCGACGCGATTTTCAACGCCCTCGCCAATATCCGCGCCACGCCTGCGGTTTGGCTCGGGACCGACGACTACGCGATGACCTGGGCCTTTGGCTGGGCGCGCGACTGGGCGGTTGAAATCACCTTCCCGACCAAGAGCTACATCTCAATCGAAATTGAAGGGCTAACCTGATGCCTCTCCCGACGATCACCACCCTGCCCACGCCCCCGGCCCGCACGCAGGCCCCGGCGACGTTCAACGCCAACGCAGACGCCTTCCTTGGCGCGTTCCCGAACCTTGTCGCGGAACTCAACGCCTATGCCGCCGCGCTGCCTGCCACAGTGACCGGGACCGACTTTGCCGCGACCTCGACCACCTCTCTGGCGGTCGGCACTGGTTCAAAGTCGCTCACGATCGAAACCGGCAAGGGCTTTCAGATCGGGCAGTCGATCCGCATTGCCTCGACTGTCAGCCCCGCGAACTATATGGACGGGCAGGTCACGTCCTACAACTCCGGCACTGGCGCACTGGTGGTCAATGTCACCGCTATTGGCGGAACCGGCACACTGGCGGTCTGGACTATCTCGATACTGCCCGCAACTGGCGGCTCGTTCGTCACGCTGTCCGGTTCTGAAACCCTCACGAACAAGACCCTCACCACGCCGGTTTTGTCGGGGACGGCATCCGGCACTACGGCGGGGCGGATAGGCTACAACGCTGGCGCGCTGAGCTTCGGTGACGGCACGGTGCAGCGCACCGTTGCCACGCTCGACGGCTCGCAGACCCTGACCAACAAGACCATCGACACAGCCGGAACGAACACGATCAAGGTTAACGGCAACGCCCTGGCCGCAACCTCTGGCACCGCCACGATCACGCTTTTCAACTCAACTGACACCGTTGTAGGCCGAAACACGACCGACACGCTGACCAACAAGACGCTCACTGCGCCCGCGATCAATGGCGGGACAGTGGTGCCTGTCGCCGCCCCTGCCGCCAACAATCCCGGCACGCTTGGCATTCCGCAGCTCGGCAAGACCGCCAGCTACACCCTGACAATGGCCGAGATCGGTTTCGACATCTATCTGACCGGCTCGACTGCCGCTCAGACCATCACAATCCCCGCCAATGGCACGGTGGCTTATCCGATTGGGGCGATCATCACGATCAGCAATGACAGCACGCAGAACTGGTCAATTGCGATCACGACCGACGCTTTGCTGTGGTCGCCTTCTGGCGGGACCGGGACGCGCACGATCGCTCCGTCTGGCAAGGCCACGATTGAGAAGAAAACCGCAACCCGCTGGTGGATCTATGGGAGTGGGCTGACATGAGCGGGGCAATCTTCGCTGCGAGCAGTGGCGGCGCATTCAGCGCAACCAACACCTATACAAGCGGGACGGCTGCAACCGAAACCGTCCCCGCTGGCGCTTCGTCTGTGCGGATCACGGTTGACGGCGGCGGCGGTGCTGGCGGCTTCAATGGAACATCGAGCGGCGGCGGCGGCGGCGGCGGCGGGCGCGCAGTCCTGACCATTGCCGTGGTCGCTGGCAATACGTTCACTTACACGGTTGGAGGCTCGGTTGGCGGGCGCTCGACAGCCGGGACGGGGACGGCCGGCAATGCCTCGACCGTCTCTGGCACAGTCTCTGGCGGTTCTGTGTCGATCACCGCCAACGGCGGGGGGGGCGGCACCACAAGCGCAGGCGGGGCTGGAGGCACAGCAACTGGCGGCGATACGAATACGACCGGATCGACAGGCACAAACGGCGCAGGCGGTGGCAACGGCGGCAACGGGGCAAGCGGTGCATCTGGCGGCGCGGCAGCGACAAACGGCACGGCACCGGGCGGCGGCGGCGGCGGCAGTGGCCCGGATTATGGCAGCGTGATTTCTGGCAGCGGTGCGCGCGGCCAGATCAGTTTTGCTTACACTTAACCCAAGGAGACCCTCAATGTCTGACACCCCGAACCAGCCCCTTCCCCCGCCGCCCACCCCGCCTGATCCGACCAAGCCCAAGCCGCCTGAGCTTCCCGGCGAATGACCTGGCCGACTGCCATGCTGTGCCTGTTGCCGCTCTTATGGATTGGCGGCAGGCAGTCGTTCCACGGTATATCGCTGCCGTGGGGACCGATGGCGCGGACATGGCTGGCGCTATACGGCGCGTCCCTGATCGCTGGGCTGTTCCCTTACGATAGCGTTCGCACGTTCGCGGTGATCGACTTCGTGACGGCCTGCATTGTGCTGACTTCGCCCAAGGGTGAGGCGCAACGCCTGATCGGCTTTCTGGCTGGCGGGATGGTGTTCGTCCATGCCGGTTTCTATTCGTCCTACGCTGGCCGCTTGCAACCCGGCCCCGAAGGTTTTGAGGGTTATGTAGCCCTGCAACGCGGCTTAGGCTGGGTGCAGTTCATAGCCCTGCTTACGGGGGGTGGCTATGAAGCTTACCGACATTGTGTGGATTGGTGGAATGCTCGCGGCGGCGGCGTTCATATTCAAATGGGCGGTGCGTGATGTGGGAGAAGGTCAAGGAAAGCATCGCCTCAAACATCGCGACGGTGGTCGCGGTGGGCGTGTTCGCATGGATCGCGGGGAATGTGCAGGGGACCAACCAGACGGCACAGATTGCCCGCGACATTTCGGACATCAAGGGCGCGGTGACAGAGATCAAGGTTCGGGAAAAGAACCATGACGACTTCATGAACTGCGCCAAGACGCGGCTCGCCTTGATCGAAGCCGGGGTGAAGAAGCCTGCTGACTGCGGGAAGGGAGAGTGACGATGTTTGAGCAAGCCCTGAAGGTCATTCTGCGCCACGAAGGCGGCTATGTTAACAATCCACACGATCCGGGGGGCATTACGAATCTTGGTGTGACGAAGGCGACTTGGGAAGGCTGGACCGGAAAGGCAGCGTCACCGGCTGATATGCGGGCGCTGACGGTTGAACAGGTCGCTCCGCTCTACCGCAAGCGATATTGGGATGCCATGCGCTGCGATGATTATCCGCCTGCCGTAGCACTGTGTGTCTTTGACTTCGGCGTGAACGCGGGGATCAAGCGCGGGGTCCGCTATCTGCAAATGGTGGTCGGCGCTGCGCAGGATGGAGCGCCG
>ERZ724522.1717-NODE-1717-length-11282-cov-3.193284_pt1 | contig 11282 bp, 7 predicted proteins | sample MGYA00376055_ERZ724522 | MGnify/ENA primary metagenome ERZ724522 (study PRJEB28724, sample SAMN07190884) | wastewater metagenome | isolation source: effluent of sewage treatment plant in Hong Hong | place: Hong Kong | collected 2016-03-17 ... | reverse complement strand
TGGCGACAAAATGTCGTCGACGCGCCGTCTCCAACGGCAGGCAGCCGTACAGCAGCACGACGTCGTCAATGTCGAAGCGCATCAAGTTCGCCAACGCCACCACGCTCACAGCGGTGTCAAAGCCAAAACTGAACGAGTCAGTTTCGACCGAAATGTAGCGCACGAAGGGAATCCGGTAGTGCCCAGCGTCCCCTTGCGGCGTCAGCAGAGCCAACTTAGCGTTGCTTGGAAAGCTGCCGTCGACGGCAAACCAAAGGCCGCCCTCGGGATCCAGAGGGATGAGGGCGGCCGGCGGCGGCCGATCCGGGTCGATCGGAACCCGGTCGTGCTTCAACTTCACAGCAGGTCTCCTAGCGACGAGAACTCAACAAGGAACTGGCGCCACGTGTTGGTGCGGCAGGCGCGCGCGGCGTCACCGGCACGTCGTCGTCATCCACGTCGTCGGCGTCGTCGTCGTCGAAGTCGCCAGCGTCGTTGCCGGTCATCTTCCGCAACTTGTCGAGCTTGGCGCGCAACGCCTTGGCGTCGGTCTGCGCGCTTTTGGCAAGTTGCTCAGTGGCAGTGCAGAGCCGTTCAACGTCCTGGATGAATTCGCCGTCCGGGCTCTTCTCGCTGTCCAGTTTGGCGAAGACGTCTTCCTGCCAGTAGTCGTTGCGGGCCGAGATGTACCGGTTCGTCAACGTCAACGCCTGGTTGATGCCGCCGTGCAGGCTGCGGGGTTTTGAATCGCCGTTGCGAACCGCGTCGCCGCGGAAGTGCTCCTGCAACTTCTTGACGAGATCGCGCTCGCTCAATCGATGCTTGATGGCCAGCGCGAGGAACTGCTTTTGCTTGCTGGCCGACAGGTCCACAAGGTGCCGGTAGGTAGACCAATACATACCCTGATCCACCAGTTCGATCGCTTCCGCCTGCGTCTTCTGGGCAGCAAAGTGCATGGCCTTGCGCGCCAGCCCCTCGGTAATAGAGAACTGCTTGGCCAACGCCGCAACGCCGGATTCCGCGTTCATGGTGTTTGCGACATTGAGCCGGTAGCCCATCCGCCAGATCCGCTGCATGGTGTCGCGATCGCCGACGGCCTTATCGGCGTACGTCGGAAGGTAACACTTCTCGTACAGGTCCGGATGGACCGTCGCCAATTCCTTGCGGGCCTTTTCCAGCGTATGCTGCGTCGATTCCGACGACGACAGGCTTTTGACGATCCGCGCGTCGAACGCGCCCATCTCCTTGGCGTCGTCACTGAGGTCGCGCACCGCAGTGCCGCCCGTAGCCACTTTCGCAACCGCGGTCGATTGCTTCTTCGCAGGTTTCTTCTTCGTAGCTGTTGCCATGTTCATACCTTTCTCGAAAAGAGTAACTGTCCGGCCGCGCGCTCCAATTGCCGCGCCGTGATCGATTCCGACTCGCCGGCTTCATGCAGAAACGCATCAAGTAAGTCAAGCTGCGTCGCCTTGTGAAACACCGACTTGCCCTTGAAGTCAAGAGCTTCCTTCACCGTATCCGCGTCGCCCAAACGGGCAACGACCCGTTGTCTTAGTTCGCCGCTGAGTCCGAGCCAAGAGAGTTTGCGAACTAATTCTCCAAGTCGGTCGCGAACCTCGGCGTAACTGTCTCCATGTAGATCGAGCGAAGTATCCGCCAACCGGGCCAGCAAAGCCTCGACCCGCGCGGTTTTAACTGCCTCAGCTGCCGCGGCTTCGGCAGCGACCGCCAGGCGACGTTCGAACTTGCGTCCGACATGTCGCACCACGGACTTACGTGGAAACACGACGGCTGCAGCGTCGCCGGAGGCGTTGGAAATACACCAGCAGAATCCGGCCGACAATTCGCCGCCAACGTCGCTCTCAACGCCGTAGCCAATCCGATACTGGCGGCCCAGTGCCGCGCCGACCTCCTTTTCGCTCAGAAATCTAGCGCACAACCTAGCTGCCCGGAGCTCCGCCCAAGCGTACGTCGTGCCAGCGCCGTCAGCCGCCGATGTGGCGATGTCGTACAAGAGGGCGTTCTCAACGTAAGCCGTCGCTGGGCCCAACGCCGCTGCGTACGTCTGGGCCGGTCGGTCCACCAACAACGAACAACCAGCCAAAACTGGCCGAGTCCGGCGTTTGATGACCAAGTTGAACACGGCCACGGCGTCTTCGACGGAGTAAGCTGTCGCCGGCAGCTTGCCAACGTAGTAGCCAGCGACGTCCAGCACCAATTTGGCTAGGCCCGGCGCCGCCAACTTGGCCAACTGGTAGAAGCAGTCGACCGTGTACCGATGCCCCGACGAAGTCTTTCCAGCTGCGTCCAGAAACAAATCGTCAGGCGTACTGATCGCAGTCAGACGAAACCTGGCCTCGTCGATCCGGAGCTGCCGCAGCAACGCCGCCCGCTCGCCGGCCGTGAAAAACAAAGTCTCCACGGCTGCGAAAACATCGGGCGGTTCATGCATCGGACACCGCCAGCCCCAAAGCGTCGATGGCGCAGAAAGACTGCATCGTCTGCGCAGCCAACAGCTCTTGCTGACCGTCGCCGTTGACCGCGTAGAAGCGAATGGCGGGCAGTTCCAGGCCGATCACGTCGGGTTGATTGTGCACCACAACCAATTGCCGATTGACCCGCCAGACCAAGGCCAGCCAGTCGGCGTCTGCCTCGTCGCGCTCCCGGAAGAATGTCTGAGCCGGCGATCGTTTGCTTGGCTTGAACACCCACCCCCAGCCGTCCGTCGGAAAGCTGTAGGTAGCCGGCACTTTGATCGACACCGGCAACGCCAACTCGGAACAAATGAGCGCGAAGCCAAGATAACCGTCGGGGGTCAGCAACAGTGCCCGCTTACGCAGATATGCATAGGCGTCCGGTCGGCGGATCGCTTTGAAGAACGACGTCACGGCCGCTTGCTCAAAGACGGCATGGCTGTCACGCATCGAGTTGGCCCACGACTCCTTCGTGATCGGCTGGGCGTTGATCGTAGCCGGATCAATGATGTCGTCGCCGGACCACTCGTCGTCACTCTTCTTCGTTGGCGTCGGCATTGGGATCTCCGGTCAGAAAGTCCACGTAATCGTTCGTCAGCAACGGGTTGGCGTAGCCGGGGAGACGTTCACGATACTTCTCGTCACGGTACTTCGGATAGATCGTACCGGGCACGAAAATGTTGTTCTTGGCAATCAGGAAGATGTCGTACAGCTGCCCGAGCAGTCTCGGCTCGTTCTCGAGCAAGCGGCCGGCGACATAAGCCGGCACCGGCGCCTCCTTGGAAATGCCAAGCACGTCCGAGTAAATTCGGCCCCCCTTGCCCTTGTGAATGTCAACGACATCGGTGACTTCGTGCCAAAGCTTCTTCATCGGCTGCTGATCGAGCAGCATGTCGATCGTCGCTGTGTGCCAGTCCCAATAAGTGTATTGCCGCGACTGACCGTGTTCATCCTTGCGGCGATGCCACATGACTTTCACCTGGAGTTTGCGCGAACTGGCCGAGGTTGACGATTTGGGAATCTGGACGCCGATCACCAGGCCTGTGGCGCCGTCGGACCGTGGCGGTATCGCCCGATGCCTCGCCAGCTTGATGCGGTACGTCGAAAGAAACTTGTAAGCTTCCCCGCCCGGCGTGCTTTTGTCGTTTTCGTCCGTCGGCTTGTAGTGGTTGGTGCCGACGATCGACAGCGGCGCGAACTTCATGATGTTCGGCAACGCTTTCAAGTACTTGGAGATCAGCAGGGCTTCCACGGCAAACTCGCGCTTGCTGTGCCCAGCTTTACGAATTGCATCAATCGACTCCTCGGTCGATGTCCCGGTCAAAGGGTCGATGCCGATGCACTGCGGAATCCGTGAGAGCGGACCATAAGTAGACTCGTCGCGCGCGTCTTTGGGTACGCAGCTCTTGGCAATGCCCGCGGCGGTGAACGTCAGCAACTGCTGCCACTGCTGCAGCTCGGATGTGCTGCCGCCCTGAATTCGCTTCAACAGTTCGGAATCGAACACAATCGTTTCGATGAGCTGGCTGGCTTCCTTACTCTCGTTGTCGATGATGTGCCCGCGGCCGTGCTGTGCCGTGTGCCACCGCATGATCTCGCCTAGCAGCATCGACTTGCACGAGCCCGGCGCGCCAAACAGTTCGACGACGCGCGTCAACAGCCAGACGCGACAACCGAAAAGATAGCGCAGGCACAACGCCGGCATGTGAATGCCGGAGCGGCCGCGCGAGATTGTATCAAGTGAATCGCCGAACGTGCCCATCGGCAAGTCGGCAATGGTCATGTTCAAGAGGTCGCGGCTGGCCGCATCGACGCCGCTTAAATCGACCATGTCTTGGCCGGCCACCTGAGACCGACGTTTGGTCTTACCCATGGTTACTCCTGAGTGTTGTAGAAACAGCGGGGCGGCCCGAAGGCCGCCCCGACACGCGCGTGTTGTTGTTTACGCTTTGCGGGACGCCGCAGAACGCAAAATCGTAGCCCGTTCCTTCAGCTTGTTTAGCGACGTCCGCGAGCTGGTCGGCGGCGCTGCTGAAGGCGTCTTATCTGGGACTGCCTTCGCCGACGGCTTCGCCGGCGCAGACTTGCTGGGCGTACGCTGCGGAGCCGGCTCATCGTCGATGTTGTCGTCGATGTCGTCGCTCGCAGCGTCTCCTTCATCGTCAATATCGTCGGGTTCGACACCGTCGTCCTCGACCGCCTGCTTAACGACCGTTTTGTTCTTGGACGGCGCGGCCTTGCGAACCGTCGGCGGCGGAGCGTCGTCAACCGCGTCATCGCCCTCGTCGATCACATCATCGTCGTCAACGGCATCAACGTCGTCGCCTGCGTCGGCACTATCAACATCTTCATCGTCGTCCGGATCGACGCCCTCATCGTCCCCAGCGTCAGCGGGAAAGTCGTCATCGTCGACGGCGGTTTGGTCACGAACGGGCCCCTTGCGACGAGCTGGCGCCTTGCGGCCCGGCTCGTCACCGTCAAAAGGGATGTCGTCTTCGGTGCCCTCCTCTTCGACGACATCGTCGTCGGCCGGACGCGCGCGCCCGCCGCCGGTCGGCCGGCGACGCCGCGGAGCGTCATCGTCGTCGTCTGCGTAAGCGCTTTGCGGATCGCCGCTCTCTCCCATGTCGACGTGCGTCCGATTCTTTGCCTTGTCGTAGACGCCGTTGGCGGTCAACCACTCGGGGAAGTCGCGCCAGCAGTAGATCAGCACGCCCGGGTCGAGCACGCGCGCCAACATGGCCGCCTGCTCGTCAAAGCTTGGAAACAGCAACACGTCGTCCCAGTTGAACGTCCGACGCTTCACGTCGTCCATCGCAGCGCCAAGCGTCGACAGATCGGCGCTGTAGTCCTGGAACTTGCTCTTGGCAAAAACGCCGTAACCGATGTCGGGTTTCTTCTTGTTACGGGCGATACGGTTAGCCTCGGCCATTTCGGGCCGAGGATCCTTGCCCTTTGGAAAGAAACTGAAGAACAACCCGCAACCGGGCCGCAGCGAGATCGGATCACGACCGATCTTGTAGCGCTTTGCGTAATCATTGACGCGACCGTCCCAGTCACTGCGTTCCCGCAGCATGAGCGTCGTCAGTTCGTCGCCGGCGCTAGACCCAAGGTCGATGGCGCAAAGCTTGTCCGTCGGGCCAAGGCCGAGCGGCGCCGCCATTTCCTTTTCACCCTGTGCGTAAATGATGCCGGGCGCAACATACATCATGCCAACACCGGGGATCAGAGCCCGAGTGCCCTTTTTGCCCTTGCGCATCTTCGCCCAGCCAGGCTTCTCGTTCTCGTTTTCAATGGCCTTGTCGAGGCCGCGAACGACCCGGACGACAGGGTTGTTCTGGAAGTCGAACTCCGACTTCGGCTTTTTGCTCAGGAAGAACGTATAACCGTTCTCCCCGCCAATGCCGCGCACGGCCCAGAACGCTTGCAGCCAATCGTGCGGCGTCAGCTTTTCCGGGTCGCTCTCGTCGAGCCACGGCGTGAGTTTGACCTTGTCGTCGGCCTTGTAGCGGGACGGCACAAACCGCACCACCGTCGTCGTATCGGCCGGCGCCTTGTCCATGGCAAACGTGAGTTTGACCGGACGGACGATCGTTTCCTTGCACCAACGGTTACCTTGGTAGCCGTACTGTTGCTCGTTCCTGGCATCGCCAGCTCTCATCGCAATTCCTTTCTGAAGAACTCAAACAAAACGCGGATCGACGCCCAATGCGAGCAGTCGATCCTTGCCTGGTTTTTCACCCCAGGACTCGAACACTTTCACGTCGACGCCGAAGTGGTACGGCCGATCGAGCGTGACGAACGTCCCGTCCGGCCGGCGCGGCCACACGGGAATTCTCGTACTCATGCAGGGTGTGATGACGTTGTCGTAAAGCCAGCCCACCCATTCGGGCCTGATTTCAAACAACAACGCATCGTGAATCTGCAAGATCATATTGAACCACGGACCACCGACAGCCCTCCACCTGCGTCTGGCCTCATTGACCAGGTGCATGCTGATTAACATATGATCGGCGACCAGGCCCTGAATCGGCAGATTGCATCCTTCCCGCTCCTGGGCAGCTGCAACTTCGTCGGAGTCAGCCGGTAGGAAGTGCCTGATCCGCCCATGGGACGTCATGAGCCAGCCGCGTTCGGTAACGCCGGACTTGCACTCATCGAGCAGAAGTTCCGTTCCCGGCCAGCGATCGAAGTAGCCTTGGTGCAGCATCTCACCTTCGGCCAGCGAAATGAAGGCGCCTTCCTCATGGCACTGCCGCACCAGCGCGTCAGTGCCGCGTTGATAAGGAATGCCGAACACAAAGTTCTTGGCGCCGACGCGTAAGTGGGCCAGTTCCTTGGCCTCGAGCGCAGCCTCAGTCGGTTCGCAATCCAGCCGAAACGCCTGGACGGCGACGCCGGAATGGATGTCGAGATAGTCCGGGTGCGACTTGGGCAGCATGTTGCGGCGAACATCCTCGATCATGGCGGGGTCGTTGGACACCCATGCCATGCCCGCGACTTCGGCCGACATGATGTCGGCTTCAACAAGTACGCAGCCGGGCATGGCCCGCAGCGACGAGCGGACCGGATAGGTGTAGTCGCTGCCGAGGATCTGCTTGTACTGCGCCTCGCGTCGTTTCGCCAGATTCTGCAGCGGCGGCCGAAAGGACGTAAGTCGCCCCGTCTCGGCCTGGCCAAACGACGTCCGCATGCGACCATCGAAGCCAGCAGCCATGAAAATGCCGCCAGACAGCTCCATGTCGTCTTCGGTCAACTCGTCGGTTTCGTGTTCGCCTCGATCCTTGAGCCGATCGCTCGGCAAATTGGTGGAGCACAACTTTTCCAGAAAGCGAACATTCCGCAGCAGTTTAGCGATCGGCTGCGTGTGCCCGAAGATGCCGAGCACTTCTTTGTCCGTCGCCGGCCAAACGCTGCCGACCAGCCCGTCACGGACGATACGAGCCCACGGCTTGGACGGCTTGCCCGACGACTTGATCGGCTCCAAGTTGAGGCACAGAGCCCCGATCGGCCGTTTGCGTTGCGGCGCGCCGGTCGTCTTGTCGAGCAGCCCGGACAGCTCGTGGCCGAACAGTAGTTCGCGGCAGTTGAATACGCTGCGAGCATTAAAGTCCGGCCAGCGAATCTGCGTACGAAGCTCAGCCGTTAACCGTCGCCGCGCGTTCTCGTAGGCCAACATGAGCTGGTTGACGCGCTCCCGATTGACCATGGCGCCGTTGGCTTCCATCTGACAGATGGCTTCCCACGCGAGCATGGACAGGTAGTAAGGCACGCGGACGCTCATGCCGTACATGTCGCAGTCCAACATGCCGGGCTGGCCGTTGACGCCCATGTAGAGATCGGCGATGCGTCGCGGCCCGTCGACGTCGTAGCAGGTGTAAGTGTCCCACTCCGGGCAGTCGTCGATGTCGCCGTATCCGGCGATAGGTTTCTTGTGCTTTACCTTGTAGGCTTTCTTGAAATCCTCGACCCACAGGTCGTACCGAGGAATCCCGGTGTACCTGGAAGTCAGCGCCTCCAAACCGCGCTCGGCGTTTTCGAAAACCGAATGCGAGCACACATAGAGGTCGATGCCGCCTTCGTCTCGAGTCAGTGCAGCGCCGGCTTCGAGGGCGGCAATGTCGGCAATCTCAGGCAGCGGCGGCGGCCGCATCTCCGGCCGCAGGTCAATGCCGACGGACGCAAGCCACAAAATGTCGCGACGCCCAAAGTGAACGATCGGGCGCACTTTTCGCTCCGGCGTCGACTTGAGCAACCGCAACAACGGAGGAATGGCCGCGTCGACGTTTGGGTAAAACGCCGGAGCGCCGCCGCAATGTCTCAGTTTGACGCAATACCCATGTTTGGGTTTGTGCGAAAACTGAATCGACCGCAGGTACGCTCCTTCGTCATCCGGATGATTCAGATGCCACTCACAGTCAACGGCGATAAGCCGCGACGCAGGATCGGGGTCGTTGACGATCGAATCCACCAGCTCATTGAGCCGATCCAGGTTGTCGATCACTTCGTGATGCACATCGGGTTCGACCTTGAGCCGCTCGTGGCCGTTGAGCAGCAAGACGAAGTCGGACATGGCGGCACGGAACGTGTCGTAGCTCTCGGGGCTGTGATAAACGGACGCCGGATGCGGAACTACAACCAGCTTCGCCATCTTGACGAACGCGCCATCGACCGGGCTGTGAATCGGATACTCGACGGTCCGACCGACCATCGACGACACGGACACGCTGGCGAGGCCGAGGATTGCCGCAGCCGCCTTGGCTCCAAACACGAGGATGAAGTCGGGCTGGCCGATGCGGATCTCGGCTTCAACCAACGGTCGACAGTTCTTGACCCATTTCTTGGACGTCGCCGCAACGCCCGGCAGCGGCTCGTGCCAGCAAACATTCGACAAGTACCAATAACGAACAGTCTCGGGCGGCACAGCCAGTTCCTTGAGGGCGCGATAGAGGCTTACCGAAGATATGCCGATGAAATTCTTGCGGCGCGTCATTTCGTCTTCGCCAGGCCGCTCGCCTAGCACGTAAACGCGGCACGGTTTAGGGCCGCACGCGACTTGCCCCCAGAGATTGCCGCCCAGCAGTTGCATGCGATGCCGACGGCCGTTGTGGGCGACAGGCAGCACAAACTCGGAATCGTAAAGGGCACTGTCGTGCAAGTCTTGCAAAATGTCGCCGCAGGCGGACACCTTCGCCTTGGCGCCCTTGCCGGCGTAAACAATCGGCGTATCGCCTAGATCGGCGGCCAGGCCAATGAAGTCGGGCCCAGGCGGCGGCATTTCGGAATGCGTCAGCAGCACATGATCAGGCATGGGCCAACTCTCCTATGGTGATGCCGTAGCGGGCGACGGCTCGTTGTATTAGCTCCAGACACTGGCGTTCGGTGCGATCGGCGGGATCGCCCGTTTTCAGGCGAATGGCGCGACAGCGACTGCGTGTCGCCGACTTCAAGCGCGTCAGCGACCTGGCTAAATCCTTGGCGTCAACGTCGGCGTCATAGAAAAGCACGGCGGCCCGTCCTGGCTTCGCGGCGAACCACTCGGCGATCAGGGCGGCCTGATGCGGACTGAGCGATTTACCCATGGTGGCGACTCCATAGGGCCAGCAACGCCACGCCGACGTCGGCCCTTCGCAAATGGCCAGAACATCGCCGCCGGATGCGCAGTCAAAGTTGTAAAGCAACCTGGACTTTCGCATGCCGCGCATCGACAGGTACTTGGGCAGCTCGCCGTTGAGGGCTCGCGCCTGCCACCCGGCCAGTTGGCCGTCGGATGTGATCGGAATAATCAGCCGACCCTCGGCGTAGGCGTAAGTCTCCGACGCCGTGTCGCAGTACCACAAGTCGAAGCGATTGCTTGTCGTCCGCGGATCAAAGTTACGTTCGATCAGATATTGCACGGCCTCGTGGTCGGGCTTAAGGTCGAGCAGCGACGAGCATTCGCCAGGAAAGTCGACGGGACTTTCTTGAATCTCGGCCTGGGCGACAACCTTGACGGCCACGGTGCGTTGAATGCGCTGAGCACGGTTGCGATGGCCGAACAGGCGATCGTAAAGCAGCTCGTCGTTGTAATCGCCATCCTCACACGATTCGTTGTAACAGCCCCAGAAGCCTCTGCGTTGCTTGCGCTCGCTCAACGGATCTTTCGATCCATAGTTGTGGTTGACCCAGCACCGCTTGCGGACGTCGGTGCAAAACGGGCAATCGATCATGTAACACTCACCGTAATGCAGATACTTCCAGCCACGAACGGTCTCGCCGGTGCGCGTCCGACGGTTCACTCGCTGTCCGACCGCCTTCTCGCCGTGGGCGCCGATCTCGACCGTGCCGAACTCATTCACGAGTCGGCGATAGAGATCAGGGTTCAGGACCGTCACTCCAGCGTCTCCATCGGCGATCGCGTTCGCAGGCCGATCCGGCGCCGCGGCGACCGAGTCGGCGTCTTGATCGCCTCGCCTTGAATGGAGTCGATCGCCCGGCGCTCGACGAACGTGTTGCGACCCACGTCCACGGAGTACAAATCGTCAACGCGATCAAACTGAGCGAACTCGCCACGCAGCCGGATCAGTGTCGTCCTGCCTTCCAACCCCTTCCGGCGGCTCTTAACTGTTGTGGCCTGCATGATCCTCGTCTCCTCATCGGGCGGATTCAGCGACAAGGCGTAATCCGAGCGCACGCCCATGTGTTTGGCGTACATGCCGTCGACGTGGTGCAGCCTGGCCAATGGTCCGCGATTCATGACCGACGCCGTAAATTGATGCAACAACACAACAGGGACGTTGAACGGCTGTGCCACGGTGCGTCGCAAAGTGCCAGGCATTTCGTTGAGCATAAACGACAAGTCGCGCTGCATGTCGCGCGAGTTGCCGGCCGCCGAGAGAAAGCGCGACGCCACTTCGCCGGCCCAGTCGACAATGACCAATCCGGGCGGCTTTCCGCTGCGGGCGTTGCGGTCGAGATATGCGGCGATTTCCGGCACGCCGCCGGAGCCGAACGCACCGTCCTGACAATCGACGACAACCAACCGCGACGTATAGCGCGGCATGAACTCGGCATAACGCTCCTGCTCCCCCTGAGTAAACCGAAGTTCGCGTTCGTACGCTTCCATCGTGGCCGTGGTGGAAAAGTTCTGGATGCGGCCCAACGACTCCACGCGATTGCGTTGAATGCGGGCGGCATAGGCGACGACGCGCGGCCTAAGCAGCTTGCGACCGTCTTCGTAACTAAACAGATATGCGTACTTAGGCGGACCGGGCTGCTGCCGCAGCCACAAGGACTTCTCGCAGACGATTTGACAGGCAGCCGTCGTCTTGCCGCAACCGGTGACCCCGG
>ERZ724522.1716-NODE-1716-length-11286-cov-3.950583_pt1 | contig 11286 bp, 7 predicted proteins | sample MGYA00376055_ERZ724522 | MGnify/ENA primary metagenome ERZ724522 (study PRJEB28724, sample SAMN07190884) | wastewater metagenome | isolation source: effluent of sewage treatment plant in Hong Hong | place: Hong Kong | collected 2016-03-17 ... | reverse complement strand
ACCCGCGTCCGGTCGCAGCGGCGGTGAAGGAATTCTTCTCGAGCTCCCAGCTTTCGCAGTTTATGGATCAGGTGAATCCTCTTGCGGAGCTGGAGCACAAGCGGCGACTCTCCGCGATGGGACCGGGCGGTCTTACGCGCGAGCGAGCGAGCTTCGAGGTGCGTGACGTGCATTCCTCGCATTACGGGCGTATTTGCCCGGTGGAGACGCCGGAAGGTCCGAACATCGGTTTGGTGGGACATATGGCGACCTATGCGCGGGTGAATGAACATGGATTTCTCGAAACGCCGTACCTTCGCATTCAGAAAGACGTTCCCGCGGAAGAAGAAAAAGAATTGCTCGGGAGAATTTTGAACGAAGCGGTGGCGGGGAGCGAGATTGGCGCTACGATCGACGAAACGCTGGTCAAGAAAATTCTTAAAGAACGAAAAGGCGGAACCGTTCGCGTGAAGCCGTTTATCACTCTGACGATAGATTATCTCAATGCGATCGTTGAGGATCGGAAAATTATCGCGCATGCCGGCATTGAGACGGATGAAAAGAATAATATTCTGGAGCCGTTGGTCGAAGCGCGCGTCAACGGTCATCCGGAAATGATTGAAGCGGAGCGTCTTGATTATATCGATGTCTCGGTCAAGCAGTGCATTTCGGTTGCCACGTCGCTTATTCCGTTTTTGGAACACGATGACGCGAACCGTGCACTCATGGGTTCAAACATGCAGCGGCAGGCGGTTTCGTGCGTTGTTCCGGACGCGCCTCTCGTGGGAACGGGCATTGAAGACAAGGCTGCGGCGGATTCCGGTCAGGTGATACTGGCGCGCCGGGACGGCGAGGTGGTCGAAGTAGACGCGAGCCATGCGATTGTCCGCGAAAGCGCGCCGATCGGATCGAAAAAAGCGTATGTCGATCGAGTCTATTCGTTCAAGAGCTTTGCCAAGTCCAACAACTTTACCAGCATGAACCAAGTGCCGCGTGTCGTGAAAGGACAAATGCTGAAGCAGGGCGATCTTATCGCCGATGGCGCCTCGACAGATCGCGGCGAGCTGGCGCTCGGACAGAATGTCGTCGTCGCTTTCGTGCCGTGGCAGGGGTACAATTTCGAAGACGCCATTATCATGTCGGAGCGGCTGCTTCACGAAGATCGGTACAGCTCGATCCATATCGAGGACTTCTCTCTCGACGTGCGCGATACGAAACTTGGACCCGAAGTGGTGACTCGCGATATTCCGAATATCGGAGAAGACCGTCTGAAAAATCTCGACGCAGACGGTATCATTCGCATTGGCGCCGAAGTGTCTTCGGGGGATATTCTGGTCGGAAAGATCTCTCCGAAGGGCGAAGGCGATCTTACGGCGGAGGAGCGGCTGCTTCGAGTGATTTTCGGAGAGAAGTCGCGCGATGTGAAGGATTCCTCGCTGTATCTTCCGCACGGCGAGCGAGGAAAGGTCGTAGACGTGAAAATATTTTCCCGTGAGCAGGGAGATAAACTTTCCATGGGCGTTTTCCAGCAGGTTCAGGTATCGGTTGCACAGCTTCGCAAGGTTTCTGTCGGCGACAAGTTCGCTGGACGCCATGGAAACAAAGGCGTCGTCTCTCGAATCGCGCCGATCGAAGACATGCCGTATCTCGAAGACGGCACGCCGGTCGATATGATTTTGAATCCGCTCGGCGTTGCGAGTCGTATGAATATCGGGCAGATTCTCGAAACGCACCTCGGGTGGGCGGCGAAGAAGCTCGGTTACGCAGTGGCGACGCCGGCGCTTGATGGCGCGACGGAAGACGATATCAAAGGCGAACTTCGAAAGGCTGGGCTTCCGGAAAATGGAAAAGTTCGGCTTCGTGACGGAAAGTCGGGAGAGTATTTCGACAATGAGTCGACGGTCGGCGTCATGTACGTCATGAAGTTGAATCACCTCATCGACGACAAGCTTCACATGCGCTCGATCGGTCCGTACTCCCTTATCACGCAACAGCCTCTCGGAGGGAAGGCGCAGTTTGGCGGGCAGCGCTTTGGAGAGATGGAGGTATGGGCGCTTGAAGGGTATGGCGCGGCGCATACGCTTCAGGAAATGCTGACGATCAAATCCGACGATGTGCTCGGTCGATCGAAAGCGTATGAGTCCATCATCAAAGGCGAGCCGATCAAAAGTCCGAACATTCCAGCTTCATTTCACGTATTGGTCAATGAGTTGAAAGGACTGTGCCTCAATGTCGATTTGGTGGGAGCGACGCCGATCGCTTCCGAAGAAGACGATCATTCGTAAGCGGAGGGTTGTCCTCGGCACAGTGTACGAGAAAGAACGCTCGGGACGAATTATTGAGTCGATACGAATAAAACCCATGCGAAACTCTTCATTCTTCAGCTCTAATTTTCCAACACTATGATGGAAGAAACTGGTATCACCAAGGTGAGCGATTTCGAGAGCGTTCGTCTCACGCTCGCCTCTCCGGAACATATGCTCGAATGGTCGAGCGGGGAAGTGACTAAGCCCGAAACGATCAATTATCGTACGCAGCGCTACGAGCTTGACGGGCTTTTCTGTGAGAAAATTTTCGGTCCGTCGAAAGACTGGGAATGTTATTGCGGCAAGTACAAGCGGGTGCGCTACAAGGGTATCGTCTGCGACAAATGCGGCGTCGAGGTGACGCGATCGGTGGTGCGTCGCGAGCGAATGGGGCATATCAAACTCGCCGCACCGGTTTCGCATATATGGTTCTTGCGCGGCGTTCCGTCCAAGATCGGTTTGGCGCTCGGGCTTTCTCCTCAGGAGGTGGAAAAGGTTGTGTACTTTTCTTCCTATATCGTGACATCAGTTAACGAAGAGGCAAGAGAGCAAGCTATCAATCAGTTGGAGCGGGAGTATAAATCCAAACAGGGCGATGTTAAGGAGGAATCCGGCACTACCGAGCATCTTGAAGAAGGTCTCGATAAGTTGAAGGATCAATACCGAACGGCAAAAGAGGATATCAAAAGTATCGAGCTTTTCCGAGTGCTCTCGGAGGTTGAATACTTCAACCTTTCGACGCGATTCGGACAGATGTTCACGGCGGGGATTGGCGCCGAGGCGATTCGGAAAGTTTTGGAGCGAATCGACATTGACCAAACGATCGAAAGTCTGAAGGAAGAGCTGGAAGCGAATGGCATGAATGACGAAAAGAAGACGCTCCAGCGGCTGAAACTTTTCCAGGGATTCAAGAAGGCGGAGTTGAAACTCGAGTGGATGCTTCCGACAATGATCCCGGTTATTCCTCCGGATTTGCGGCCGATGGTGGCGCTCGACGGAGGACGCTTTGCCACATCCGATTTGAACGATCTCTATCGACGGATTATCAACCGAAACAATCGTCTCCGAAGGCTTCTTTCCATTAATGCGCCCGAAGTCATTACTCGAAACGAGAAGCGCATGCTGCAGGAGGCGGTCGACGCTCTTTTTGACAACAGCGCGCGTCGCGGGCAGGCATCGACAGCGGCGTCAACCGGACAGCGTCGACCTCTCCGATCGCTTGCCGATGCGCTCAAGGGAAAGCAAGGGCGGTTTCGCCAGAACCTTTTGGGAAAGCGCGTCGACTACTCCGGTCGATCGGTTATCGTCGTCGGTCCACAACTGAAACTCCATCAGGCCGGGTTGCCGAAGAAGATGGCGCTCGAGCTCTTCAAACCTTTCATCATTCACAAGATGATCGAGAAGGAGTATGCGCACAATGTGCGAACCGCCGGGCGCATGGTAGATGCGGAAACGGAAGAAGCATACGAAATATTGGATGAGATTATCGAGCATCACTACGTATTGTTGAACCGCGCTCCGACATTGCATCGACTCTCGATTCAGGCGTTTCAACCGGTTCTCATTGAGGGAAAGGCTATTCGTTTGCATCCTTTGGTATGTTCGGCATTCAATGCGGACTTCGACGGTGATCAAATGGCGGTGCATGTTCCGCTCACCGACGAAGCGCGCGGAGAGAGTGCCCAGCTCATGCTATCCTCGAAGAACTTGCTGAAGCCGGCTTCTGGTGAGCCGGTTGTGACGCCGTCTCTCGATATGGTGCTCGGCATTTATTACCTGACGCATATTAAGAAGGGCGCGAAGGGCGAGGGGAAAATCCTTGGTTCGATGAAAGAGGGCGTATATCTCCATGACGCCGGATTGGTGGATGCGAATGCGAGCGTGAAGCTCTTGTTTAATGATGAGATTATCGATACGTCTATCGGGCGCATCCTTTTGAATGACATCTTGCCGGAATCGCTTCGATTCGTGAATGCTGAAATGACCAAGAAAGATCTGAAAAGCTTGGTTGCACAAATATTGGCAACGGAAGGAAGCGAGCAGGCGGCGATTTTTGCGGATAGAGTGAAAGATCTCGGCTTCCGCGCTGTATCGCGTTCCGGTATTAGTTGGGGTATGGACGATCTCGTCGTTCCGTCCGCCAAGAAGGCGGCGGTCGAAGCCGCGGAACGGAAAGTTGCCGAAGTGAAAGAACAATACCAAATGGGACTTCTTACCAACGAGGAGCGCCGGAATCGGGTTATTGAGATATGGAACACAACGAAGAACTCCATTACCGAGCTCGTTCGCGAATCGATCGATAAGGACGGGCCGGTATATTCAATGATTTATTCGAAGGCTCGCGGGACTGAATCGGTAGTCGTGCAGATGACCGGTATGAAAGGTCTTATGGCTGGACCGACCGGAGAGACGCTTGAATTGCCGGTAAAGAGCTCTTTTAAGGAGGGATTCAATGTGTTGGAATACTTCATTTCAACACATGGTGCACGAAAGGGTATGGCGGATATCGCTCTTCGTACGGCGACGGCCGGCTATTTGACGCGCCGACTGGTTGACGTATCGCAAGACGTCATTGTTCGCGAAGCGGACTGTGGCGATACCGAAGGGACAATGCTCTACCGTGAAGATAGCGATAGTGTCGGACTTTCCTTTGCTTCTCGGGTTGAAGGTCGCGTCTCACTTGAGCACATTAAGATTGATACCGGAAAGACTCTCGTAAAGAAGGGCGAACTCATTACCAAGGCGCAAGCGCAAGAAATTGAGCGCCGAGGCATACAGAAAGTGCATATTCGCAGTGTGGTGACGTGTCGGACACGTCGAGGCGTATGCCAGTGCTGTTATGGCGTTGATCTTGGTCGGGCATCGCTTGTGCAAGAAGGTCAGGCGGTCGGTATCGTCGCCGCGCAGGCGATCGGCGAGCCGGGAACGCAGCTTACGATGCGCACTTTCCATATCGGAGGTGTTGCCGGATCGGATATCACGCAGGGACTTCCGCGTGTTCAGGAAATTTTTGAAGCGCGCCAGCCGAAAGGTGAAGCCGTGATCTCTGAGGTGGATGGAAAGGTTATTTCCACCCTAAGCGAAAGCTCCAAGACGGTGTCCGTAAAAGTGGAAACAGTCGAAGGGGAAATGAAAGAATACTTGGTGCCGGCGGGAAGCGGACTCCTTGTCGAGAAAGGCGATCTGGTAGCAAAGGGTCAGCCGCTTATTGAGGGGAATCTTGATCTTCGAAAGCTTTTCGAGATTATGGGGCGCGAGGCGCTTCATCGGTACATTCTTCGGGAGATTCAGGAAATCTACGCGTCTCAAGGCGAGGGCATTAACGATAAGCACATCGAGGTTATTATTCGACAGATGCTTTCGCGTGTTCGCGTTTTGGATGCCGGAGATGCGGATATTCTTCCGGGCGATATTGTCGAAAAGGACCAGTTCGAAGAAGCAAACGAGGAAGCGGTTGCCGCCGGAGGAAAGCCGGCTGTCGGCGAGCAGCTCCTCCTCGGCATCACCAAGGTGGCGCTTTCGACGGAGTCATTTCTCTCTTCAGCGTCCTTCCAAGAGACGGCTCGCGTGTTGATCAATGCTGCCGTTACCGGTCGCGCCGATAAGCTGCGCGGTCTCAAGGAAAACGTCATTATCGGTCGTCTTATCCCTGCTGGGACCGGCTTTGTTGAGCGACAATCGGTTCGAGAAGCCGGATTCTCGGAAGCATAGCGAACGGAATCAGAACGCTCTTTATAAAAAACAATCCCGCGTGTGCGGGATTGTTTTTGTGTCGCGCGCGGGTCGCCCATTGACGTATCCCGCAGTCAATTCATAATACAGCTGAGAGGCAAAAAACGTTCTTTATAAATGAGGTTTATGTGTCGTGAATACGATCCATGAGATTCGCGTTTCGCTCAAATGCGCGGAAGAACTCCGAGAAAACGATATTCTTGCCCTATTGGGCGATTCGAATTTCGGAGTTTCTCTCCAGGTTCTTCACGGACGCCTCCAGGATTGTTTGGAGGCGGAGTTTCCTTTTGAATTTCTTGTGAAAGCACTGAATCATCTTGTCGAGCAAGGCGCGGTGATTCTCTGGGAAGAACAAGAAATTTCTTTTTGTCGGAAAAGGGGACCAGTGTCCGGCTTGAAGGAAGAAGAATGCCCCGTCACGTTTCCGAATGTTTCGTCAGGATGCATGTCTATGCGGAGAGACTTATGGTAGGTCTCGATGAAGAAAGCGTTTATTGGCAAGACTTCGAAGCAGAGTGTCGAAGTCTTTTTCTTTTCTCGACGGAATTTGGTATACTGGCTCTGCTATGGGAAGAAAAAAGAAAACAAATGAGGAGCTCCCGCGCATTTCCGAAGAGGAAGAAGCGTCGTCGGGCGCTCTTCATCATGACGTGAAGAGAAGTATTGCGGCAGTCTTTCTGTTCACATTGGGACTTCTTTTCGCGCTTGGATTTTTCAAAAGCGCAGGAATTTTGGGATCGTTTCTCGATCGAATGTCGGGGCTTGGTCTGGGGTGGGGAAAATGGATATTCCCATTTCTCTTATTCTTGGCAGGGACGTTTCTTTTTCGTCGCCGGGCAAGTTCTTGGTCGGATGCGGTGAAACTGGGCGGACTCACTGTCGCTTTCGTGAGCTTGTTGGGATTTCTGCATTCGACTCAGAATGGCGATCTGGAACAATTGGCGGCAAACGGTCAAGGCGGCGGATACGTCGGCTTCGGACTCGCATTTCTTTTTGAAAAGTTAGCGGGGCCGGTCGGCGGCACCATACTTTTTATTGCGTTGTTTCTTATCGGCACAATTTCCGCATTTAACTTTTCGCTTCTGCGACTCTCGGACCTGTTCCGAGAGCGATCGCAACGGAAAGAAGAGGGGGAAATTCCCCAAGACAACGTGGAGAACCCGATTTCTCCCATGAACAAATCGCTCGCGGCAAGCATATCAGAGACGTCGCCCTCCGAGATACCAATCGAAAACACATCGCTTACCGAAGAAGAAAAACTGGGAAAGGAAAATATCAAACATATCCATTTTCCCGGAGAGGGAAGCGAAGAAGATACCGAGGGGAAAAAGTTGCCACTTGAGAATCCGTTGGATCTCGCGTCCGTTCCGGCATACTTTCTTTCCGGGGAGCGGAAACCGTTGGTCGTCGCTCCTCGTCGATCTTTGCGGAAGCGAACGTTTTGGCAGTTGCCGACGCCGGACTTGCTGGACACATCGAGTGAAGAGGGGTTCGGCGGCGATACGGAGGCGCGCGCGGAGATTATCCGCCAGACATTTGAGAACTTCGGTATTCCGGTCGTGCACCATGCGACGATGGTCGGTCCGACGGTGACGCAGTATATGTTTAGTCCGGCGGGCGGAGTGAAACTTTCCCGTATCACGACGCTTTCGGATAATCTGGCACTCGCTATGGCGGCGCCGTCCATTCGCATACAGGCGCCTATTCCGGGGAAATCGCTTATCGGCATTGAGGTGCCCAATCAGGTGCAGGCTATTGTGCGTCTTCGGAATGTTTTGGAGAGCCCGGCCTTCTTGAAGCGTACGTCGGCGCTCACGATCGTTTTAGGAAAAGACGTTCATGGCGATTATGCCGTTTCGGATATTGGGAAGATGCCGCATTTGCTGGTCGCCGGGACAACACGAAGCGGAAAGAGTGTTTTTATCAACGCAATTCTTCTGTCGCTTCTCTATCAGAATGCGCCGGATGATCTTCGGCTTGTTCTGATTGATCCGAAGCGCGTCGAACTCTCCTTGTACAATGGCATTCCGCATCTCATTACCGACGTTATCGTGGAACCGAAAAAAGTCGTGAACGCGCTTCGTTCCATGGTGGGCGAGATGGATCGTCGGTACAAACTCTTGGAAAAAGTGGGGTCACGGGATATCGAATCGTATCATGCGCGATGCGCGCGCGGCGAGAAGCGATCGGTCGCCTTGCCGGGCGGCGGAGAACGCGAGGAAGACTTGCCGAAGCTTCCCTATATCGTTATCGTTATCGACGAAATGGCCGACCTTATGATGTCGCATGGGCGCGAAGTGGAGGGCGTTATCGTTCGCCTGGCGCAAATGGCGCGCGCAGTGGGCATTCACCTGGTTCTGGCGACGCAACGCCCGAGCGTCGAAGTGATTACCGGGCTTATCAAGGCGAATATCGTGACACGTATCGCGTTCCAAGTGGCGACGCAGATTGATTCGCGCACTATTCTTGATCAGGGGGGCGCGGAAAAATTGGTGGGACAAGGCGACATGCTCTTTACGACTGCGGGTCTTCCTCAGCCAAGACGGATACAGGGACCGTTCGTATCTGAGGACGAAGTGCGAAACGTTGTTGATTTTATTCGCGAACAAAAATTTTCCGCCGGTTTCGAGGAATCTATTGACGGAGAGATTTCCACCGGATCGTCCATACGCGAACGGGAGTTTTCGCTGTCGCTTCCTCGATCGAATGGCGATCTCGAAGCGGCGCCGGTCGGTCCCGATACGGGATCGTTTCCGCATCCCGAGAAACTTTCCGATGGTATAGTGTTTTCGCTTGATGATGAGGCGGCGCCGGATGGTGATGTTGATCCGCGATATGAAGAAGCGCGACAAGTCGTGCTCGAATTTCGTCAGGCATCCACCTCGTTTCTCCAGCGACGCATGGGGCTCGGGTATTCTCGCGCGGCGAAAATTATCGACTGTCTTGAAAAAGCCGGCGTTATTGGTCCTAAAGACGGTTCCAAGCCTCGGGAAATTCTTGAGTTGGGACATGCTTCCGCTCACGCTTCGGTACCTGCGGAATCTCCGGTATCCGAAGCGGACAATGATAATCTATCGACGAAAAACGATTGAAACGGCACGTATTGACAGAAGGGCTCGATGTGGTACCATGAGGAAACAACCGAAAAAGGCCATTCCCGCTTCGCCTCGAGATGCTTTTTCTCTTCGAGGATATGGGCGGGTTCGTGAGACTTTCATAGTCCGTGGCGCTTTTGCGTTGCGGGCTTTTTGTTTTTAATGTGTCATCTATGATGGAATACGAGATATTGTACCTTGTGGGGGATTCGAAGAAGCCTCAGATTGAGGCGATTAAAAAGGAAGTCGAAGGAACGATCGTTGCCTCCGGGGGAGAAGCGAAGGAAGGGGAGTTTGTTGATGAACGTCGAATGGAATACCCGATTAAGGGCGAGTCGCGCGGCACATATATCGCTAAACGGTTTACCGTGAAGGAGGGTGCCGGAGACATCCCGGCAGAGGTGACGGGAAAGATGGCGTTCAACAAGAACATTCTCCGGTTTATGATCGTGCGCGCTGAAGAATTGCCGACGCTTGAGGAATCGCAGGATCGAGTACGGCGTGTCGCCGACGTAAGACGGAAGCCTCAGGGACGGTCATTTTCAAATCGATCGCGATCGTTTCAGGAAGTGTCCACGCCCGCCCCGAAACCAACCCCGGCGGCTCCGGCGCTTTCCGATACCGAAATAGATAAGAAGCTCGGCGAGGTTTTGGATATTTAATCTTCTTGTTCGTATCGCCTATGAATGTCAATAAAGCGATTTTGGTGGGGAGACTCACGCGTGACCCCGAAACGAGGACAACGCCATCCGGACAGACTGTTGCGACAATAGGTCTCGCTACGAGTCACAGATGGAACGACAAGGGCGGACAGAAGCAGGAGAAAACCGAGTTTCACACGATTATTCTCTGGGGGCGAACGGCGGAAGTGGCCGCGCAATACCTTACGAAGGGACAAGAAGCTTACTTTGAAGGTCGCATTCAAACGAGAAGCTACACTGGAAAGGACGGCATCGAACGGAGAGTGACGGAGATTGTCGCTGAGAGTATGCAGCTCGGGAGCCGTCCTCTGGGTTCGGGCGGCGGCGGGTCGAATCGGTTCGAATCAAACGCTCAAGAGAAATCTCGGCAGGGACAGTCGAACTCCGCGTCAAGCGTGGCGGATGACGACATCCCCACTATCAATCTTGATGATGAGAAAGAAGAGATAAAAATTGAGGACGTTCCATTTTAGCTTGATTTTGAACGAAAAACCGTATGTTGCAAACTAGTGAACAGGAACAGGCGATGCGCAAGAAGCTCGAGACGCTCGATTATAAGGACGCCCATTTCCTTCGACGATTTCTTAACTCGCAGGGGAAGATTTATCCGCCGAAAAAATTCGGGCTGACAGTGAAAGAACAGCGCCGTCTCTCGGTTGCTATCAAACGAGCGCGGTACATGGCGCTCGTTCCCTACGTCATTCAATAATTCAATAGGCGCGGGGGCGTGTAATTTTGGCTTCGAGATATTCAGTCCTCGGAATTCGACGCGATGTTTCTTGCGCGACTTGTTCCGTCTCGCGCTTTCCTTCTTTGACGAGTCGTGTCAATTCGTATTTGCCGTAGAAACAGAATTATGTTGAGCATTAGCGATATCAAAACCGGAAAGAAAATCGTATTGGAAGGCGATCCGTACGCCGTGCTTTACCACGAGCATTCAAAGACGGGTCGCGCGGGAGCGGTTCTTCGAACTCGGCTGAAAAATCTTCGTACGGGCGCTGTTTTGGAACGGACTTTTCAAGGATCGGATAAGGTGGATGAAGCGGATGTCATAAAATCCAAAGCGCAGTATCTTTATCGCGAAGGGAGCGCGTACGCTTTTATGGATATGGAGTCATACGAGCAAGTTTCTCTTTCGGCGGAAACACTTGCCGGTGCGGAACGCTATTTAGTTGAAGGAACAGAAGTGATTCTCCTGCAGTTCGAGGGAATCCCGCTTGCCATCGAGCTTCCGCCGAAGGTGACGCTTGCGGTTATTGACGCCCCGCCGGGCATAAAAGGGGACAGTGTCTCATCCGGCGACAAGGTGGTGAAACTTGAAACGGGACTTGAGATAACGACACCGCTTTTTGTTAAGGAAAGCGATCGGATTATCGTGAATACCGACAAGGGAACCTATGTCTCTCGAGCGTAGAACTCTTTTGGAGCAAGCGAAGAAAAGGATTTTGATCCTCCACTGCATTTGCTTTGATT
>ERZ724522.1715-NODE-1715-length-11287-cov-7.310719_pt1 | contig 11287 bp, 11 predicted proteins | sample MGYA00376055_ERZ724522 | MGnify/ENA primary metagenome ERZ724522 (study PRJEB28724, sample SAMN07190884) | wastewater metagenome | isolation source: effluent of sewage treatment plant in Hong Hong | place: Hong Kong | collected 2016-03-17 ... | reverse complement strand
GCGGCCTGTAATCATTCGCCACCCCTCCCCGTGTTGAAATACCAAAAACCAAGCCTGGCCGCCGTGCCGCTCGCCGTGGGGCGAGGTTGGCGCGGCGGCGCGGGCTATCTGTTCGAGGAAAAGATGGACGGCCGCTTTGCCACGCGCGAAGCGGTCCACGGAGGCGAAAGCTTGCTCCTGGCTGGAGAGTCCATGCCGGACGGCGCATTTTTCGCCTTTGATGTGATGGCCATTGACGGGCAGGACGTACGCCCGCGCCCGCTCCGCGAGCGGTTGGCGGAATTGGATCGCCGTTGGCCGCCGGCCGAACGCGGAACGCGGAACGCGGAACGCGGAACGATTCTCCGCCCGGCGCGCGGCAACGGGGGCGAATTCCTTGAAGCCGTTCTGGCGCGCGGCGGCGAGGGCGTGGTGGCCAAACACCTTGACCAGCCGTACGGCGTGGATTGGTTCAAATGCAAGCGAGTTGAAACCTTTTACGTCATCGTGACCGATTGCGGCGGGGCAACGCAATCCGCCGAGGTTGCGCTGGCGGATGCGCGGGCCGAGTTCCGCGTGCCGAGTTCCGCGGCGCGTATGCGCGTGCCGCTCCTGGGTGGCAAGGCGGATCGCGTGCGCGTGGGCAGCGTGCTCAAGGTTGAGGGTTTCGGCCTGACGCCCGCCGGCCGCATCCGCGAGCCGCGCGTTTGCAAGGATACGCCCACCAGTTGGCTGGTCCGGTTTTGACCTATACCCCTCCCCGTTTTAACATACTGAAGAATCAACGATCCATTATGAACCCACCACCCGCCACCCGCCACCCGCCACCCGATCCCGAGGAACGCATCCTCGTGCCCTTGCGGGCCACGCGGCGGCAGCGCGGGGCGTGGCGCTGGGCGCAGAACCGCCTGGGGATTACGCTGGATGAATTCCTGGCGCGCGGCGCGGATCAATTGTTGCGCGAGTTCGTGAAAAGCCGCGGCGGCCGGGCGCCGCAGGACATCGCCGACTATTTACAGGGGCGCGACCGGCCGCCGACTTGATGCCCCACCCCACCCCTCCGTTTTAACGTACCAAAATCCTGATCGAGCCATGAAACCGAAAGCCAAACGCAAACGCCCACGCACGCAAGCTGTCGAGGCGCGCAGCCGCCAGCAGAATTGGCAGTTGCGCAAGGTGGCGGAAGGACTCTGCCCGCGGTGCGGCGAGGGCCCGCGCGACCGCAACCCGCGCACGGGCAAGCCCTACGCGTACTGTCCGCAATGCCGGCCCGTGGTGGCGGCGGAGATGAAAGCCCTGATGGCCAGGCGGCGGGCGCGCGGCATCGAGTAGTTCCGCCAGGTTCGTAGCGCACGCTTCCAGCGTGCGGGTGCGGGGCGCATCCCTGCGCCCCGTTCCGTAACTCGCCGCACGGATGCGGCGTGAACCCGCCGGCAGGATGCCGGCGCTACGAACGCGCAACGCTGATCTCCGACATCCGCCTTCTGGCATCTGACTGCACCCCCCCCTCCGTTTTAACGTACAAAAAAAGGCCGCCGCCGGGAGCGAATCGGCGGCGGCGGTGGCGGGAGCGGACTGACCAACCAACCCTAAATTATTTCGCGGTCGTGGAGGCGGTCGCTGTCCCCTTGGTTTTGAGCACTTCGAGCAATTGCGCCACGAGCGCAGAATTGTTTGACTCGGCGGCGGTTTTCTTGGCGGCGGCCTCGCGGCGTTTGTCGAGTTCGATTTCCGCTTTCACGGCGGCCACCACCTTCTCATCGGCGGCATCGCCCACGCAGCCGGACACGACGAGTTGCGCGATGATCTGCTTGTCGTGGGCGTTGCATTCCTTGAGCGTTTTGCCCTGGCCGAGTTCCAGGGTTTCGCCCTTGTCAATCTGGTGGTTTTGGTTCGCGTCGTCGAACTTGAGTCCGAGGCTGGGAACGTTGCGGAAATCTTTCAGCGCAATGAATTTCATGGTTTGGTTACGTGATGGGTGAGTGTGGCCCGACAACCGGCAATTATGGGAACTGCTGCTTGCGCGCGGTGAGCGTGGCGCAGTGCATGACGTTCGTGGTCGTGCCGCCATAGGTCCAGAGGACTTGCAGGTAGCGGTCGGCGTCCTGAACATTATAGGCCACTTGCACGATGGGCTTGGCGGAGGCCACCATGTTGATCGTGCCGCTGTTCGTGAAGGGAGTCGCCAACCCGTTCAGATACGGCGTGGCGAAGCCGGCAGTGGCGGCGGTGGGCGTAACCACCGTTCCGGGCAGGACGAAGGTATTCGTGGCCGTCAACCCGTTCGTGCCGTAATAGCGGTTCGTGTAGATGATGTCCGCCTGGCTGGCGAGCGCGTAATTCGCAAGGGCCGTCCAGGTGACTTGATCCTTCGAGGTCAGCAACGTGGCGGTGAGCGTGCCGCCGCCGGCATTGGTGCAGGCGATGAGATTCACGATTGCCACGCCCTCGTAACCGATGGTGTCAATGCAGGCGTTGGATTTGATCGTCGCGCCTTCGCTGCCGAGCGTCTTGGTGGGCGGCGCCAGAATGACCGTGCGCGTTTCGCCGAAGGTGTTGAATTGGGCGAACGCCGGGAGCGCCGCGAGCAAGCCGAGCGCCGCGACCGCCAGAATGGTTTTGGAGAATTTCATATTTATGTCGAGTTCCGTGTTCGGTTTGAAAACAGTGACGGTTATTGGTTGCCGGCATCGGCGCTGACCACGAACGCTTGCGGATGGCGCACCGCGTAATCGCCCCAGGTGTTGATGGTGATGACGATTTCCGCATTGGCGGCCTTGGTGTACTGATCCACCACCACATCCAGACCACCCCAAAGGGCGTGAATGAGTTGGTTGAACGCGCCGGCAATGACCAGGTTGTTCGGCACTTGGTTCGTATTGAAGGCCGGATAGCCGTTGATTTCGCCGCCATCGCCCGCGCCGACCCACAGGGCGTTGGACACGCCGCTGACGACGGTCGAGCCGGTGAGCGTGGCCGGGGTGATCTTGAGCGTGCCCTTGACCGTGGGCGTGGTGACGTAGGCAATTGGGTCCGTGACATTCGCCGTGCGGATCGCGGTTTCAAAGGCGACCATCTTGGTATAAGTGGGCGTCGCCCCAAAGAGCACGCTGCCCACGCCGGGCGTGTTGATGATGCCCAGCGGTTCGCTGGCGGCGCCCTGGCCGTTCAATCCGAGACGATCCCACAGCAGGGCTATGACTTTGAACAGGTCATCGCGCATGAACGCTTCCGCGTCCGGGGTGGATTGCATCACGAACTGCTTGGAGTACGTCTGCGTGGCGCCCACGCGCTTGGGCGTGAGGGCAATCTGGCCCAACACCTGTTGGCTGGCGGTGAGCAGGCCGATTTCCGAAACGGAATACGCGGTGGCCGCGGCTTCCGCGCGGGGAATGACAATGTTGCCCTGCAACCCGGCCATCGTGCGGACGCCGAGGCTTTCGAGAATCATGCGGTTGCGCAGGAGTTCGATGATGGGGACGACCAGGTTCGTGGGCACGAACGCACCGCCAGCGCCAAAGACCGTGGCCTGCATGTCGCGCCGGCCGCGTTCCGCGCGGCTCATCCCGCCGCAGCGCATGGGCGCGTTGGACGGCACTTGGAAACCTTCCGCATCGTAACCCAGGCCGCCATCGCGCTTGGCGCGATTCAGGATTTCCTGATGCACTTCGCCTTCGAGGCCGTCCGGCACAGTGGACTTGCGTTCGATACAGCTTTGGATGCCGCGCAAGAGCGAGTAATTGCGCTGCCCCTCGGCGTCGGTCAAATCTTCGATCATCACCGGCGCGGCCGGCTTGGCCTTCACCACTTCCGTCAGGCAACGGCTTTTGAACTGGTCGAGCGACATATCGCTGACCAACGCCTCGCCGGCCAGTTGCCGCATGGAGTCCGCGAGCTTGCCGCCGTTTTTCTTGCCGTGATCCTTGATGAACTCTTCGGCGATGGCGGTAATCTGCTTGGCGCGTTCCTGGAACGCCTTGGCCGCGCTGGCGCGTTCCGCCGTGCGAATCTGTTGCTCGTCGAGGACTTCAACGTTGGTGTTTTTCTCACTCATAAGTTTGGTTCGTAAAAGTTGTTTCTGTTCTTCCGGCAATGCCAACAGCACGGCGTCAGCAGTCATCGGCGCGGGCGAGTCAACCGGCGCGGTCGTTTCCAGCGTGCGCCCGATGCCCACTTTCGTATCCGCCGGCACGGGCACGATGGCGATGTGCGTGGGCGACCACCGATAGCGCACCGTGGTCATGTTGTTGGCCGCCTTCTTCGAGGACACAATGCTCGTGCGGTCATACCCCACGGACACCAGTTGGCGGATGCCGTCCTGCACGTCCTGCCAGATTTCCTCCCCGAGTTTGGATTTTGAGAACCGCACGATGGCCCGGCCGATTTTGTCGCCGTCCACGCGGGCGGATTCCACCACGCCGATTTGACAGGTGGGATCGTATTCGTTATGCCCGAGCAGGAGGGGATGACTGGCGTTCAGGCGGGTGAAATCGTATTCGCCGGCTTCGTGGCTCAGAACCTCGTTTTCGCCCCAGCGTTCCACGGGTTCTTCGGAGGAAAAAGCGAGTTCGATGGTGCGGGCCGCGCGGTCAATCTTCGCGCGCTCCGCCTTGTTCAACTCGATCCGCACCGAGCGGCACAAACCTTTGTCACTTTTCGCGTCAGCCATGCGTTCACGGCGGAAAGTCAACCGCACCGGATGCCCTTCAGCGCGTCAACCGCACGGGGCGACCCTGGCGATCCAGCGGCGGCTTGAGCTTCACCGGCGTCAACTCGCGCGGCGCGGTTTGAGACGGCGGGGCGACGGCTGTAAGCTTCGCGTTACGCACCGTGGCCCGCGCCGTCTCGCCCCGAAAAGTTTCCTCACGCATGATAATTCGCATCCACCAGCAGAAACCGATACACCTGGCCGCCAGGCAACAGGCCGCCGCTCCATAGCTTCATGGCCAGCGGCGCGGCTGTGGGATTCACTTGCACGGTACAGGGCAACCCCTTGCGCGGAATCTGGCTCGCGCCCAAATGCGCGGCCCGGAATTCCATGCCCTCGATCACCGTGCCGGACGATTGGCCGCCGGGCACGAGTTCAAAATCCGTCAGCACGGCGCTATGCGTGCAGGGCATTTCCTTGCCGAACAACACCAGCACCGACCCGCCGCGCGCCTCCCCATCAAGAACGTCTTGCGTTTCCGTTTCCAACTGCGCGAGTCCCTGCGCGTGGGCGTCAAAGGCGTTCATGGATCAATCCCGGTAGCCGTTGCGGCCATCGCCTTGCAGTTGCAGCAATTCCCCGAGACTCAACCGCGCGCCGGAGCGCCGTTTGGCTTTGGTGATCGTTTGCGCGCCGCCTTCCTTGGGCTTGGGTTGCGGCTTGCCCGGTTCGGGCGGAGCGCCGTCATCTCCCGGCACGTCCACCGTGGGTTGTTGCACCGCCTCCGTGGCGAATACCAGGTCATGGCTTTCCTGCATCAGCCGCGCTTCCTCGAACAGCGAATACAGGTCCTCCAACGAAATGCCGTCCTCCAGTTCATCCTGCACCTGTTGCGGCGATTTGAACCCGTGCTCGACACTCATCACGTCCGCCTGGATGTCCTGCAACGGATTCACGTAGGCCCAGCGGCGGCCCTGGAAGCGCGCGGCATTCACGAACTCATCCAGCCGCGTCAGGTCCAAGTTGAGCGCGCCGGACATGATGGCCGCCCGCAGCCATTCGCGAAAATGCACGCGCACCACCGTTTCAATGAAATGCTTCTGCCGCACCTTGAAGTAATCGCGCTGCGGGAGTTCGCTTTGCCGGCTGGCGCTGAACCCGAGGTTCTGAAAGTCGCCGCTGATGCTTTGATACGCGATGCCCACGCCCACGGCCGCCGCGCGCATGTTGTCCTTTTTGAACTCGCTGGCCGCCTCGACCGGGAAACGCGGGTCAATCTGTTGGAGCGACTGGCCGTAATCGAAAACCTCCGTGGCAGCCGGCGCGGTCACACTCGTGCGCTGGTTCACATTCGCCCCAAGGCCCGCGCTTGTGGCCGGCACTTGCGGACCATTCGGACCATTCCCGTTGAGCAGCAATTCCATCGTCTCCGGCGTGTATTGCATCCCCGTGGGGAACTCCTTTTTGATCCAGAACGGCTTGCAGCAACTCGCAATCGCCGCGTAGGTGAGCGAGATGTCATACTGCCGGTCACGGTGCAATTGTTGCACGATGCAATCCAGTTCCGTGAATCCGATGTCCTGCTCCGCGCGATCCCGCAGGTTGTTGAAATGAATGATGTCCCGCGCTTCCACGCGCTCGCGGTAAATGCGATTGTCCCCCACTGGCCGGCCGCCCAAGGGCGACGCGCCAAAGGCATCGCCCGGATGCCGCGAGAGCAGCCAATACGCCGCCGGTGCGTTCCAGGAATCGAACTCCACGCTGAACCGGATCATGTTGCCGTTCGGCGCGCGGCCGGTATAACTCTCCTGCAACCGATCCGCTTCGAGCAAATCCACGGCGTAACCGTACTTGTTGTTCGGGAATCCGCGCCAATGCCGGATAAGGATGCTGCCATCCCGGACCACGCTCGCCTCCATGATGCGCCATGCCTCCAGCCGGCTCAGATTGCGCCGCACGCTGAAATTCTCCGGGCGGCCGGCCACTTCCCATTCTTCCTCGATTCGGCGGTTGATTTCGCTTTCCGGGATGAACTTGGGCGCGGCATCGCCATCCGCCACGAATTTGCCCACGCGCATCTTCAGCCGGAACGGGTCATGCCCCACCACGTTGTTTTGAAACGCGCGTTGGATGGCTTTGCCGTGGGGAGAATCCTTGACCAGCGTGCGCGCCCGCCCGCGGGCCAGATACAGGCTCGTCAACACCTCGGCATTGGCGCTGCCAAACGTGCTGTTGAAATCCGTGTTGAAGTTGTTCGTCAAGGCCGCGTCGTAACTGCGGAACATCTTGCGATTGAACTCCTGAAAATCGCGCAACACTTGGGCATGTTGGGGCGCGGCCACGGGCGATTGAATCACCGAACCGCGCAGCGGCGGCTGGGATGGCGGGCGCGCGGGCGCGGTGAAGGGAATATGCAGGCCGAAAACTTTCATGTGATGCGCAAGAGCGGTGCAATGAGCGCGCCGGACGGGCGGCCATTGCGGATGTTTTCCTGTTTGATTTCCCAGGCGCGGAGTTCCCGGTAATACTTGAGTTGATCCAGAATTTCCTGCCGCTTGGCGCGCACGATCTTGCTGCGTTCCACGTCCGTTTCGGACAATTCATGCGCCGCCAGCCGTTCCAGCGAGGCTTCGAGCAGGCCCACCATTCGTTGCGCGTGCGTGGTGATGTCCGCCGCCGCATTGGCCGTCAGGTCCGCCGTGAGCGTGAATTCGCCGTAGTAAATCTGGTGGCGCTCCGCGTCCTTGGTGGCGAACCCGGCCAGCACATACCGCGCGGCAGCCAACCCGGCGGCGAAACCATCCTGATCCACCAAATGATAATCGTTGCTGTCCGTGCTCGTGACCTCCGCCCGCACCACGCCCGCGCCATCCGTGAGCGTGTACTCGAGTTCCCAGCCCTCGGAGGGCAGATAATCCGGCAGATACCGTTGGAAAATGAGCGAATCACCGGCGGCGAAAACCTCCGGCTCGCGCGATGCAATCTCGGCAGCCATTCCCCAAGGCGTCCAAGTCAAAACCCGTGACGCCACGGAAAACAAAAACGCCCCGGGATGGCCCGGGGCGGGAAACACACTCAATGCTAAGACGCGGACCAACGTTCGCTTCCGTATTTGCTGGCGAACCATTGCAGGCCGGCGCGGCGTTCGTGGTCCGGGAGGTCTTTGTACCTATCCATCACCGCCGCCAGCATCGCCATCATGTCTATGCCGTCAATTCCATAACACGCAGCGGTAACGCATTGCAATGGTTTCGCATCCGCACCAGTTGGTGCCATGATTGGCGGGATGTTATTTTGATTAAGATGATCTATTGCCAATCCAAGCAATCCAGGGGTATCAGGATCGTCATATTCAATTCCGCGATTGATGTTGCCATATAGGACTCTATCCCCTTTGGCATCTGTGATATTAAGCTCCAGACCGTCGCTTGTGATTTTCCACGGCAGCGGTCTAACTTTGTAGTTAATTGCATCATTTGTCTTTGGCATGTTGTTCCTTTTTGGTTTTTTCATCCGTCCAGATAGCATGTTTCAAGAGTTGCACCAGTTGGTAACTCCCCTCCGTGCCCGGCGCGCAATACATCACCCGCCAACCCAGCGCCGCCGCCGTGTTCAACTTCTCCCATTCCTTCTGCAACGCCGCCCCGCGCGTGTGCCGCCCCTGCGTCCAGATGCCCCCCTGCACTTCGAGCGCCAGCCGCGCCGCCGGCCACGCATAATCGAACCGCCATTTTCGATCCGCGCAAAACCGATACTCCGGCACAGCCGGCGGCAACCCGAGCGAGGCCCATAACAACTTCACCATGCCCGCCGTCATGCGGGCACACCCGTTTCCGGCGCGGCTTCCCCCGCGCCCACGGCCACATGACCCAGCAAACCATCCTGGCTCGCCCGCACCAATTGCATCAACTCGCAATCGCGATAGTGCGCCTCCCGGTTGTCAATATCCACGAACTTTTCTTTCCCCCGCACCTCCGTCTTGTAGCGCGCCTTCATCTGCTTCTCATAAGTGAGAATCCCGGCTTCCTTGGACTGCACAAAGGGCGTCAATTTTTCCCGCGGCAACGCCTCGAAGCGCGGCATTCCCGGCCCGCCATCCAAGATCGCGTCCAGTTGCAACTCGAACATGAGATTGCTCCACCGATACTTGAACAACGTGAGCCGGATGCGCCGCCCTTCCTTGTCATACACCACCACCGGCGCGGTCGGCTGCCCCGGGCTGAACGTGCTGCTCGCGCCATTGGCCACCTTGAACGCCCGCGCGTCATCGCCGAAAAACAGCCGCCAGCAGGACTTGTAGGTTTCCTGGCGCTGCGTCATGGGATTCCACCGCGCCACTTCCTCATACTCGCTGGCCGCGCGCAGCATGATTTGCGGCGTCCAATGCGAACTATCAATGCACACCCGGGCATTGGGAATCTTCCAGAACTTTTGCACCGCGATCCATTCCTCCCACGACCGCGCAAACCCGCGCGCCAGTTGCCGGCTGTTGCCGAACTTGTCGAACGCCCGCGCCACATACCAGAACGTGCCCACGGTGTCCTTGGTTTCATCCTTCTGACAATCCACCGCGAGATTGCGCGAATGCTCGTCGGGAATGAGTTTGGCCGGGTCCAGTTCGTAACTGCCAACGCTGATTTGCGTCTCGGCGTGCCGGGCCATCAAATCCGGGTCCCACGTCCGCGCCGCCACCTTCTGCCACCATTTCTTGAGCGGCGCGAGATTGCCGGTGGTGTCGTAAATCTTTTGCGCCAGCAACTTCTCCAGCATGATCTTGCCCCAGGACAACCGGCGATTGACCCACTGCGGAATGTTGAAGCCCACATTCCACGGCAACGCATCCGTGCGCGCCGCCACGTAATGGCTGGATTGATCCAACCCTACGCGCGTCGGACCAAACTCGCCATCATCGCGCCACAATCCGCCGCAATGGAAACACTCGAAATGCGTCTGGTTCAGAATCTCCTGCTCGTTGTATTCGCCTCCGGGAAGTTTGATTAGTTCATCCGCGCCGCGCTTGAACCCGCAATGCCGCCGCGCCGGCTGCCGCAACGTGGTGGACAATTCCTCCTGCGCCCAAGCCAGTTCAAAGCCGAGCGCGTGGTTGGCCGCAGACAAAGGATTGCGTTCATCCTCCCGCCGCCATCCTCCCGCTTCCATCCGCTGCGTAATGCGCTCCTGTTCCGACCGCGGCAGCACCGCCTGAAAATCATCCGGGCGAACCATGTCCCACGCCTTCCAGTTCCACAGGTGGCTCGTGCCGCAGTGCGGACACGTCACATGCAACTCCCGCTGGTCCGTGCTTTCGTAGTGGCGGTCAAAATCGTAGCCCTTCTCGCCGCCCTGGCTTTCGAGAAAGACAATCGCCGTGGCCTCGTATTGCGTGGTGCGCGCCAGCATTTCCTCGATCATGCCCGTGGCTTCCGTCAGGAAGGCATCCTGCAACCCCACAAAGGCCAGATTCTTCTGCTGCGTATTGCTCAGGTTCGCCGCCAGGATGAACAACGTCTTGTCCGGGAACTTGAGCGCGCCCTTGGTGTCATCGAAGCGATCCGCAATGGTGCGCAGCTTGGCGGCGAACTCCGGTATGCTCCGGTAAAAATCCAGGATGCGCGTGGTCGCGCCCACATCCGCCGTCTCGCCCGTGGCAAAGAAAATGGCGGCATCCCCGCGCCCGTGGCAGACGTGTTCGGCCGCGCAGATTTCGAGCGCGAAACTTTTGATCGTCTTGACGCCGGCCTGCAACACCAGTTTGAGGCGTTCATCCCGGCGCCGGGCGGCATCGTAGGCGGCGAACACGGGTTTGAGGTAACAAGCCGTTTCGAGATTGAACGGCTGGCCATGATTGCCGTGGCCCTTGCCCATCGGCGTCTCGGCCAGGTTTTCGATCACGCCACCGCGAAACGGAGGCCGGTTCTCCGCCGCAAACGCGCGATAGAACAACCGTTCCCAATCCAATCCCGGCATAATTAAGCGAAGTAAAGGTGGTTCATTTACCTGTTAGGGGTCATAGCAACGCGCCTTGGTTCATCTCGGCTTCCAGACGCGCCAGCGCGGTCGCAAAGTGTTTCGGGGCTTTCTCGATTCCCACGAAGTTCCGCCCGGTTCGGACGCACGCGATTCCCGTTGTCCCGCTGCCCATGTAGGGGTCGAGGACCACAGCGCCTTGCGGCACTTCGAGGCGTTCCATCATCCACGCCATCACCATCACCGGCTTTTGCGTCGGGTGGACTATCGGGTCAGCATGTTCGGTTTTACGGCAGAGTCCGCGCCAGACACATTCGAGTTTCCGTGGCGGGCGGCGGAGGCTGCACCAGATTTGGTCACAGTCCGCTTGGTCTATCGCGTCATACGGCCCGCGCTTGTCCCATGTGTGGATTGTGCCGCCAGCGGGCAGTCGGTCATAGAACCAGTGTGCGCCAGTGAAGGCGCACGGCCACCGCAGCCACGGCGACGGGTCGAACGGTTGGTCATCGCCTTCGATTGTTTCGGAGTATCGTTTGCCGGTTGACGAGATGCTGTTGCGAGAGTTCGGGCCGGACTTGTAGCCCATGCCATAGGGAGGGTCGCTCACGACGTATTGCACGCCGTCGAGTTCATCAGTCACGTCCAGACAGTCGCCTTGTATGAGAGTCACATGCAAATGACCCCTAACAAGAC
>ERZ724522.1714-NODE-1714-length-11289-cov-16.201353_pt1 | contig 11289 bp, 24 predicted proteins | sample MGYA00376055_ERZ724522 | MGnify/ENA primary metagenome ERZ724522 (study PRJEB28724, sample SAMN07190884) | wastewater metagenome | isolation source: effluent of sewage treatment plant in Hong Hong | place: Hong Kong | collected 2016-03-17 ... | reverse complement strand
CTCCCTGATTTGCTTTGGCGAGGGTAAGAATATGGCACCTAGAAAGACGGTAACGAGAAACCCGAAAACGCCGCCAAAAAAGACCTCACTGATATCCATCATAATCCTCCAAGCTGTCGAGGAAGTCGTCGTGACACTCGTCATCCTCACACGGTTGATAGTCTTCCCGAGCGCTCACTGACCTCACCGGGCAGTTTTTGCACATGATGCTCCTACCGTTTGGGCACTCGGGGCAGCAGATTACTTGCTGGAAAAGTTGAGGCATGCTTTCCACACCTTGAAGAATGTGATGGTGGATGGAATCCAGTACCACAAGCAGAACAGGTTAATGATGCTAACGATTACACCGACAACGGATATCGAAAGCAGGCTAAGCACACCGAGAAGTACGAACATGATGCACATCGTGCTACCAGCGACGAGCGCATCTCCTGCGTACTTTCGGGTTTCCTTTTGGGTTGCTACAGAGGTACGGGGAGAATTAACATCGCCCCCACCATGAACATTGTCGATTTCAGCCATTTTCCTTTGAGTCCTGTAATAAATGAGAGGAGGTACAACGTAACTGCGAGGATTTTCATTTACGTTTCCGTACTAATTTAATCGGCTTGTCATTCTCGAATGGATAGCCTTTAACGGCGGTCCATACTGTTGTGGAATCTAGCGCTACTACTGCTTCCCCAATTACTTGTTTGGCGTACCCGGGAATGTTGGGGTCATTCTCTAGTGTTGCAAGACGGTCAGCTAAGGAGGCCATTACGAATCTCCAGTAAGAAACGGGGTATACGTAGCTTTGAGTGATTGATCAGTCAACTCTTAAGGCGGAAGCACCGCAATTTCCCGTATACCCCGTGGGCCTGCACGTTTGGGCGAAGGCTACCCTTTCCTTCTTAAACTCGGCTCAGAGTCACCCAAAACTTTTTACAGCATCACATCGCCGTTCTTGATTGCCCATTCGGAGAACGCCTTCGTGTTCAGGATCTTCTGATCCCGAGCCACGGAGTCCTTCACCAGCAGGACTTGGAACTCGGCGGGCATACGCAGAGCGTACTTCACCACGCGGTCCATGTTGTCTTCCGTCGCTTTGGCCGCGAGACCAGTCGACAACGCGTACAGCGTCGCAGGCTGGGTCGGCACGGGTGCTGAACCCGGGTTCAGGAGGATGCCGTCGAGATTGGGCAGATCCCGGTAATACTTGAGATAACCCATGAACTCGGCAGCACAGCCTTCACCGACGGTACCCTTGTAGAGTTCGAACTCGACCTCCGGATCCGGACGTTGATGCACGATCTTGCTCATGAACTCCCACGAACGCGGAGTCGCGAACGCCTTCGCATCCTTGAGTTGAGCTTGACGCTTCTGCTCGTCCTTGGAATCGCCGCGCGGTTCAAATTCGTTCAGAAGCGTCGGACGGAACCGGATGAACGACAGGACCTCCGTCGCGATGTTCGACGTCAGCGCCCACTGGCACCAGTCTTCGAGATTGACTTCGAAGTCCAAGTGAACCAGACGATTCTTCAGCGCCGAGGACATCTGATTGACAATCGCACGATCAGTAGCGCGATTGCCCGCGGCGACCATCGCCCACCCCTCAGGGAGAACATAGTCGCCAAGTCGGCGGTCGAGCACAAGCTGGTACGCCGCCGCCTGAGTAGCCTGCGCAGCGCTGTTGATCTCATCGAGGAAAAGGATACCGGCTCCTTTCGTGGGAAGGAAGTCGGGCGCATTCCACGTGGTTTGGTTGTTCTTGACACTCGGAACTCCTCGGAGGTCAACCGGATCCAGCTGAGACAACCGGAGATCGATCATGTCGATGCCGCGCTGCTTGGCAACTTGATGAACGACTTGGCTCTTTCCGGCCCCCGGTTGCCCGTGGAGCATGACAGGCTGCTTGCACTCCACGAGATAGTTAAGGGCCTTCGTAATGGCTGATGGACGCATTTTTTACTTGATTCCTTCAATGGTTTGTTGAGTCTTAGCAAACAATTTCTGGGCGTGTTCGCTATCCGCCGTAAGAAGTGCTACTTCCAGAGCACGAAGCTCCTTCGCCGCCTTGGTAACCGCAGCCACCTTGTTCTTCGGAACGTAGTAATGAGCGCCACCGATATCGATACGCTCAAGGTTGTACGGAGCTTCGATACGAGCAAGGTCCGCCTTCACCTTCTTGGTGTACGTGATGCTCTGGCTTGGACCATACGGGGTAAGCGATACTTTGCCATACGCGATTAAGGCTCCAACACCATGCTTCTTTTCCGCAGCAGCAAGATAATTCTTTTTACCTTGCAGACTGTTGGTATCAGCGGTTCTTTGAAAATGCTCGACCTTATCAAGCAGATCGTTCCAGAGAATCGCAGCTAGGCGGCGGATGTTACTTTGAGGAATGCGTTGTTTTGTTGCCATCTTTTCTATCCTTATATCTGTGATGGTCAGGGCCGGGAACTACTTTGAACCGGATGATCTCTTTGTTGTCGATGAATTCGTTGAGTTCTCTTCGTTTCGTTTTCGCTGCTGGTTTATTACTGAAGAACCCTTCTACTATCTTGTTCTCCTTTGAATCATACAGCTGAAACAGTCTTACCATCATTGCACTTTCTCCTTTGGAACTTCTTTAGCTTCTCTTTCGCTGTCGAACGTTCTCCCAATGGCCGAGTACATCGATTGCAGCATCGCAGCCATCTGAGGCTTCGAACCGATAACCATATGCGTAGTACGCACACGGTTAGGATCGGTATCGGTGGGATCTTTCTCCACGATGCAAACAGCCATGCAGCGCACACTCGTAGGATTCACATCCTTCAAATGTGCCATTGCTTCGGTCACTTCTTTGTTAAATTCGTCTTTCGTCTCGGGATACGACAAGTGGGCCATTTCGCCCGGACGCTGTTCATTCATTTTCACTCCTGATGATTAAATTACGTTCGTCTGCATCCCATACCACGCCGAGACGTTTCGCTGCGGCTTTGAGGGATGTAATGGCTGGCTCGTAGCCCGTGACAGACTCACCTAGTAGCTTACGCGCGGCATGAAGCTTAGTAATACGTCGCAGAACCCGCACTAGCTGAGGAGCGTCGAGGCTGTATGCCTTAGGGGGATTGCGGGTGATGCGACGGATTACGGTATCGATTGGAAGATTCATTTGACTAGATTTCTATGTGCCAGCATAAGGAGTATGGCTTGGTGGTACCGAGAGCCTTTCTGCGCACGCTTAGTTACGAAATCCTTAGCTGATTCATCATCGGGAAATACATCGCGCTTAACAATGTTATTGTAGTTATTATTAGTATTCGAGCCAGTTCTAATTGCTTGAATTTCACATCCAGCGTGTGTGTTTGCTTTTGGGAGCCACCACCCCTCCCTAAAGCGCTTACTCACACTAGCTGACCCCATAAATGCTATTTCACTCCCGTCATCGAACAATACGCGATCTTTAGTTACATCTTTAACCTTATTCATTTTTCTTCATCCGCCTAGCAGCTAGAATGGCGACCACAGCCATGTGGTATCGAGAGCCTTCCTTAGCCTTATTCAGCACGAATTCCAGAGCTTCTTGATCAGAGTTGAATTTAACAAATGACGGGCGTACTGCATCTTCTATGTCTAGCGGCCCATATTTGGTAATAGCTCGTACAGTATCGTACCGACCATCTCTAGATATGTAGATCTCGTCATCAGGAAGAGGATTTAGGCCGATCCACCAACCTTCTCGGAATCTTTGGTCACGTACTTTTGTATTCGTTACTTCTAGAGTGTACCCGTCTGAATATCGGATAAAAGTTCTTGTAATCTCTGTGGGTCTAGCTTCCACGGTGTTGAGAGCACCCGCAGCGTCTTCCCGTTGATCCATTGTGGTGTTAACTCCATATCATGATGCTTGATATAAGCACCAAATTTCACGGGCGAGTTCGGTACGCTGTCCAGCAGCCACGCAAGGATGATCTGTAAATCAGCACGTGTAAGGTACGGCCTTTGAGTTTGAATAAGCTCGACAATAAGATCACGATAGGCTTGCGCGGCGTACTTCTTGATGCCGGCGTCATCGGGGTTAGAGATCCAGTCGACGAAGTATTCAAGATTGCCTTTCTTCAAGTGCATGCTTATCTCGTCAATTGCTGTCTGACCGATTGCTTGAAGCAGTCTACGAGGTGCGTTATCGAGGGGGAGACGGGCGCGAGCCACGTCAGCATTTCTAGTTCTAAGATAGTGCGCGAACGCCTCAACTTCGGCCGGGATAAGGACGTCGATCTCGTAATCCGTAAGTACGTCGGTGAGTTTTTGCCTTTGATAAGCACCCACGTTGTACCTTCGGTCGTCCATGTCAATCTGAGCGCCCTGTAGCTTATTAGTCGAGAAAATGAGATTTCCGTAGTTTCGGACTTCGACTGCTTCATGGTACATGGGCCTAATTGAGATGGTTGGCTCAACGATCAAGTTCTTGAGCCTCGACGTTACCTTCTTGAAGTACTCTCCTTGACCGACTTCCATTTCATCAATGTAGATAACAAGCTTATTTCGAAAGTAACTCGTGAAGTCAGAGCCAATTTCTTCTCCGCGTTTCGATACAACATTCCCAGATCCGAATATGGGTGTGAGAACGCGGTGGAAAAACAAACCCTTACCCGTGCCTTGAATGCCCTGTATGACCCAACATGTCCCTGTACGATCAAGTTTCTGCGCAACGACGGCGAGCCAGTTGTAAAAATGATCGATAGTTGGTTGGTCATAACCCAAGAAGTGGGACACCATCTTGTTAATCGTTGGCGGTGGAGATACTGTCCGTACACTCGGCTTCGATAAGTATTCTGTAGGCTGGAACGTATTGATTGTTCTAGCAGTGGCATCGAGGATTTGAGGGTTATGCGGGTCATAGCCTAGAACCCAGTCTGGGATGTAATCGCCAATTGGTTGCCCATGCTGCTTCATATAATCATGAAGCTGCTCTTTCGAGTTAGCCTTGTAGATGTCTAGCTTATTGTTCGTTGTGTCATACGTGCCGTTCCAGTACGACGCGGTATGTAGGTCCCGAAATACAAGGTACACTTTACCGGTGGTATCTGGCTTGTAATCCTTCACCCTTTGCGTGATCGACGCCCAATATTGAGGAAGCAGCTCAGAAGTGCGATATGTAGGCTCGCCTTTGAAATTGTATATAAATGCCGGGTTATCTTCGGGGTGGTAGTAGGCCCAGCTATCTCCACCATTGAGGTTGAAATAGCAAAAACCTCTTTCAATCTTTGATCCAGTGATTGTTGCCGCATCAGGCTTCGCAAGATATTCAACTTCACCCGCGAAGGCGTATTTCGATGCTTTTCGTTCTGTGTAGCCCGCGGCCTTACGTAATTCGTTGACTTTGGCATCGATCTTATCCCTTAACATCGTAGACGACGGAATATTGTCGGGAAGGCTTGCATATGGTTTGCCCCTTTTCTCAAGAGAAATCCGCGGTCGATTAATAAAAGGGTCTTGAACACCGTGAAGGATCGGGGCCGATACGTAAAGTAACTTATCGTTCTGGCAGGTCGTGACATCTAATGGCCATGTGACTGAGTTGTACGTCTTCGTAAGCTTCATGGAATTGAGCAGCACGGGAGACGTGAGATTAAGATGCTGAAGCCATTGCTTTAGTAGTGCTGGATTGGTTGGTTTATCCAGCAACATGAATATGTGGCACCGGAAACCTGCGTGGTTCTCAATGCCCATAGAGGATGACCACTGCAGCACGTGGTCTACATCTCCTAAACCTATTTCTTGCAAAAAGAGGTCTACAGACTGAACACCTTGGACTCCATCCAGATCAAGACAGATCCACTCAGTCGGTGTTTCAGGATTAGTACTTCCTGCGCGGGAATCAGCAACAAGCTGGCGCGACAATCTGCCCTTAAGCAAGCACGCTCGTAGCTGTGATACAGCGCTGACTGTGGAGTACAATGTGTGTATATCCACAACCTCGTAGTCAGTCGACGTGAATTCGTAGACAAATGGGTAGGGCGTTTTTTCGATCTGACCTTGGATGTCAAGCTTGTATTCCTTGACGATAGGTATTGTGCTTTGAAGGCCGTGGATTATCATTCTTACTCCATCTTTGTGTTAACGGCCGCTGCGGAGTATATCACATCTTGGTTGAGTCGATATGGCTCCCACCCATTTGGAGGATTACATCCTTCAGCGTTTCGATGCCCACACCCTTAACGGTCGCGTAGGCCATTACGAGGCCAATGAGCACGCCACCAGACATCGGATCAGACAGAAGAATCGTCATGGGAGACGATTTGAAGTACACCGGCATGGCATCGGCCATCATATCTTTGAATGCGTCCAGCGTGATTGGTTCCTTCTCTTCCTTCAGCTCGTCCACCCCTTCCGTGTTGTTGACGACCAGCTTCAGAAACTCTTCAGGTGTTTGAGGCATGTTATTGCTCCTTGAAAATTTTGGGCAGGGCTAGCGAGCCGGGGTTTTCTTGGGTAAATACCTTATCCACCCGGCGCTGAGCTTCTGCGGCCATGTAAATTACTGCACGGGCTGCTTGCGGGACTTGCTGCACGGCTGCGTTGAGCGTGGCAACGAGGTCTTTGAGGAACTGCTTTTGAAGCGCAATCTTCTTTTCTTTGTCTTCGCAATTTTCAATTTCTTGTCTCCTGCGGCCCATTTCGATCATGCCTTGGGCCATATCTGTGTTGTTAAACGGTACACCACCTCTGAGGTACTCAGAATCAGAACCGCCGATGTCACCCTTACCTTGTGACGAAGCGTTCTTCTGCGCACCTGTCATGATGTCGAGCACTAACTTACTACGAACTTCGTCTTCTTTGCCCATATACACACCTTCATTAAAATTTTTTGCCCATATATTGCTTGGTATTAAAAAACTAGTGCACGAGCCAGCCTGGCCTCGTGCACTAGTTTAATGTGTTACGAACGAGATGCGACCTGATTCTCGTTCATGATCCGCTCTGCCTCCATGGTCCACTTCTTGACCTCTTCCCAGAGGGCCTTCAGCAGGTAGCATTGCTGCGCTACTTCCAAGGAGCCATTGCGAATCTTCACGCCATACAGACGCTGATATTCTTTGTTGATCGTATCGGCGATCTTCGTACCGATGCGGATCTGCGTGTCCAGCGGCAGGGATTCGAATGCTTCCCGGCCACACGCTTTGGTGAACGCTTCCGCAGTCATGACGACTTCGGGAGCGGTGGCGGCGAGATTGCGAGCCAGTCGCTCGCTGTCTTGGCGCATGACATTACGGATGAAATCGATATCCATATTGTCTTCTTTCGCTACCTTCTCGGCGCGACGTTCATCGATCTGACCTGCCATCTGGATACGGAATGCGAGATTGAATTCCAGAGACATCGGCTGATCGAAATTCACCTTGCCGTCGAGACGTCCGGGCGGATTGCGGTACAGTGCCTTTTCGTCTGCGAGATCCACGATAGATTCGAACTCTTTGTACAACGAGTGACGAATCCCATCGCAGAGTTCCGCGATTTCGAGCGGCGGCATGGCGACGAGATGGCCTGCATCTGCGGTCATTTGTTGACCGAAGTCTGCAGCCATTTGAGCCATGTCAGCAGCATTGCGCTGGTCGAGGGTCGGTTCTCCATCGAGCGATGCCGCTGCACCGGCTCCAACGGTCGGAATATGCAGCTCTTCCAAACCGGTGGCGTCGATTCGACGCTTGTTGCTGATGTGTGCCAAGACGTTGGTAGCCACGGCGCTGGTTAACGCGTTGATGGTTGCCTTGTAGAGCAGCTTCAGTTCTTGTTCGGTCTTTCCGTTCTTTCCGGTGGTGATGACGGTGTCGAGAAGGTTACTTGGCTTCTTCATTTTGCGCTTTTCCTTTGATGTATGGTCGAGTAGTATTAGTGCTGCTTCATGCTCAGTTATCTCCCCGGACAGAACGGCTTCCTCAAGCTCCTCTAACAAGCTCTCTGGACTGTCTGGACAGATTCCTTCCGCTAGGCAAACTTGATCTAGCTGCCAATCTTCCATTGGACTTGGCTCCCCCTTGACCTAACTACATTAGTACGGCACGGGCTGGCCTTGGGCAATCGGCTGGCCGTACATAGGTCGGAAGATTAAGGGTTCAATTGCCTTTGTTTCTCGGTTCTCGTTTACATCTTCGTCTACTTCAAGTAAAACTCCGCTGTAAGGTGAGACGATTACATATTTCATCTTGTATTGCCCCTTGAGAAACAACTGCGGAGTGAGACGAAACACGAATGGTGGCTCTGGGACTCGGAGGTCGCAGTGCCACTGCGGGATCATTACGGCTGGTCTAGAAAGACTATCCGGATTCACCCCAGAGCCATTTGATTCGGCTTCGTCATTACATGCTCGGCATAGCATTACTCCTGTTCAGTTACTGGTTGCCAACCAGCCACGCTACTGCGGCGGTTAAAAGGGACTCGGGTATTTACGCACCACGCACCCGATAGTTTCACGTGACATCCCAGTGTGGACCCCATCCCACGGTCACTATTTGCCGGGGTACTACAGCTAGTATATTGGTCTAAGATTTAACGTCCGAGGCACGCTTTACTTACGAGTAGCGCATACGCGCAGATCTCCTATTTATGAGTAGTTTAGGCGTCTATTGATTGCAATTGCCGTTTGGAGGTCGCACATCAAGTGCTTCTTAATGATGTGCGGTCGGATGAGTTGATTCGGGTTCCGCATCAGCTCATCCACGCAGGAGTAAGGCACGGCGTACTTATCTCCTGATGGCAGGGCAACAACAAGCCCCTGCTCGTTGACCGTATGCTTTTCAGCATTACGGCCAAAAATGTTTATGAATTGTTTTTCAAATTCTTCGTATGGATCACGCGAGAACACGTGCTTTCCCCTTTTCTTGAATGATCGTAGGTTTGACAGGTTCATTGAACTTCTTTGCGGTGGTATAACTTCCGTAATACGCACCTAGAAAGAAGCCGATCATTAATGATTCGATGACGACGAACGCGATTGCAAGGCGCATTTGTAGACCTCCCAGCGTGACCACAACGGCTCTATTGGACGAGAAAGCGATTGGGCATAATCGATACAGTTCTTCGTCCCTCCTGTGCTCCCATCCCAAAGAGCTAAGAGGATATTGCAGCGTTCGACCATCCATTCGTTACGCTTTTGCATTTTCCACGCGGCGTAGGCACCGGGATTAATGACTTCGACACTCGCTGCTTTAGCAAGGAGGTTCTTATATTGTAAACGTGCGGGGTAAGGCCATGCAATTTCTTGTCCGTTGAACGGTATAGCCGCAATGAACGGAATTTCGAGGATGATCGCGGCGCGTGCTAATGCTTGATCCCATCCTAATGCCATCCCGGAGATAACTAAAGATGGACGAGGAAGGATATCTTTAAGGATGGATACAGCGAAATCATTGACCATCATTACGGCCTCGTCGCTGTAACCTCCTAGTTTGACCGGGCGATGCCCAGTTCCTGCGTAGATAGTCATTCGTCTCCTTCTGGGGTTGAAAACTCTACTCCGCGGATTCTCCTGCCAGTCATAGGAATGACAGGAGGCTTGTATCCAAGAGCATAGGCTAGAGGAATCCAATGATGTTCTTTGGGTGGAATTGGGTTGCGTTTTAGCCTGCGGCTGCGGCTAACGCGTTTCACTCCTTGAGGCATGGGACGTAACCCTCTGTGAGAAGAATGATAAGCATGGAGAGTTGAACCGGATCTCCCCAGTTATTACGGAGCTGCAATTCATTGTTGATGAGCCTCAACAACTCATCATCGAATTGCTTTTCCAAATAACTTGGAACGTCTTCACCACGCAGTAGAGCAGCATGGAGGCCCAACACTGCGCTAGCAGCTTGGATAATGCGACCACGTTCGAAGTTCTTATGGCTCGAATGAATGTTCATTTAATCTCCAATTAAAGCTCCGGACCTCAAGAACCAAGAGACCCGGAGCGTAGCGACGCTGCTGTTTTAGGCTCTAGCGTTCTTGTATTCGAAGTATGATTTCAGAACGTTCAGCAGCCCGGAGATGAAACCAAGCACTGCGATTGCAAGTGCTAGTATAACTGTCTTCACAGCTTTTCTCCTTTGAGTAACTTCAATGCCATGCTATTTGCGCACTGCATTGCTTCAAGTGCCTTGATGCGGAAGAATTTCAGTTCTTCTTCCAGCTCTGCAATGCGCTCTTGGTACCAGCGCACCGAGACCTCTTGACTGGTATCGATTTCATCTGGAATGTGATCGGGATCCGGAGCCTTGATCTCCGGCATTTTAGCGCGTTGTGCTTTGCGCTTAGCGATTGCAGCCATGAAGTTTTTGCGCTGCATCGGCGTCCAGCTACGCTTTTTCGAAGAGGCCACGGTTCATCTCCTTGAACGGCGATACGTTGTAACCTGTGAGTTCGTCGGCGTGGATCGTGATTTCTTTCACGATTTCTGTGCCTTTGGATGTTGTGTAATGATCACCTATACGATTAGTATAGGTTACTTCGCGCGTTGCAATTACGACGCGCATTGGCTTCTCACCGGGGGAAGACAGGGTATTGCTATGCTGTGACAGGTACATCTTTGTCCTTTCGCGTGGTGTCTTGTTGCTTGGGAGGATAGAGCGGATGGAGATGTGATCGCTCATAGATCCAATAATATAGTGGATCAGTTGGCAGTTCTACTTGGTATCCAAAACAAGTACCGGGTTCTCTTTTTACGGGATCAAATGCGACGTAGTCTTTTTCAGAACCGACTACGATGCAATAAGTACCGATATTGGCGGGCCAACTCCCACCAATAATGATGCAAAGTGTGCCTATAGGGATTGGTTTAGTCATCGGGCGCTCCCGTCGCGGCGAGGGCGGCGATTTCGCCGTCATAGTCACGCGCCCATCCTTCGTACCCGAGGCTGCGAAGTCGATCTTGCAAATAGGCGTATGCGCGCTTGTGTGCGTCCAACGCCACCCGCATCCCCTCCGCGCGCCCGTTAGCTGCGGCGAGACAGCGGCGCAGGTTGTCCTGTCCGCGCTCTTCTGCGCGCAAGTCTGCCGTCAGCGCGGCGATGCGGTCGGCGGCTTGCGCGAGGTCGCGGCGCAAGTCCTGACTGACGGCATTCGGTTGCGTAGCCCACCCTTGCAACCGCTCGACCAGCGCCGCGTCGTCCATGGCGGCGGGCGGTGGCTCGTCGTGCATGCTCGTCGGCTGCGCTGCGGTGCGGAGTTTTTCATCCATGACGTTGCTCCTTGTGGAAACGAATACCGGTTGTAGTGCGGGTATATTGGGCAAGCATGGCACCGGTGCGTATGTTCAGCAGCTCATACGTGGTACCAACTGCTTGGTAA
>ERZ724522.1713-NODE-1713-length-11293-cov-4.568251_pt1 | contig 11293 bp, 12 predicted proteins | sample MGYA00376055_ERZ724522 | MGnify/ENA primary metagenome ERZ724522 (study PRJEB28724, sample SAMN07190884) | wastewater metagenome | isolation source: effluent of sewage treatment plant in Hong Hong | place: Hong Kong | collected 2016-03-17 ... | reverse complement strand
TTTGTTCTCATGTATACAAGAGAACCAATGCTTAAGCCATGAGACGCCTGTCTTACGCTTGTTCTATACGTTCTGCTGACATCAACCGATATTGAAGAAAGAATATCGTTGAAAGAGGTCGAACCAGAATAGAACGAAACTCCTGATATGCTGGTTCCAGATATGGAGGCTGCCGTTACCGCAGTGAATACCGGAGAACCGATAACCCCGACAATTGGTCTAGTTGCCGTACCTCCAGTATATGCGTTCGCTCCGGGGGCAACGAAAGTGCTTGGGCCAAAGAGTCCGCTCAGGTCGCTACTTCCAGAGAAGATGGTCGTTGCAGAGATGTTTGTTCCGCTTACAGATGAAGCTGTCACAGCAGTGAATACAGGAGAGCCGATTACTCCAACAATCGGCCTTGATGGTGTACCACCAGTATATGCGTTCACCCCCGGAGCAACATATGTTGGCGCTCCGATCAATGAGCTAAGATCACTTGAGCCAGAAAAGAAGGTCGTCGCAGAAACGCTCGTTCCAGAAACCGATGAAGCAGTAACTGCCGTGAACACCGGAGAGCCAACGACATTAACAACAGGCCTTGAAGGAGTTCCTCCTGTTACTATGTTGACTCCCGGCTGAACAAGCGTTGAAGACCCGATCAAAGAGCCGAGATCGGTCGAACCAGAGAAGAAGGTCGTCGCTGAAACGCTCGTTCCGCTTACAGAGGATGCAGTAACCGCCGTGAACACAGGAGAACCTACAACACCAACGATTGGCCTTGAAGGAGTTCCTCCTGTGTAAGCATTCACGCCCGGAGCCACAAAAGTCGGCGCCCCAATCAAAGATCCAAGGTCGGTTGACCCTGAGAAGAGGGTGGTTGCTGAAACGCTCGTTCCGCTTACAGATGAAGCGGTTACTGCTGTAAAGATGGGCGAGCCAACGACATTAACAACAGGTCTTGAAGGCGTTCCTCCAGTTGATATGTTGACTCCCGGCTGAACATAGTTCAAGTTGTCAAAAATATCACTTTCAAGAGCTAGAGTTCCGGCTCTTGATGGCAGGTTGACAATGAAATCACCAGAAACACCAGAAGCAATAAGAGCGATAGTACCTCCGGTGTTTGCAATAATGTCCTTATCTCCAAGTTTGATAAATGACATTACTCGGTCATTGCCGGTATTGGCGCTCATCCATCCGATCAACACAGGTCTGGTTATATCGCCCTGCTGTGTTCCAAAGTAGTAATGCTCACTTACAGAAAAAGGATATCCGGAAATGTCGGATACAGCGTTTCGAGATATGTGATATTCTGCAAATGGTGTATGGAAAAGCAGAGAAGGACCAGCAAGGTTGTAATCAAATCCGATATAAGCATCTGGAGTGCCTGCGTAAATCGTACCAATGTCTCTGAAAATTACCTTTCTTACAAGATCGAAGGCGTCTCCGTCGCCTTGAAGAATAATGCTTGTTTGTCCTGTATTACCAACGTTCAGGACAGTGTTCAAATCGGGGGCAACAAGTATTTGACCCAAGTCAGTAGACCCAGAGAAGAACGTTGTTGCCGATATGCTGGTTCCGGATATGGATGATGCGGTTACTGCCGTGAATACAGGAGATCCGATCACGCCAACTATGGGTCTTGATGGAGTTCCTCCCGTTGATATGTTAGTTCCGGGCTGAACAAGCGTTGATGAACCAATCAACTCACTCAAGTCAGTGGAACCAGAGAACAGCGTTGTTGCTGATATGCTCACGCCTGATATTGACGAAGCAGTAACAGCAGTGAATACAGGAGAGCCGATTACACCTACAATAGGTCTAGTTGCCGTTCCTCCCGTATACGCGTTCACCCCCGGAGCAACAAATGTGCTCGGACCGAACAGGCTTCCAATGTTCGTGTTTCCGGAGAAAAGCGTCGTGGCTGATATGCTTGTTCCGGAAATCGATGAGGCCGTGACAGCCGTGAACACCGGAGAACCGATGACCCCGACAATTGGTCTTGAAGGAGTGCCGCCTGTGTAAGCATTCACCCCCGGAGCAACGAACGTGCTGGGACCGAACAGACTGCTGAGTTCACTTGAGCCGGAGAAGAATGTGGTTGCACTGAAATTACCAAGTATGGCAGCGCTTCCATTTGCAATGTTGCCAGCATTGATAACTGACTGTAACGTTGCAACGGTGCCTCCAGTCAACGATACCGCTATGGTTGATGAGGTTATCGTGTTTCTTGTTCTATAGACACGATAAGTGATTGGTATGGCATTTCTGGTTACTGATACAGAGTCATAATAGAACGCTCCATCAAAGTAATTGTAGCCCTCCGAAGTGCCTGCCATTTCAACTGGCAGGTTGGTTATGGAATCCCTGAATCCATTTGGAGTAGAGAATGCATCTGGAACGCAGATATAACCATAACCAGATCCCGCGAGTGGATAGGAGCCATCGATATCAGAAACAAGAGAAGTTCCGGTAAGAGCCACTATTCCAGCAGCATTAAGCGTTGTTGAAACGCTAATGCCATAGAATGAAGCGTAATACCAGTTGATTTGATATTCCCTTGAGAAGGTAACAAGGTCCGTATCCTGCGCAGATATGGTCCAAATGTTAGCTCCCGGCGTTGTTCTTGAAACTGAAGACAGGAAAACCGTTTCAGTACCATCATCCGCCAAGTTGGTTGCGATAATGGTCGAGTTCGTGGTGTCCTCTATGTCTATGCTGTTGGGTTGAAGATCAGCCCAGTTAGCTATATTCCATGTGAAGGTTTTGATGCCCGCGACAGCTTCACCAACTTCAAGCGATGTGGCTTGAGAGGTTATGAGGAATGAAGTGAAATTGGGAGTGGTTGCTGGGTACAACAGCAGGTCCATCATGTCCTGCAAGTAGTAATCACCAGCAAAGGTCGATCCCGACTGAATACCACCCACTGTTCTTGTGGTTGGATTTGGATTGGTGAACTTGCTCGCAGAAATGCCAGTGAACGACGAGAAGGCAAGGATCGAAAAGTTGTAATTGATCTTGTACCTACCAGTGTTCGGAGTATCCTGTGGGTATATTACAAGCAGGGTGGCTCCAGATGGCATAGTTCTGTCATTGAATTATTCCTTCATAAATAGAGGGTCTACCTTTTCAGGATTGTGATTTTTAAGCTTGCCCAGTAAGGAAATCCGCATCCCTCCTGTTCAGCGCATTATTGCTATACAAAACGAATTCACGCAAAGCGGCATGATACTTCTTACTTGGGTCAAGATTGGCTTTGCCCTGCTGTTGCACAACAGCCCCAGTCCATTTGCCGTTCTTTTGTTTGTCAAGGCTTACTTCTATTGTAACATGTGGCATATTTCTTTCGTCCCTTAAGGATACTATCAACGCCCTGTTGTTTTTGATCTTATGCTTGTAGTGGTCTCCTCCAACACAATGTCCCATGACCTGCGCTTCAAAAGAAAGGTCATCCGGTGTCAGCAGATAGATGAAATAGTTATTGGAACACCTATAGATGACCCGATCAAGGTCGATGGGAGGAGGTCTTAGAACTCCTTGTTGTTTAAGTTTTTTGATCCAACGAGCCTGTTCTTCTAAGGCTTGAGGGAATGAAAAGGACGTTAAGTTCGGCTTGGTTTCAATAGCCCAATCGAGCACCAGAAAAATGTCGTCGTTATCAAGTATGGATGTTTCTGGCTTTGGATCCGACGTCATCTGACGCTTTACTTCGTTCGCTATCCAAACATCATACTTATGCTTCCTTCTGTCGTCGTTTCCTTGATTGCCAACAAATCCGAATCGATCTCCGATCGATGATATTCTCTTGACCAGTTCAATAGCAGGCCCTTCCTCCAATAGCTTTGGGAAGAAGATGGACTTGATGTGCTCCTCTCTTGGGGTGAGCTTCATGACATTGTCGCATATAAACGAAGAATGGCATCTTCTTCATTGTCTGGTATGTCAACCAATTGAAATACAATGGTGAACTGCTTGGGGAACTCACGAATGACACCATCACGCTTTACGCTGATCTTACAAGTAACAGTGTTCGTATCATCATCAACCAAGAAGTCTCTCAGCGTGTATGCCTTAAGCATCTTGATTATTCTGGTTTTCAGGATGCTTCTCTTCTTCTTGGTGAAGTCTCTTCTGGGTATATTGAAGTCATTCTTTATCATCTTCCTTCTTGAGACCCAAAGCCTCAACCTTCTTTTTAACGGAGTGTTTGGGGCGTCCCAACTTCTCTGCGCAGTAGGCAACACCGTTTTTGGGATAATGCTTCTTCAGAAATTCAATGTCATCCTCTTCCCATTTCAGCCTTTGTACAGTCGGTTCTGATTTCTGATCATCTATCGGGGTCAATGCTTCTTGTGGAACATCTTTGGCAATTGGTGTCTCGGGCTTATTGTTCCAATAATCAATGGGGTACGTTTCATAGTAGTTTGCCGAACTTGGCTTTTGTTCATCCGAGATGTCTATGAATCCTTTTCTGGAATAGATGATTATGGAATTCGTGTCTATCGTGTTCGGACACCAGAACTCCTCGCCATAGCTAAGTTGAACTATGACATCTTTTCCAGCATCAGTGTTTTTGACTTGAATTGGCAACGCATTCGCCAAAGCGCTGATGTTCTTTATTTTCCTGTCTGGCATAGAAGTATGGTTTGATGTAAAATAGAACCGCACTGGAACAAAACAAAGGGGCCCATTAAGGCCCCTTTGCTCAGTTGTTAACGAGGCTTACTTTGAAGCTTTGTAGTTTGGGTTGTTGATCTGAGTCCCAGAAAGGTAATCGTGTATGAAAGCCTTTGATTCATTCAGATAATCATCTTCTGGAACCAAGTATTCCATGTTGAATCCAAGTCTGCTCTTCTTGTGGATCTTGATGATCTTCTTTCCGTTGACCGTATCTCCTTCCTCGATATTGAGATTGCGTTCAAATTTCACTTCAGCGTTCTCCTTGACCACCTTTGGGGTTTCGATCTTATCCGGGGTAACACGCTCAGCACGCTTGATTGTTTCGCCTTCTTCGAAGGTTGATAGTCTCTTCCAACGTTCGTTCACCTGTTCTTGAGTAGGCTGGTTGTCGTATTTCCAACGCTTTCTAACGGTCGGATCTATCTTCAGATATTCCTTGGCTTGCTCAACGTTCAAGCCATGTTGTATTTCCTCTTTGTTCTTGTCAGCTTCTTCCTTGAGTTTTTCCTTGTCAAAGGACTTTCCTCCGGGGAATTTGTTCATACCACCGCTGTTGAATTCCTCTTCCGCTTCAGAGTTCACCTCAACACCCTCAGCGCCGGGAGCGCCCATGATGTGGTCTTTCTTATAGCGGTCAAGCACATCCTGTGATACCACTTGCCAGAATCCATCCTTGCCCTCTTTCAAAAGAGGCCCCCAGAACCCCTTCTCTTCCTTCATGCGCTGACGCCTGCCATATTCGGTTTCAGTATACCTCATTTTTCTACGCATCGGCTTACCCAGAGGAGCATCATATTTGATGTTCCCTACTGAACCAGCACCAGCACCAGCAGTGGTTATTTCCTTGATGGAAGCTTGAAGGGCCTCATTTGCCATGGCAGAATCGAGATCGCTCAATTGTGATCTCAAATACGTCTCCCTTTCACCGTCTGGGAAAACAAGGACATATGCGATGCGTGTAAATCCAGCGGCAATATCCTTGGTATAGCTGTCGACATGAGCGGTTTGACCGAAGTGGTCATCGGTTCTGTCGGTAACGACCACATCGCTGCCAATAAGACCTCTGTCAAGGGTCATGTCCATGGTGTCGGCATTCGACTCTTCTAGGTCCTTATCGGACAGAATGAGATCGTCGGTTTGCGGGTTGTCTTCAGGAGCGGCCTGTATCTCTTCATCAAGCAATGAGAACGCCTTGTTCATGACAGTGTTCTCACTTGTGTTCAACTTGGATATGAAGTCTTCGTCTGAGGCATGGAAAACATCGTGAATGCTCAGATTGCTTTCCACCATTGATGCGGTCGAGCGTTCAACAGGGTCTTCGGCTCCCAGCTTTGTGGAAGACATATAAGCCGCCTCTTTATCAGCGAATTCCTTCATTTTCTTGGTGAGTTCTTTTTTGAATTTGTCCATGTCCTTGAGATCAAAGTGTAATTTCTCATTGACCATCATTGGGCCAACGGAGCTATCAAATCCACGAAATGCCGATGCTTCCGTGGTCTTATAGACCATGGTCATCGTTTTGCTGTTTGTTTGAAAGGCCAATTGAACGTCCACGAACATTCTCTTACCACCAAATGATATCTGCTTTTCAAGGAAGGTCTGAGTTTGACCTCCTACCTTGATATTGAAGAAGTTGGTGGCGGTGCCCATGCCCCACGCCGTACCATTGCCATATACACCAGCAGGCTTATCCGATTTTGGAAAGCCAAGTTCAGAGAAAGCTTGCTCTGAAGTGGTTTCAAGAGCTTCCTTTACCGCAGTGTATACTTGGCCCTTAAGCTTCAGGTTGTTCCTGAACTCTTCCCCTCTGGGGACAACGCCCTTTTGGTAGACTACTTTGTTGTTATCGGCCATTTCTCGCGAATTGTTGCCTATAAATAGACGCAATTCGCCTTAAACCGAGAGCTAGAATCGTATGGTTCTCAAGGGGGTTCCTTTTTCCTGCGCAATAGACATCATATGCTTAGAGCCTTTGCTGGTTCCATCCCAGAACACAATGACCGCATCTGCATGTCCGAGCATTTCGATATTCCTTATCATTCCAGCGCGTTTTCCGTGCATGCTCCAATTGGGTGTAAATCTCATGACCTTATATCCACGCTCTTTCGCGTAAGACTCACCAAGGAGGTCTGCTCCGTTGGCTGTGCCTGAAATGATGTGTATATCATGCGTTTCGACCTTATTCTTCAAGATCTGGTCGCACTTTGTCCTCATAAGCTCTTTGTTCCAGAAGGAACGGGACCCCGCAATGATCACCTTGAAGGGCGGCTTTATATCCATCTTTTCTTCAGCCAATGTTGTCGTGTTTCTTCATCGATTTCGGACTGAACACCGGGATTGTCCATGTAAAGACCGTTCTTGTAAAGATAGCCCTTGAAACGCCTTTGTGTCGCCACCCCCTTGTCCATCTCGAACTTGAGGTTTAGGTTATCAAGGTTTTTGTCAAGATCCAGATGGTCGATGGTGTATTGATATCTCCTGTCTTCGTAGCAGGGCTTGGCATTCATCCAAAATCCGATATTCCATTTAGCATTAAGCCAATAGAATCTCAGTATTGATTTCTTCCATAGACCAAGCATGATCAAAAAGGACCCACTATCTCTATCTTACATAGGGAAAGATACAGAAAGAACACGGCACTGATGATCAGCAGGGCTGAAATGCCATAGAATATGGCATTGTAGGTCAGCTTGTTCCAAGGGGTAGTGTCATTTATGTAGGTCTCCGTCTTCCTAACGCGGTTCCAATCAAGCAATAAATGCCTGAACAACAGGCTTATGCCTATTGTCAGTAGAATGCATGTTGCTTTGAATATGGCGACCATGTTCAGTTGGCTTCAGTCGAAGGGGGCGGTTCGGACTTGGGGGTTGTTTGAGTCAGCATCTGTGTCAAGAAGTTCTTGACGATGTTGCTCTTCTGCTCAAGCGCAGCATACTCCTCGGCCTTTTTATCGATCATATTAACAAGGTCTTTGAAGTCAATGTGGTCCGATGCGTTCACATATGCGCTCATGATGCCCGGAATGTTCTGTAGCTCAACCGAGTACAACATCAGTAAATGACGCATTGCGTCAACAGCTTTATCTGTTTTCATTTGCTTTCTTTTTGCGATTCAATGTAGCGTGTTACCGCCAAGTGTACGGCCTCGCTGCTCTTAAGAACGTTGTCCGCGCCCCAGAAGTGCATGTTGTCGGTGTATTCACGACAATCATAGGCCGCTTTCTTAAGAACTTCAGCACCCGATTTCTTGGTCTCTATCTCAACGCCACAAAGAAGTTTGTCCAATTGAATGAACTTGTTCTTGTTGTCAAGCTCCTTCCAAATGGGATAGTAAACGATGACCACATAGTCATAAGCGTCATAGATGGCACGCTCTTTCTCAGAACGTACCATGAGTTCTCCGATACAATACTTTCCGCCCTCTTTCTTTGGCTTGCTGGTGTAAAGGAACTTGATTCTTTCAACGTTCAGGTCATAGTTGTGCGGAGTGCGGTCCTTTATCCTTTGGGCCATGGGGCCAAGTTCATCATCCGCATCCATGTAATCGACCGAATCGAGCATTTCGGGCGTTTCGACCGTTAGTTCAGTGGAAAAGTCTTTGGACATTGTTATGGTTGTTTCACAACAAATGTAGTTCAATTCTAATCAAAATGAAACTTACAAACCGATCATTCCCTGTTCTTAACGGCGCTCCAAGCAGTGCGCTCTCTGGTGTTGGACGGGTCCATCAAGTTCGTGCTCATTGTTCCCATTCCCTTGTTTATTCCAGCACCACCCATTGTTCTTGCCGTTTTCTTGGACCTGAGATTGGATGCATTAAGCCTGTCCAACTCTCTTTTCACCCAAGCATAGGTCTTATCACCCCCGAACATGGCCCAAGCCGCTTGGTCTTTTTCATCCTTTCTTTCCTCGGTCTCAAAGAATGAAAGCATGCGCTTCATTTGAGCAAAGGTCTGGGGCTCACCGTTCGCCAACTGTCTTGCTTTGTTGGCTCCATTCCCTCTGTTTCCTCCACCGCTCATGGACGAAGGACTTATGGTGCTCAAAGCGTGTTGGGCAGCCTTCATCACCTCGTTAGGGGGAGTGAAGGTCTTATTGTTGTTGAACTCCAGCGCTTCCCTAATAAGTTGACGTATGAAAGTGTCAACACGATTGTCCATTACTTGCCTTCTACCATTTTTAGTATGGCCTGCTTGATGTCAAGAGGCGCTTTGGAAGGAAAGCCCAATTTGCTCAGATGCCAGTTTATCTCATCATAGAACGAGATATTGTTGATGGGCGCTCCTCCGGATAGAACCCTCTCGATCGCGATGTTCAAAGCCTCTTCTGGCTTCAATTGACCACTGACATCCTTCACGTTACCCCAAGTTGAGTTATCGTTGGCACCATGGTCAAGGTATTGGTGTTGTATGTTGCTCACCATTTGAGCCCTCGCGCTTGGATGCAAAGAGGATGTATACGCCTCTTTTCTGATGTTCTGATTGACCTCGTCGACGCCAGAATTCTTGCGTAGCTGCTCGTATTCTTTCTTCAGGGCCTCTTCAGCCAGTTTGTCTTTTTTGTTCATGATTACCAAGTTATTATGCCGATGCCAAGATCGCCTGTGTACCTGCGCGTTGACCTCGCAAACCCGCTTCTGTAAACCTTTTCAAGGTCCCATACCGAGGTTCCTACCATGGAATTGTTCGAGTTGGAAGGTAGATCCTCATCTCCGTATAGATTGCCGTCTCCGTCAACTATCTCTTCCATTGCCTGCACATCAACCTCTTTTGAAACCTTCAGAAATGATTTGAGAAAGGCTTGAAAGACATTTGCGAACTTCTCCTTGTTCTGCTCAAACCAGCCTTTGAAACGGCTGTATTTGGCCAAAATGGACATGGGTTGCCCATATGTGGTCACGAAATCTATGCGCACATAATCCTCATCGCGATTGATATCGATATCCTTGATATCTCCAACAACCGTTGGATCGATATGGACATGCCCCTCGGATTCGTTCAAAAACCTCAGCGCCTTGTTCTTTAGGTCCTGTCTCATCAAGAATAAATAGAAGTGAGGTATGCTTTCACGAACCTATCCGTGCAATCATTGACTCAAGAAGGTCAGATCGTATCGGATAACGAAAAATGATCGAGTTGATGCTCTCGAAGGAGAACTCTTGTTCCAGCTTGTTTTCAGTCAAGCCGCTTATAGATACTCTGAAATCCAACATGTTGGAGACCGGAGGGGAAAAACGCAAGGAAATGGGTTGATTGAATTTGGCAACCTTCCTTTTCACTTTTCCGTTCGTATTCCAAACATGGCGATATATGCTGCCATCGGCAGAATAAGAGCAGCCATCACCAGTTACTCTTATGAGACGACCGCTTTCATCATAGCCAAGTTCAACTGTTCCTGAAGCGTATGTCAGTTGTTCTTTCGTCATAGGTGATGTCTTTGGCTTTCAGCCATTTTCTGACCTCTGCTTTGACCCTATCGCTGGCTTGAGCGTTCTTGTACTCCTTTAGCTGATCGAATTCCAAGAAACCGAATCTATCCACGGTGAACCCGATGGTGAATCTCCTTGCTTCCTTGGGGTCTCCTCCGACTGTTTTGTCAAGAAGTCTTGCCACCAAATAGATGCCCCGTGATACCTGTGCGCCGTATTGTGCCTGAGACGACATCATGATATGACCTTCTTTCATGAAGTCGCTCATGGTTCTAAGGAGTTGGACTTCTATCGGGCCATCATACCCCTCTTTGCTTTCAAGCCAATCGTACTTACTAACGAATTTGTGATATGAACTGTTCTGTTCTGCTCCATTGACCGTGAGCAGTCTGTATTGTGCTGCAAGGCTGTCGTGGAAGTTCTTCAGCTTCTTGTATTCCCTGATCTTGTCAAAGTACCTTGAGCGGTCGAACATATCGCTGTCGCCAACTGCTTCTCCGTCCCCGGATGCGGTCAGATCTCGGATTGATTCAAGCATGGATATTGAGTCATCATATATCGTGAAATCAAACCTTTCCATTGTGGAATAGTCAAGGTCCTTGTCGTCTATCTCATCAATGTTCTTGTTCTCGTTGAAAAGTCTTTTGCCTATTGTCTCATGACGAACAAAGTCCTTAATGATCTTATAGAGTCTGTAGAACTCTTCATTACTGGTCTTCTCTCTCCAATAGCCTATGTTGATGAAGTTGATGAGATAGTCCATTTCATACTTCTTCATCAAATCCGAGAGTTCATGCTTGTTGTAGAACTTGAAGTACTTCACAAGAAGCTGGTAATCTGAGAACGTTCTTAGATGATCATAGATGTACTTCGTTATAGTGCCATCTTCAACAGCCGCGATGATGGATGATCTACCACCACGCTCTCCCCGTCCCGAATCGGATATCCGAGAATGACTGACCCTATCCATCTTCTTCTGGTCCCTGACCTTGATTTTCAGACTGGACTTTTCGCTGGCTGTGTTTCCTGTTGAGAAGGCGCTGTCAATGAGAACCTTTTCCCCAGTAACCAATTCCGCCACCCTTGGTTGCTCTTGAGGTATTTCCAAATCTTTTACAATAGCGCTGCTCTTGTCGGTCAAAATGATCTTTCCATCAGCGTCCAGATCAGGTGTTAGCTCTGACGGTTTGAACCCGTACTCTTTAAC
>ERZ724522.1712-NODE-1712-length-11293-cov-6.524204_pt1 | contig 11293 bp, 5 predicted proteins | sample MGYA00376055_ERZ724522 | MGnify/ENA primary metagenome ERZ724522 (study PRJEB28724, sample SAMN07190884) | wastewater metagenome | isolation source: effluent of sewage treatment plant in Hong Hong | place: Hong Kong | collected 2016-03-17 ... | reverse complement strand
ATCGACTGCGGCAACAGACAATTTTTCTCGCCAAGATTTTATAGAATTTTTAAGAGTTGTTGAAGGAACAACTATTAAAAAGGAAATGTATACTGATTATTCTGGAATTGAAGATACATTAGCTAGAAGAACATTTGATGAATCTGGAAATTATACTGTTCGCCCATTTGATTTAATTATTGAATCTGGAACAGGTGCTACTTTAACTGCTAAATTAGAAGCAGGAAAAGCTTATATTTTTGGACACGAATTTGAAACTCAAGGAGCAACTCAATTATCTTTGGCAAAAGCAAGAGATACTAGAGTAGTTTCTTCTGAAAAATTGGATAGAGTTGTTGGATCCTATTTGGTAACAGAAATACCTTCAACTGCAAATAACTTTGGAACGACTTTTGATACTTCTACCGGTCCTTTAGTATATTTGTCAAGTTCTACGGGATCTACAGCAGAATTCAATCAAATTGGTTCTGCTAGAATTAGAAATATTTCATATTCTTCAGGTAGTCAATATTATGTTCATTTATTTGATATTGGATTTAGCGGTTCAAATACTACCGAAAATATTAAATCTATTTTTAGAGCAAGCAATACAGGAAATGGACAGCAATTATTTAATATTCCTACGGGAACAACGGCTTCTATTCTCAAAGGAAATAACAATGATTTGCTTTATGAATTAAACTATTCTGGATTAACTTCCATTTCTGCTTTATCTCTGTTCTATTGGCCCAGAAAAACAGTTTCATTTAATACAGCAGGTTTGGGTACTGTTGCAATTGGAACTGTATACGACCACTTTATTGCAGATATATCTCCGGGAACATTCCCACAATCTTCTGTAACTGTTGTTTCTAAAGATGGAGTTTCTTTAACTGGTTCTTTGGTAATAACTGGTGCTCCAGAACAATTGCAACTTCAATTATCTGTATCTGGACCCACCTTTGGTTATGTTTATTATGAAGCACAATCTACTGATGTAACAGATAGAAGAAATAAGACTCTTGTTTCTTCTCTCGTATCATTAACATTGGCTTCAGATGTTACAATGCAAACCGATACAAATGGAAAGAAATATCTTTACTTACAAAATGCATATGATGTTATAGCAATTCAAAATATAACAGGAAATGATGGATCCGGTTTAACAAATATGACCAATTTGTTTACTTTGGATACTGGTCAAAGAGATAATTACTATGATTGGTCTAGAATTGTAGCAGTAAATACTTCTGCCGCAACTTCTTATACTGGTCCTTATAGTGTAACTTTAACAAAATATACTCATAGTGGATTTGGACCATTATTTGTAAACTCATATCCAACTTATGAATCTATTCCTTCTTATACCAGCCCATCTACAGGAAAAACATATCAATTAAGAGACGTAATTGATTTCCGTCCATATAAAGATTCTTCTGGTAACTTAACCGGATGCGATATACCATCCGATAATGTATTAAGTAACGTTTCGTACACACATTATCTTCCAAGAACTGATAAGATTGTTTTGACAAGAGACAAGAATTTTAAAGTAATTCAAGGTGTTTCTAGCCTAAGTGCTTTGCCTCCTGCCGATCAATCAGATTCTATGACTTTGTATTCTGTACAGTTAAATCCTTATACGTTTAGTAAGGATGATTGTAGTATTCGTTATGTAGAAAATAAACGATATACTATGAGAGATATTGGAAAATTAGAAAATAGAATCGATACTTTAGAATTCTACACAACATTAAGTTTGTTAGAACAAGAAGCAAAAAATACTCCAATATATGATGATCTTGGATTTGATCGTCCTAAGCTTGGAATATTAGTCGATAGCTTCAAAGGGCACAATATTGGAGACGTATATGATCCGTATTATGCGTGTTCTATTGATTTTGAAAAATCAGAACTCCGTCCTAAATTCAAGAAATCTTCTACTACTTCAGAAAGTTATTTGAGTTTTAATAATACTCAAAATTCTTCAGATTCTATATTGTTTGCTAATATAGATTCACAAACTCCAGCCATAACTCAAACAGTAATTACAAATTCTACACCTGTAAATAATACCGGAATTTTCAACTACCTTGGATTTATGACACTTTCTCCTTCTACAGATTCTTTGTATGATGACACCAATCCTGTTCTTGTTAAGGTTAATGTAGAAGGTGAAAATGATGCCTGGGCAGCTCCTTGTGCGTCAGGAAATGGATTTGGTACTGAATGGAATGATTGGGAAAGAAACTGGGAAGGTAAAGAAATAATTGAAAATGAGTTATCCAGAAATAATAAATCAACTGTTTCTCGCTCCGTTGATATATTAACTTCCAGTTCTTCTTCTAAGATTTTTAATAATTCTGTTCCTGAATCTATCAAGAGAGTAAAACTCAATAAGTATGTAAATGAAAGTATAGTTCCTTATATTAGATCTCAAACTATTTCGTTGAGTGCGAAGGGACTTAAACCTTCTACTCAAATGTATGTTTTCTTTGATGGGCAGGATGTAAGTTCATATTGTTCTGGAACAAAAATTACAGATTCATCTGGACAATTTTCTTCATCATTATCTCTTCCTTCTGCAACATTTAGAACCGGGCAAAGACTTGTAAGAATTACAGATAGCCCAACAAATAACTTGGCAAATACTACAACTGCTGCTGACGCAATTTTCTATGCTAAGGGATTTTTACAAACAAGAGATGATGGTATTGTTTCATTACTTCCTCCGATTATCAAAAGAGACAGTGTAAAATCAGAATCTATAACTACAAATATTTTTACTAGAAGAAATTTCCAAGATGGAACGGCTTTAGTAGGAAATATTGATCCTTTGGCACAAACATTCTTAGTTGATTCTAATGAATATCCAAATGGATTATTTGCTACTAAAATAAATGTTTTCTTCAAAACTGTAGAAACAATTACAAATGAACCAATTGTATTAGAAATTCGCCCACTTTCAAATAATTATCCGCATCCTTCAAAAACTATTCCTTTCTCTAAAGTGTACGTATATCCTTCTAGTGGAAACTTAAATACAGGAACATCTACTCCTACAACGTTTACTTTTGGTACACCAGTATATCTTCCTCCTGGCGAATATTCTGTTTGCTTGTCAACTAACAGCCCAAATTATTCTGTATATACGGCAAAAATTGGAGAATATTCTCTTGATGATTCTACACAAAGAGCATCTAAAAATGCTTTAAATGGATTGTTATTTAAACCACAAAATGGTGGAACTTACACTTATTCAGAAACAGAAGATCTCGCATTTGTTTTATATAAAGCCGTATTTAATACGAATAATGTTTATTACGAAACAGATTTAGGATCTTCTGATGCATATCCTGCGCAATTAAATGTAGATTATGTCAAAATTGTATCTGAAGAATTAATTCCTACTGGAACTTCTTTGCAGTATTATTCTACGGGAACTAATGGGCTGAAAGATCAAGAATACGTTGCAAACAAAACTCTAAGTTATAACAATGAAGCAACAAAGCAAATTTCTGCTGGAGGAGCGGCTAGTTCTATTATTAAAATTGTACTAAATTCTACAGAAGATGTATCTCCAATGGTAGATTTAAATAGATTGCATGTAGATTTTATCAGTAACATGATAAACTCAAATACAAATGTTTCCGATACTGCTGAAGGAAGCCCGACTCCTGTTGGTGCTACTGCTGGAACATTAAGTCGTTATATAACAAAGAGTGTACAATTGGATGATTCTGTAGAAGCAACTAATGTTCATGTATACTTAAATGCTTATAAACCTATTGAATCTACAATTCAAGTTTGGGTAAGATACTTACCATACGGAATAAAATCTGGAATTTCAGATGCTTCATGGTCACAACTTACACAAAATACTACATTAAATTCTAGCAATGAAACAGATTTCGTAGAATTAAATTATTCTTTACAAGCAGACGTTTCTAGATTTGGTGTTTTCCAAGTTAAGTTAGTATTTGCTTCGACGGATACATTTAAGTCTCCAAGAATTCGAAACATGAGAGTTGTGGTTGTATGAAGAAAATTGTAGAAAATGATAAAGGATTCGTTCGTGATATGTCTACAAATGCCATATTACGTATAGATAATAATGAAGTAATTAACTACAAAAAAAGAAGAGAAAAATCTCTTTCTATGCAACAACAGATAAATAATCTTAATCAAGAACTAAAAGATATTAAATCTATGCTTTGTGATTTACTGCAAGATAGGAATAAGTAAAAATGTCAACGACTGGAAATTTAGTAGACATCAAAGAACTGTTTATTACAGATACGTTTGATACTTGGGTAAACAGAACAAATCAAATAATTGAAGATTTAAATCCTCTTCAAGTATATGATGTAAATGTTGGTGCTACTGGTGGTTTACTTAAAGAAACTGGTATTAGTGCCGGTAATTATAATGGTGTAATAACAGTTTCAATAAATCCTGGTCCTGGTATTGGTACTTGGACTTTAGGTGGTGCAACTCGCACAGTAGTTGATTTTCAGTTATTTGACGATTATTCTTTGCAATTAACTGGTGGTGCTTCTGGTGCTGCTTCTTCTGTTGCATCTAATGATGAATTTATAGTAAATGATATTAGCGATACTACTCAATCTTCTTCTGGTACAGTTAAAAAAGTAGCAGCCAGAAATATGATTCCGTACAAAATTGACGGAGATCACGAATTTGGTGGAAGTGTTATTATTGATGGAAGTTTGAGTGTACTTGGAACAAATGCATTCATTGCTTCTAATAATCTTCGTATTGAAGATAAGCAAATTGAGTTGGCATATCAACAAGCAATTGCGTTGACATTAACTGGTGTTACAGGTGGTACGTTTAGACCCACAAGTTTTGGTGCAACGGCATATCACTTTACTACTTCTACAACTTTAACAGCAGATATATACGCCCACTTACAATCTTATACTGGTGCCGCCGGTGGACCAACAGGACAATTTGTTTTAGGATCTTTGTTTGAAGATCCTTATGACGCTGACAATTTTGTTGGTGTTACTGGCTATATTAGTTTAAGTGCAACAGGAAATCCTCGTTACTTAGTATCATCAGCAGGAACACCGTTTACCTCTTTCTTAAATGATAGTTTATTATCTGAAGGTGGAATTGTTCTTAAGGGAGCTTCTGGAGATAAATCTTTAACTTGGATATATACCGATCCAGATTCTGGATTATTATATAATGCGTGGCTTTCAAATGTTGGTATTGGTGTTAGCGGAAATTTTGATCCTATAATTGGGCGAGTTTTCAGATCTCATGGATTTTCTGGAAATCAAGATTCAATTTTCCTTGCAACACCAGGAAATAATAATTCTATAGTATTAACAGAAGGTCCTCTTGGAGCGACAAATTCCGATTCGTTTTCTGGTGGATGGCAATTTACTAGAAAAGCAAATACTGATCCTGAACCACATTCTTTAAGAGTAACTTATTCTGATACTAATGTTTATAGTAGTGGATATGAATCTTTTATTCTTTATGGAAGCAGAACTGCTGCTGGTGGATCTACAGGATCAAAATGGCGAGCATTGGTTGGAGTTACTGCAAATAACTTTGCATATGAATTAAACGTAGATCAATTAGATGGTGCTCACGGATATACTTCTTCGTCTGCCTATAGTATTCCTATTTCAAATCAATATGGAGTAATAGATGATAGTTGGTATGAAACTTCTTCTATAAAACGTCGTGTAACACAAATAAGTCACGGATTAACTTTCGGTGACGTTGTTCGTATTAATGCGACAGGTAATTATGTAAAAGCCATTGCTTCTACTCCACAATATGGCGAAGCAATTGGTATGATATCAAGTGTTTCTGGAAATTCTTTTGTAGTAAATCTCAAAGGAAAAATTTCAGGAATGTCTGGACCTGTGCAAACTGTTGAAGGAATAACTTTTACTTCCGGTGAAGTTTATTTCTTATCTTCTAATTCTGCTGGTAAATTGATTTCGGATCCAGATCTTGCAGCACTTACAAAAATTCCTTCTGGTGGCGTAAGAAAGCCAATGTATTTGGCGTCTTCTGAAACGGAAGGATATGTTCTTGGATATGTGGGATCTGTTGTACCTGATCCTACAGATGAACTTTATCTCGATGGTTTAGTTCCAGTTGGAACAATTTATCCGTATTCTGGAAGTCTTGCATATTTAAGCGAAGAATGGTTATATTGTGATGGTAGTCGCTACAAAGAATCTGATTATTCTGCATTAGCAACAGTTCTTTCTGATGCACCATTTATTAATGTATCTGGTACTGCTTCATCAAATCAAATTACTATTTTACCAGATACTAGAAATTTTGTAGTAAATGATGTTATTGATTTAACTTATAATGGAACTACTTATAGCAGAACAATAACCGCAATTAATACTTCTACGAATGTAATAACATTAGATTCTACATTACCAGATACAGCTACTTATGCATTAAAAGCAAGACAAGACGGATCCGGAAATACTCTTTTCTTAATTCCAGATTTAAGAACAAGATTTATTCGTGGTAAAGGAACAACAGGAAGTGTTTCTGATATTGGAGGAAATGATAATACAACTTTAAGTATTAGTAATCTTCCTGCACACTCGCACGGATTATCTACAACTACTACTATAAGTGGAACAAATACAACGGTTGTTAATGGATCGGGAACTTCTGTTCAATCAGGATCTACTGGTTCTACAGAACCTTTCTCAAATCTTCCATCTTACTATACTTTACACTATATTATTCGCGCTAAACAAAGCACAAAAGCAACCATATTAACTGGTCACGACCACGATTTGCGTTATATTCGTTATGACGGAACACACGATTCCGTATTAGGATTAACTGATGGTGGGCGTTCTAAATTTAAGAAAAATGCATATGTTTCTGGATTGCCTGTAGGATCTAGTTATGATGTTTATGGTTTAACCCACGATCACGATTTGCGTTATGTTCGTTTTGATGGTTCGCAATCTTTGGCTGTTACAAGTCAATATCAAGCTCGTTTAAATATAAATGCTTCCGTAACTGGCGAAGGTGACGGATATATTTCTCTTGGTGCAAATCAAACAATACATAATCACGATTATATTTACCCAAGATTTGATACTACTCCACAAGCAAGTTTTGATGACACCGCTTCATATAATTTTAGAAATAAAATCGGAGTGTATGGAACTGCTGATTCTGATGCAAGATTTATTAATGCTTATGGAGATTCCATTTATGGAGATTTCTATGTAGCAGACAATAAAAACTTTATTGTTCAAGATTCTTCCGGTACAAGAAAACTTTGGGTAGATGGATCTTATAATACTTGGTTCAACAACAATATTGCAGTTCGAGGAAATAGCATATTATCTGGAATAACTTCTGGAGATGCAGTATTTTATATTGATGGTGTCAACAGAAACGTTACAGTTGATTTAAATAACTCATCAAAATATGGAAAATTTGTTGTAGGTGCATATTCTAACTTAAATGATAGAACTTCATTTACTGCCAAAGATATTTTATCAGTATTTAAGAGTCAAATTGGTACAAATGGAAACAGCAGAAATGAAGTTGTAATTAACGGTGACTTTACTGTATTCCCAGATGGGCTTACAGATGGTGGAGATGGAACATTAAGCCCAGTTGTAGATCCATTTACTTCTGTTGCTACATTCTTAGTAGATCCTCATATCGGAAGCGTATTAATTGGTGGGCGTCAAGCAAGAAAAGATGGATCTGTTGTTGCTGGACCTCAACTTAACTTTGTAGAAGGAAATGATTACGTAACTCCTAGCACACATGGAAAAATTACGGGATTAACTTTCCCAACAGAAGGACATCATGCAGCAAATAAAGATTATGTTGATAGTAAAGCATTAACATATTTTAATGTTGCTAGAAATTTTGGTGTTGCTGGATATTCTGTAGGAAATATTACTTCTGGATTACCAAATGGAACATGGATGGTAACCGTAAGAGCAACTGTTGCTTATGAAGGAGCAGTTTCAGATCCTTCTTCTGCTTATGATACTAATGTTGTATTAAATGGTATATCACAAAGTCTCTATATTGATAACCAACCAGATGGTTCTGCTCCAATTAATTTTGTGGTTCCCATTTCAGTAACAAATGGAAATATTAATCTAGATAGTTTCTTAAATCTTAAGAGAATTCAAGGATTTGTTGGACTTAAAATAGGATAATAAATGGCTTTATCAAAAAATCTTTATATTGATCAAGGATCATCTTATTCTATAAATCTTACTGCTAAAGATTTAAGTGGAAATAGAATTTCTTTAACCGGTTCTACTGGGTATTGTCAACTAAGAACAAGTTATTATTCTACTTCTTATAAAAGTTTAAATGTTTCTTTAACTGGATCTACCGGTGACTACATATTATCAGCGGGAGCAACTTTTACAGCAGAATTTAAACCAGGAAGATATGTATATGATGTAAAATTTGTATATCCCGAATCGGTTTATAGAGATAGAGAAGGATCGGCATTTATAGATCCAAATGTTTCAAAGAGTTAAAATGAAAAAGTTTACGAACTTTATAGAAAACTTCGATATTCATACTTTCAATAAAGATAAACCTTGTATTGTTGACATTAAATTATTTGAAAATATGATACAGGGAAATAATAATTTTGCAATAGTTATTATAGAATCAAATAATTTTCATAATTTGAAGAATAATTTAAAAAATTCTCAAAGATTTTATCCATTAATAATACAATCAACAGAAAATTACCATTCTTATTTGGTTTTTGAACAAAAAATGGATGAATCTGAAGAAGATTTTAAATTCAGAATTAATAAATTATATGAAAATTTTCATGAACAATGTTCCGTTGTATATGTAAATTCTGATAAAATTAAAGTTTTACATGAATTAAATCTTTTGGAATTTGATAAAAAATATACTGTTGATTTTTTTGAAAAGCAAATATCTGAAATAATAAAAGAAAATATAACAATTTTAGGAATTGAAATACCCACAGAAAAAAACTTAATAGAACATTACAGAAAAAATAACTATATTGTTCCTCATTTATTGTATGAAAATAATACATCATGGAGAAAATTGATTAAATGACGAATCAATTTACATTATTAACGGATTTTTATAATTACAGAAAAGGTCAGAAATTTTGTTTGAACAAAAAATCTGACAATTTTGTTGAGTGTTATTATATTGGTGAAACTTATGATAAATCTATTTGTTTTGTAGATCCATACGGTGTAAATATTCAAGTAAATTTTTCTGACGATAATCCATTTGAAGATTATTTTTCTAATTATGAAATTCAAAACAATATTTTTGTAATTAAAGAAGATTTTTCAATATATAAGAAAAATGATATATTTGTATTGTCTGATAATATACACTCCTCACAAGAAGTTTATAATTTAGGTAAAGATAAGTTTTTTAATTTTATAGATCCATATGGGTGCAATGTTATTTTTGGATTAAATGAAAATTTATCTTCTCTTTTTCAACCTTTAATAAATAAAAAAATTATATCTGAATCCAAAAAAGAAAAAATAGTGGGTCCTAAAGGTGATACCGGCACACAAGGACCTCAAGGATTAATTGGTCCTAAAGGTGATATAGGACCAAAAGGTGATCCGGGACAAAATGGAAAACAAGGATTAATTGGTCCTAAAGGTGATATAGGTCTTCAAGGTTCAATTGGTCCTCAAGGTCCCAAAGGTGATATTGGAGAATCTGGACCAAAAGGTGATGTAGGACCAATTGGTCCACAAGGTCCTAAAGGTGATACTGGTACTCAAGGACCCGAAGGTCCTAAAGGAGACATAGGACCAAAAGGAGATACGGGTCTACGGGGTCCTAAAGGAGATGTAGGACCAAAGGGAGATACTGGACCTAAAGGTGATATTGGATTGGTTGGTCCAGAAGGAAAAAAAGGTGTAATCGGTCCTAAAGGAGACATAGGACCAAAAGGAGAGATGGGACCCCAAGGTCCTAAAGGAGACATAGGACCAAAAGGAGACATAGGACCCATTGGACCTCAAGGATTAGTTGGTCCCAAAGGAGATGTAGGACCAAAAGGAGATACTGGTACTCAAGGACTTCAAGGTCCTAAAGGAGATGTAGGACCAAAAGGTGAAGATAATCTATTAAATGTTTCTTATCCTTTAAAATATGATAAAAATACTAAACATCTGCAAATAGATCTTACCAAATTAAATACATCAAAAACAAATTATGTTGCTGGTGGAGGTTTAGATACAGCATTCAAACAAATCAGTGTTGATGGTACATTATTTGATTCTGTACAATATGAAAAAGAAACATTAAGTTTTATTTCTGGTGATAATATCACGCTTGTTGCAGATACAAACAATAAATCTATAACAATTTCTTCTTCCGGATCTGGTAGTTCATCCTCTTCATCGTCTTCTACTATTTCTATTACACAAAATTCTCATGGATTTACTTCCGGAGAAGCTTTATATTTTGATGGTTCGATGTGGCAAAAAGCCATATCAAATTCAGTAAATACTTTAGGTATTGGTTTATCTAAATATACAGATTCTAATAGATTTGATTTGATATTTTCTGGACAAATAAACAATTTAACTGGATTAATACCAGGAAATTATTACTTTGTTTCTTCTTTGACGGCGGGACAAATAACTACAGAAGAATCTAATATTTCAAATCCATTATTATTTGCTGTAGGATCAACTTTTGGTATAGTTTTACCTTACAGACCTTCTATAAATAATATAGACAATACGAATATTGTTCAATCAATAACTTCTGGAAATTACAATATAACTTCAGAAACTTTGCTTATTGTTAATAATTCTATAACTGGTGCTACATGCGGAGTATATTTACCTTTATCTTCACAAAATCGCGGAAAACAAACTACAGTTAAAGACATTTCTCCTTCTATAACATTAACAATATTTCCTATTGGGTCAGATAAAATTGATGGAATTTCAACATATAATGGAAGTAGTCAAACAACTAAATTAATTTCGGATGGAAATAACTGGTATACGGCATAACACATGAATAATATTGCAATAAATGTTAGAGGTCCTTTAGGTTCAACTGGTTCCGCAGGTCCGACAGGACCTCAGGGACCAACTGGTGCAACAGGTCCTACTGGAAATACTGGTTCTCAAGGAATTCAAGGACCAACTGGTGCAACAGGTCCTACTGGAAATACTGGTTCTCAAGGAATTCAAGGACCAACTGGTGCAACAGGTCCTACAGGAGCCGATGGTTCGGCAGGTTCTCAAGGAATTCAAGGACCAACTGGTGC
>ERZ724522.1711-NODE-1711-length-11312-cov-6.391401_pt1 | contig 11312 bp, 17 predicted proteins | sample MGYA00376055_ERZ724522 | MGnify/ENA primary metagenome ERZ724522 (study PRJEB28724, sample SAMN07190884) | wastewater metagenome | isolation source: effluent of sewage treatment plant in Hong Hong | place: Hong Kong | collected 2016-03-17 ... | reverse complement strand
TCACTAGCGTCACTTCGCAATGGTTCCGCGATATTGGCGGTGACGGATGCGATTTTCATGCGCCCGTCCTGTAGCTCGCCGTCGCGGAGGCTTTGACTCGAAGCTTATAGTATCGCCCATGATTCAGCCGATGCCAATACCCGAGCATCTTTAGTCGCCCTCCCAGCTTGTTCGAAGCGAGCGCCTTGTGCCCGTGAGCCTTCGACCACGCTGCATAGTTCTGATAGATCGACGCGAGGGTGCTTTCGGCCGCAGTGTCGACGTCGCAGCACTCACGCACCCATTGCCGAACCTGGTCGCTGTCCTCGCGCCACTCTTCGAGCGCCTGTTCGGAGCTCTCGGGCATCTCAAAGTGCCCGCGTTGCACGAGTCGCGTCGCCGCGCGTAGGACGCGGGCTGCAATCGCAGGCAGTTCACGGCGCAGTTGCTCGCCAATCGTCCGGTCCTGCTCGCTCTCGGCAAACGTTCGCGGGAATGTGAGCAGTGCTTGCCGCCGCCAGAATCCGCCCGACTGATCGCGCGTGCCGGGGAGCACATTGCAGGCGAAGACGTGGGAAGCGCGTGGGCAGAAAGAAAACGGGTCGCGGTGCTTTCGGGCCGCAGTCACTTCGTCGCCGCTGATGACGGCCTTGAACGTCTCGCCCGCCTCGACCTCTGCGTCCGGCAGTTCGTTGACGATATTGATGCGCGCTCCCGATAGCTCGGCGAGGTAGAAGAGGTTCGACCACTGCTGCGGTCCAGACGCTCGCACTGCTTCTCGCGGAAAGAGTTCCCGCACGACCGAGAGTAGGGTGCTCTTGCCGTTCGCTCCCGCGTCGCCAACGAGAATCAGTGATCGCTGGTACGTAGTTCCGATGCCGAGCAGTGCTGCGCCGATCCACTCTTCGAGCATCGCGATGCGCTTGGCTCGGTCGTCCTCACTAAAGTCGCGCCACACCTCCTCGAAGAACGAGATCCAGCGATCGGCTCGAGCCTCGGCATCGAAGGCGTATGGCATCCGGTACCGAGCTCGGTGCTCCGGCGCATGCGGGAGCAGCACGACCGAATTTCCCTCAACCGTCGCAAAGCCGTTTTCGAAGGCGACACCCGGCCGCTCGTCCGCAAAAAAGTTCTTGCGGTACGACGCAGCAAACGATGCCGCGACTGCTCCTTTGATCGCACTGTCCGAAAGCTTCAAGGGCTTCGGTGGCAAACCTGCGGGAGTTCCCGCGAACGTCGCAACAGTGCGCCGCAGTTCAAGCTCTTCGATCGGGGACCACACGCCTGTCGCGTCGTCGTAGCGATAGAGTTGGTTCCCGTCGTAGACGGGGTCCGCCGTGCTCGTTCCACGAACGACCGTCAACAGCAGCGTCCCAAGCTCGGGCGCATCACCACGCGCGAGGTTTCCCTCACGCACAGCACTGACGGGTTCAGGAGGCAGCGGCGCATCGTTCCATCCGTCATCGGGCGGCACGGCTTCGCTCTGTTCTGGCGTGGCGTGTTCCTGTTCTGGCGTTGATGACACCGCGTGCAGGCGGCGCTCCTTCGAACGCCCTGGCGTGACGCGAAACACAAACTCAAGCACGCGTCGCAGTTCATCGACGGGCAGCGACGGTTCGCAACGTTCGGCGTTCATCGTCGTGAGCGCTGCGGTAATTTCCGCGCGCGAGAAGCCGCCCGCCCACATCGAACGTCCGCGTGAGATCAGCGTTTGTTTGCGACCTGGACCGTCTTTGCCACCATTGCCCTCGACGATCTTCGAATCTGCGTCGAGCCCCGCGACACCTTCGCGCATTCGCTTCTGGTTGTTTGTTCGAATGCGCTCGCGCCACGCGTCGGGCAGTTCTGCGATAGGCACTCCCTCCGTAGGATCGCTCGACAATTCCCACGCATACCGTCGACCGTTCTTGTGCAACGATGGTGGCGCAACGACTTGAGCGAACACATCGCCGCCGCCTGCCTGCACGTCGACGCCCGCGCCAAGCTTCGTGCTCGGGAGTGCTTCGTTGCATCTGAGGTAATAGTGAGGTCCACCGCTTCCTGAGATTACCTGCGCCGTCGGCGGCAGTGCTCCAAGCTCTTCAAACAGGCGCTCGATAGTCTCGGTTCCACCATTGCGCGGGTCGACGTCGATCACAACAAGCCCCGACTGTGCGCCACGAGGAAGTCCGCAGACGATACCGACGTTCGAACCGGGCCACATCTCCCACCACTGCGCAATCTGCTCCGCATCCGCGGTGGCCTTGAGCCCCCACGCGCCGAGCCGTGGGTGCTTCCCGACGCTGTTCGCATGCTCGCCACCCGTGCCATCTGCTCGCACGTAGCACTCAGGTCTGCGACACGAGCAGCGCACCACTCCGTCGGTTCCCGCGATCGGCGTATGCAGCGGGATCACTCGGAGTCCGAGCGCTGCAAGTGCCTGCGCTTCGCGAAGCATGTCGGGTCCGATATCTTCTTGAGCAACGCTCATGACTTGACTCGCTGCGCACGAGCGGTGGCACGAATGCACTCAACCGCTCTCGTCGAAAGAGGCTTGCGGAGCGTCTTCGGTGTGGAGTAGACGTCGCGCGAGTTCGAATCAAAAGCCCACTTCTCACCAATCTTCACAAGCCCGTGGTTGTTTCGTGCTCCGATTTTTCCCGAAAGACTTCTCGCGGCAGCACAATTCGCAGAAATTCCGAGCGCTCGTCGAAGCTCATCCATCGTGAGCGGTCCCCACACTTGCAACGCTCGATGCGCCAAGCGCCACACGCGGTTGAAGTCGATGCCGTGCATATCACCCGGAGTGCAAGGCGTCGGACCGCTGAATTTTCTAGCGACCATGACTACTGGCTCCGGCGCTCGGATCAGCGAGATCGAACGAGGACTCAGCAAGGTGATGGAAGCTGAGCAGGACGCACTCTCCGCATTGGTCGAGAACCCACTGGCGGTTCGCTCGGTTGTCGGCTGAAGAACCCTCGCCGAGCCACCAGACAACATCGATGCCTTCGTTTCGGTAGGCGTCGGTTCGTCGTTGGAGGTCCTGTGGGGTGATGCTTGCGAGTTGGATTTCATGCGCCTCTCTCGATCCAGAAGGAAAGGTCACGAGCACGTCAGCGACGCGGCCCGCTTCTTTGATTGCGACTTCAAACTCAATACAAACGTTTACGAAGCCGGTCGCTTCGCAGTGTTTACGCAGCCATTCCGCAACCACGCGCTTTCCGTGGCGATGCGCTGCGCTCTCGGGATGCGACTCAAGACGAGTGCTGCACGGAGCGTTAGGGCGATGCGCGAAGTGAGGACGAACGCGCAAACCCGAGCGAATCAGCAACCCGCCACCGCAATCTTCGAACTGACAAACGAGATCATGCGGCGGGAGTTCTGCTTTTGGATTGCGGTAGTCTTCGAGACACACCCGCGCTCCTGTGGACTTTAAACGTGCAACGAAAGGCATTACTCCACCGCTCCCTTCCGCGCTCTCTCGACCGCAGCAAGTGCCTCCGCAGGCGAGCGCACGACGGCAGCGAATCCACCGAAGCGCCGCACCACCGCGAGCCAATCACGCTGCTCTGGGCGCAGTCGTCCCGTGGGTGATTTGCACTCGAGCGCGATCAATCGACCGCTCGGAGCGAGCACGCCGATCAAGTCCGCGGAGCCGACAGCAAGCCCGAATGGGTGCACTGCTCCCGTCACGTCCGTGAGCTGTCCGACGTGATTGCGCCAAAGGCACACGTCTGGCAAATCCCCCAGTGCAGCGCGAATGGCCGCCTGAATCTCGCTCTCTCTCACGATGCCACCTGCTCCGGCCACACGCCCCAGCGGGCGTGGAATCGGTAGGAAACCCAGCCTTTTTTGTAGTTCCGCTCTTGCGCCGTGCGTTCCAGCAGACGCAGATGCGCGGCCTGCATCTCGCGTCGATCCTCGGGAGAGAGCGTGGTGTAGTCGACGAGCCCCACGTTTCGAACCTGGGGTTTCTTCCGCTGCGGGTACACGGTGCCGCAACGCCAGCACTCGCGGTCGCCGTCGCGTCGTGTCGCACCGCACATCGCGCACAGCGGGACCGTCTCGGTTTCCGTGCGGCGGATCGGTTTCCCGTCGAGCGAATACTCTCGCTCGTCGCTCGGCAATCCGTGCGTGGTGACGTTGCTCCCGAGGTCGATCAGCAGCGCGCGCTTCGTCGGGTCTGCGGGATTTGCTCGCAGAATTCGCCCAACGATTTGCAGATACGTGCCGACGCTGGAGCAGTTGCGTTCGAGCACCACGCAGTCAGCGCGCGCAGAGTCCCACCCCTCGGTGAGCACAGCGACGTTCACCACGCCAGGCACTTCGCCCGCTGCAAACGCACGCAGGCACGCATCGCGCTCCTCTGCCGGAGTGCCGCCGTGGATCAGTGGCAGCGCCGTCGCCGCAGCGACCTCACGCCCTCGCTCGACCGTGCCGCAGAAGATCACCGCAGCGCGCGTGCGGGCGTATTCGTGATACGCAAGCTCCGCGGTCGTGGCGAAGCCCTTGCCTGCACTTGCCGGAACAAGCGCGTCGAAAGGCACAAGCGCACCGCGCGCTTGCAGTTCGCGCACGGTTGCTCCGACCACGATCGCATCGAATGCGTCGGACAATCCCGCGCCGTCTGCACGCATCGGCGTCGCCGTGAGTCCGAGGTGCCAGGCCTGCGGATACTGCTCCCGCAGCGCAGCGTAGGTACCCGCAGCGACATGGTGAGCTTCGTCCCAGACTACGAGGTCCGCAGGGATCTGCAGCCCGCGCGCTGCGATCGTTTGAATCGAGCAGACGTGCACGAGCGCTTCCGCGTCGAACGGCTCGCCCGCCATCACGACGCCGACGCGCAGCCCTTGCTCACGCAGACGGCGCGCGGTGTCGAGCACAATTTCACGTCTGTGAACAACGAAAACGCAGCGCTTCCCACGCGCGACGGATGCAGCAAGCAGCGCGCTAGCGGTCGCGGTGTTGTGCGTGACTGTAAAATCACCGAGCAGAAATCTGCCGTCACCGTCGAGTGTGAATCCCGCATACTCGCCAACGCCGATTGACTCGACATTGAATCCGGTTCGGGTGACTCGCTTGATCTGTCTTCGTGGCTCGGCGCGCTTGCGCTGAATCCGAAGCGGTAGCCACGAGGCTTCGCCGCAAAGCAGCACGCGCCAGTAGGACGTACCGTTCACGACCTTCTCGCTCATCGACGCTCGAAAGCCGAGCGATCGAGCAAGAAACATCACGTCATCAGCCCACGCTTTTCGCTTCTGCGTGATCTCGTAGCAGCCGTTGTGGTGGTGCCCGTCTGAATCAAGAAGACCCGCGAGAAACGATGCTCGATCCGACCGAGATGCGACAAGGTACGCGCGCGGAAGTCGATCCCCGTCGCCGTACACTCGCCGCATTGCGTCGAGCAAAGCATTGCGACCGCCGCCTCCGGTGATTCGATGAGTAGGGCACGTTTTCCCTTCGTACGTCGAGCGACGCAGGCCAAACCTTTCAGCCATCTCGTCACACAGAGCGACGATCTCGCTGTCCGGCTTGCTAACAGCAACGCTATCTAGAGCCTTTGTTCCATCGCCGTACCAAACGCCCACAAAGTACGGATCAAGAGGCAGCGGCTCGGATGGAGCAAAGTCGACCCCGGTTTCAGGCGCGAACTGCTTGTGCAGGTGCTTGAAGTTCTTGGATTCTGCCAGATAGTCCTGCAGCCCAATATCTACAATCTCGCCTGTCTCCGTGTGAACAAGGGTGAGAATGTGAGCATCGTTACAGACCCACGAATCGCCCTTCACGGGCACGATTCGATAGAGCGGCCCGCGATCCCGGGTAGTGCTCAGAACAGTTCTGGGCTTGCTGTCTGGACCCATGAGCAGGTCTCCAGCAACAACAGATTCGACAGGCACAATCGTGCCGTCATAGCGAAGCACAGGCGTGCCAATTCCCAGGCACTTCCCGCCGCCCGTGGCCATCACGAGCAACACGCGCTTGCGTCCCGCGCGGTAGTGCTCGCGCACGGCGGCGATTGCTCGCTCTTGGTAATCGCGGAGGATCATTCGCACACCCTCACCGCTCACGTCGCACCTCCGCCTCGAGGTCTTCGATCTCTCGATCGACGAACCCCAGCTCGCGCAGGTATTCGCGCCGCGCACGTGCGCGTCGCAGGTGATCGTCCGCTCGTGCGCGGAGATACACAGCGCGATCTGGTATCGTCGTGGCGATGCGTGCCGCTTCGGTTTTGTACAAACGCGCGCAGCGATACGCGAGCCTGCACACGCTCTGCAGGATTTCGCCGCTCACAGCAGCCCTCGCTGTGCGCGGTCTTGGAACGAGTGCTGATCAACGGGTTCTCCGCGGCGGCTGTCGCCCCGCGCCCACTTCAATTCGCGCTTGTGGTTCTCGACGAACGCAAGCAGCACTTCGCCGCCTGGATCGCAGCGGAACACACGCACGTTGCGCACACCGCTCGCTGCCAGCGCACGCGCCGCAGGCATCGCATCGAGCACGTCGTCGTAGTGATCGACGACGCCAGGTGCTCGCACGACGTACGCGCTCACGGCTTCACCGTCGCGGTCTGTGGTGCGCTGTTTACGGTGTTCGAAACGACACGCTGGCGCTGCGCTTCGAGAATCGCGAGCACCGCGCGCACTTCGCGGTAGAAATCAACGCGGGAGTGCAGCAGTGCCCGCCGCGTCGCTTCGTCGTCGGTGCTGTCCTCTCGCGTCGCGAGTTCGATCTCCTCGCACGCCCGATAGAGATGCTCGCACACGCGCGCAAGCCGGTGATCGGTGGCGCTCTCCGTGGTTTTCGCGAGCTGCTTGAGCAGATCCCGTCGTTCCGCGGGACTCATTGCGCGGCCTCGGCGTCTGGGGATTCGGTGTCGAATCCGAGCGTTTTGCTCGCAGACAAATAGACGCCGTGTGCTGCGCCGACAGTGCGCGACCAGCTTTCCAGCTTGCGAAGCGTCTCGATTCGAGGCGTTCCTACACGCGCGTGCGCCAGATCGTGGATCGTCGTGTATGCGATCCCTGTGGCGCGGTGGGCGTCCGTGAGGGAACAGCCAGACATGCGCCGGGCAAAAAACTCCACAGCCGTCAATGGGTTTGATTCCATGTCTTGTCATATAGCGTTTAGGCTATATGCTAGTCAAGGAATTCACCAAGGAGCCCCCGATGGCCCAGCCTGCGATTCTCGCCATTCCGCCCTTTTGCGCGCCACCTGTAAAGGTAGGCTATAGCGCAATGGCTACTCGTAAATACGGACGTGATTTGATTCGCAGACTGGTCCCCGCGTACTTCCGCACGCAGACTGAGCTGCAGAACAAAACGGGACTGTCCTATTCGTCGATCAATGACTGGGCGAACGGGAAATCGGACCCGCGACTGGAACAGCTCGACAAGATCGCGCAGGCAATCAAGGAGACGACCGGCGAAGAAATCGAGCCGCTGGAGCTCCTCTTGGGGCCACAAGCAAAGTCGCGCGCGCCGCGCATCAGAGAGCAGCCGTGGTGGGAAAGAGTGCTTGCAGAAGCAATGAAGCTCTTCCCGAAGACGCCGCTTTTCGCGTTCGAACACGTTGGCGCTCTCATGGGGGAGCAGCTTCCGCCTGCCGATCCACTGGTGATCGGGCAGATGGCATCGGCCTGGTACCAGGCCGCAAGCGACGAAGAGAAGAGCGAAGCGCTGATTGCGAAGGCCGAGAGGGAGATGGCCACCGAAGACGAAACCCTCTCGAACCCCTCTGCCCCTCGCCGCCGGTGACGTAAGCCGTCACTGCACAGACCGCTGCATTCGCCGCGGAAACAACCACGCACCACTCAGAATCTCGAAGTGTAAACTGGTTGCTCCCTACTGACTCTTGCACTGAACAAACGTATAGTGAGCGCTTCGATGGATCGCACGCAGCTTCGAATGATTTTCCTGGGGAGATGGTTCGACGCCGGGGTCGAGCCACCAAACACTTCGCCAGCAGATCGTCGAGGGATGGCGCGATGGATGCGGGAAAAGTGTGCTCGTCCGACACTGTTTCCCGACCCACTGCACTTCGTGGTCAAGCTCGGTCTGCGTCCAGTGGAGCGGAGAATTACTGGGTTTGGGTGCGAGTGCACCGACGGTCACACGATTGTCTATCCACCGTTCGACGATGCCCGGGAGCGCGGCGTGCGGCTCTACCACGGCCTCGCTCACTGCATTCTGCTGCGACACGGCTGGATCCACAGCGAGGCAGACGCCTGGCTGCTGACGGGAGAACTCGCCCTGCCGACCTGCGAAGCGCGCCGTGTGCGAACGATCGAAGAGGCTTTCGAAGAACAGCAGTGGGCAACACACTGGCTCCTGCTCTTCCAGATCGCTTCGGTTCGCCTTCAGCGGAAAGCCGCATAGACACTTTGCTTTCCCGCATCGGAAAAGAATATAGCCAAAAGGCTTGACTCGCTCACCGGCTTTGGCTATAAACCTCTCACCTCGCGAGCACACCACGCAGCGAGGGGAGGAACGATGCTGGATTGGTACCCGTCCGACGAGCCACAGCCGCACCACTTCGACGAGCAGCACGTCGGGTGGATCTGGTTTCTCGACAACGACGTTGAGGTTACTGGCTACTGGGTTCACGCGGACCCGTGCACCGGCGCTCCTTCAGGATGGCGCATCGAGAAAGCGCTGATCGAAGGGAACGAGTCGTATGACGTAAGCGAACTGCTCTTCGCCGATGCTGTCGCGATGCGACGCGCGGAGAACGCACTCGATGACGCGCGTGCAGGGTGGCTGTCGTGAAGCGCTGCCACTACTGCGGCTGCGCCCGCGAACTCGTCGAGGGCATGCGCCAAGGCATCGAGATCCACGAGTGCAATGACACCGAGGCATGCCATGCACGTGCACGCAGCGATGAGTCGTTCGCGCAGTTCGGCTACCCGCAATTTGAGAACGTGAACGAATCACCAGCGAGGCCGCGATGACCCCGACGTGGTGGGCGACACTCGCCACACTGTGTTTGGTGATCGCGTGCGGCAGTCCGAACGACAGCCGCGCGCAGCTCATCTCACTCGGAGCAGGGCTCGCGCTGTGCCTGCGCTTCGTGCTCGACGACGCCGCGGAGGAGTGAGCGGGCGTCCCGCGCTGCTCACGATCGACGTGGGTAGCGCAGGGCGCCTGCGGTGTTCCGCACGGTATCTGTCGCAGGCGAATGGGTCGCTCGCGGCAGAGGAAACGCAGCGCCCGACTATGAGAGGTGTGACGTGGCGATGGAATTGGCGCGGCTGGAGCCGCAGAATATAGACGAAGCGGCAAGGCTCGCAGAGATGGCAGTGCGCTCGCGTTTGTACTCGGTGCAGAGCGTCGAGGCAGCGCTGATGATCCTGCTCACGGGACGCGATCTCGGGCTCACCGCATCGCAGAGCTTCCGCGGCATTTACATCGTGTCCGGCAAGCCTGTCGTGAGCAGCGATGCAATGGTAGCTGCGGTTCGACGCAGTGGACATTGCGCGTCGTGGCGCGTGGTCGAGAGCACGCCTGAGCGCTGCACGATCACCACGCTCCGCACTGGCGAGACAGAGCCCGAGACGGAATCGTGGACACTCGAAGACGCTCGTCGTGCGGGTCTCCTGAACAAAGACGTGTGGAAAGCGTATCCGCGCGACATGCTCCGGCACCGCACCGCCGCCGCGCTTGCGCGCCGCGTGTATCCCGACGTGATCCTCGGCTGCTACGCCGAGGGCGAAATGCGCGACGATGATCGTCCGCTGCCGGTCGCAGTCAGCGTCGCAGAATCACCGCAGCAAACACCGGCACTCGGCGGTGGCTGGCTCGATAGGATTGCAGCGGCGAATACGGGCAAAGCGCTCGTGGCGCTTGCTGTTGATCTCGAACACGCGCATGCAAACGGTTTACAAGACGCCATCCTGTCTGCGTACGCCGCGCAGTGGCGCAAGCTGATTTCGCGCGCGCTAGACGCTGGATCCATTGACGCCATCGCACGGGTGTGGATGACGCGCGTACCAGCAGCGATTCGCGAAGTCTGCGGCGCTGAGGTCCAGGCGGAGATCGAGTCAGCACTCGAAGCGCTCAAAGAGCGCGAGGCAATCTCGGCGGAGGCGGAGCAGTGAGCGCGACACTCACCGCAAGCGGAATTGCCCGCGCGCACGCATGCCCCGCAGCCTACGCGCTCCCATCGGTGCAGACACCACCGAGCGAGCACGCAAGTGCAGGAAGCGCAATGCACGCATTTCTCGACGCGCTACAAACGCGCACACGCGACGATGCACTCACAACGGTGCCGGAGGAGCATCGTGCATGGTGTGCAGCGATCGATCCAACACGCATCCCGCGCGGTCAACCAGAGATCGCGCTTGCGTACGACGTGTTCTCTGGCCGCGCTCGTAGACTCGACGTGCGTGCTCGCGAGTACGCGGTGCTCGAGACGGAGATTGCAGGTACATGCGACTTGTACGTACCCGCAATCGGCACCGATCCAGCGCGCGTGATCGACTGGAAGACCGGCACCTGGTCGGCTGCGACGCCTGAGTCACACCGACCGCAGCTTGCACTTTACGCGCTGATGCTTGCTCGCGCTGAGGGACTCGACGAGATCCGCGCAGAGGTTGTGTCCATCGGCGACGACAGCAGTGTGCGAGTGGTTGCGTCGTGGGACTACGACCTTGACACACTCGCCGAGACAGCAGTTTCGGTGCGAAAAACCTGGGCTCGTGTGCAGCAAGCTCGCTCGGCTTCGAGCGTCGATGTGCGCGAAGGCGAGCATTGTCGCTACTGCCCGGCGTGGAACGCATGCCCAGCGAAACTCGCTGCCGTGCGTGCGGTACTTGATGACGTGAGCACGCTCACACCAGACGCGATCGGCCGCGCGTACGTGCGTGCAATGGACTTGGAGCGATGGGCAGAAGCTGTGCGCGTAGCCGCGCGTGATGCAGCGCAAGGGCGCTCGCTCCCAACAGGCGACGGGCGCGTAGTGGTGCTCGATTCGCGAGGGCGTTTGCAGCTCAAGAAAGCAGGGTGAGCAATGGATGACGAGTCAGACCTCATCGAGGTCGAACTGATTTCCTACGACGACAGCAAAACCCTCGAAGAAGTCGAGGCCGAGGAGAGCAGCGATGGATGACTTCGACGACGACCGCACCGCAGCACCGGTGCTCGACGAGCCAGCAACCGAGCCCACGCGCAAGCCGTGTGTTCGTGGTCGCACAATCTCGATCAAGCGACTGTCGAAGCGCGAGCTGGCTCTCGGGCGCTTGGAGAATCCCGACGTTTCTGTGGATCGTCCACGTACACGCGCGGAGTGCTTGCAGGGAGAGAATGCGGAGCGCCCGTGCCCGTTCGTCTCGTGCAAGCACCACCTGTACCTCGATGTTTCAC
>ERZ724522.1710-NODE-1710-length-11314-cov-7.559908_pt1 | contig 11314 bp, 6 predicted proteins | sample MGYA00376055_ERZ724522 | MGnify/ENA primary metagenome ERZ724522 (study PRJEB28724, sample SAMN07190884) | wastewater metagenome | isolation source: effluent of sewage treatment plant in Hong Hong | place: Hong Kong | collected 2016-03-17 ... | reverse complement strand
TTCAGCAACAGCTTCGCGTCCAACGTGGCGACGACGGCGGCCACGCTGACGGTGAGCGCAGCTGGCACCGCGCCCAGCATCACCAGCCACCCGAGCAACCAGACCGTCACGGCCGGCGCTACAGCCGCCTTCAGCGTGTCGGCCACCGGCTCGGGCACGCTGACCTACCAGTGGCAGCGCAACGGCAGCAACATCAGCGGCGCCAACGCCAGCAGCTACACCACGCCGGCCACGACGGTCAGCGGCGGCAGTGCGAACAACGGCGACACCTACCGCTGCGTGGTGACGGGCGACACCTCGCCGGCTGCGACTTCCAACTCTGCCACGCTGACGGTCAATGCGGCAGGCACCGCGCCGACCGTCACCGTCGACCCGGTGAGCCAGTCCGTCGTCGAGGGCGCTACCGTCACCTTGAGCGTGACGGCCACGGGCACGGCGCCCCTGAGCTACCAATGGCGTCGCAACAGCTCGAACATCAGCGGGGCGAACTCCAGCAGCTACGGCCTGACCGCGGCGCTGTCCGACGACGGCGACGCCTTCGACGTGGTGGTGAGCAATGCCTACGGCAGCGACACCAGCGCGGCCGCCACGCTGACGGTGAGCGCGGCCGCTGTGCCGGCTGCGCCGTCCGCGGTGGCAGCGGCGGCAACCGGGCCCTACTCGGCCGCAGCCACGTGGGTAGACAACAGCAGCAACGAAACCAGTTTCGAGGTGCAGCTGGAGTCTCCGGCCGGCAGCGGGAACTGGGTTGCCGCAGGAACCGCAGCAGCAAACGCTGAGTCTCTGAACATCGTCGACCTGGATGCTGCGACGACTTACAAGCCGCGGGCGCGAGCCACCAACGTGGCGGGCTCCAGCGCCTGGGTGGAAGGCGCCGAGTTCACGACCGACAACGCGGTTACGGGTGGCGGCGACATCTCGCCTGATCCTTCCTCGCGCGTGCTGTTCGACGACGCCCTGAACCGCGTGCTGCCCTACGCCAACGGCTGCCCGCCGGAACTGGCCATCTTCCACCTGCGCGAGGCAGCCATCGAGTTCTTCCAGCGCACCCTGGCCTGGCAGCAGTGGCTCGACCCGGTGATGACGGTGGCGGGGGATAGCGCCTACAGCATCCCGCTGCCCGAGGGCGCCGCCATCGCCAAGCTGCTGGCCTACCGACTGGATGGACAGCCCGATGAAGACCTGACCAACGCGACCGCCGGCGAGGCCCTGGCCATCAACGGCTCAGGCGTGGATGCCGCGTGGACGACCGACCGCGTGATCGTGAACCTCACGCCGACACCGGCCGAGGATGACCTGCCGGTGACGCTGCGCGTGGCGCTGAAGCCGTCGCAGGAGGCCGAGTCGATCCCCGCGGAGCAGTGGGAGCACTACATCCACTACCTGGCCTACGGCGCGCTCTCTGGCGTGCTCGACGTTCCTGGTCAGGCCTTCAGCAATGCCGGGCTGGCGACGACCTTCCGGGCCAAGTTCGAGGCAGCCATTGCCCGGGTGAGCGGCGCCGCAGGCCGCGGCTTCGCCCGCACCAAGCAGAGCAGCAAGCCGTTTCACTTCTGAGGACACCACCATGGACGCAAAGGCCCAAGCCTTCGATGCCGCAGCCTCTTCCGTTGCCAGCAAGGCGACGCAGATAGGCGCCGGCACGGCCTTCGCCAGCTGGTTCCTCTCAAGCGAGTTCGGAATGCTGGCCGGCATTGCCATCGGTCTTGTTGGCCTCGGCATCAACTGGCACTACCGGCGCCGCGAGGACCGTAGGCAGGAACGCCGAGAAAAACGCGAGGCCGAAGAGTTTCGCTTGCGCATGAGTCGGCCGCCCGAAAAGAACTGACCATGGACAAGATCACCGTCAACGGCTTCCTCGGCGCGAATCTCGCGTTCGATGAACTGCTGCTGCCGGCCAACGTCGGCGTGCAGTCGCTGAACCAGCGCCCGGGGTTTGGCGACCTGCGGCCGTGGAATGACCCCGGGGCTCCGGTGGAAGCGCTTCCAGCAAGCCCGCAGCGCCTGACCATGTACCGCATGAACCAGGACGTGGCCAGCGAAGATGACTACTGGCTCGGCTGGAGCGCCATCGTCCATGCGGTGCGTGGCTTCGAGAACGAGGACACGGCCGAGCGCACCTACTACAGCGGCGACGGCACCCCCAAGTGGACGGACACGACGCTGGCGCTGGGCGGCGGCCCGCCGTACCCGCAGGCATGGCGCGAGCTCGGCGTGCCTGCACCGACCACGGCGCTGGTGGCCACCGTCAACACCGCGGCCGTCAGCGGCACCGACCAAGCCTTCAGCTGGGTCTACACCTTCGTGAACGACCTCGGCTGGGAGTCTCGCCCGTCGGAGGTGAGCAACATCCTTGTGGCCAAGCCCGGGACGACCTTCGACCTGGCCGGCTTCGACACGGCCCCGGCCGGCGCCTACGGCATCACGAGCATCCGCCTGTACCGCTTCGTGCCTGGAAGCGGCACCAGCGGCAGCTACTTCCTCCTGCGCGAGTTCGTGATCGGATCGACGCCGGCCAACCCCGTCGACGATGCTCGCGCCGTCGGTTCTGCGGAAGTGGCCACCACGGGCTGGCGGCCGCCGCCGTCCGACGGGCACAGCCTGACCAAGTTGTGGAACGGCATGATGGCCCTGGCCTCTGGCAAGTCGGTCTACATCAGCGAGCCGTACAAGCACTATGCCTGGCCGCTGGCCTACCTGCTGGAGTTCCCGGTCAAGGTGATAGGCATGGCCGTGTGGGGCCAGCAACTGCTGGTGCTGACCACGGGTGACGCCTACGTGGTGACGGGCTCCACGCCGGCGGGCCTGGACGACGAGCCGACCAAGATCAACCAGCCCTGCACATCGGTGCGCGGCATCGTCGAATTCAACGAGGGCGATGGCGCGCGTGGCGTGGTGTGGCCGTCGGAGTCGGGCCTGTGCTGGTACGGCGATGGCGGCTACCGCAACCTGCTGGAAGGCGTGCTCACGCGCGAGCAGTGGCAGACGCTGGCGCCAAGCACGATGGTGGCAGGCCGCCACCGTGGCCTGTACGTGTGCTTCTACAACGACGGCGCGCTCAAGGGATTCGTCATCGACCCGCGCAACCCGCAGGGCATCTATTTCCTGAGCGTGGGCTACCGGGCCGTGTTCCGCGACCCCATCAGCGACCGCCTCTACGTGCTGGACGGCGCCAACGTGCGCCGCTGGGACGCAGGCAGCGCGATGACGACGACGTTCCGCAGCAAGGTCTACCAGACGCCGGTGCCCATCAAGATCGGCGCCGTCGAAGTCATCGCCAAGAGCTACCCGGTGGCCGTGAAGATGTGGGCCGACGGCACGCTGCGCCTGGACCGTTCGGTATCGAGCCAGAACCCGGTCAGGCCGACCGGGAACTGGATGGCCGACCGCTTCCAGTTCGAGATCGCCACTTCTGGCCGCGTGCTGTCGCTGCGCGCCGCGGTTTCGGTGGATGACTTGAGGACGCCATGAGCGGCCGCGACCTCCCGCCCGTACCGAAGAATCTGGAGCACGAGCTTCAGAAACTGCTGCTGCGCATCCGCGAAGAGGTGCAGGGCCTGGCGGGCTGGCGAGGCGACGGCACGCAGCGCGCGCTCACGGCCGGGGAGTCGACGGGCGGCGGCACCTCCATCACGGTCATCAACCCGGGCAGTGGTGGCGGCTCCAGCGGATCTCCCGACCCAACGCCGCCGCCTTCGCCATCGGCGCTGGCCATCGAAGCCGGCATCATGCAGGTGACGGTTTCGTGGTCGGGCTTGGGCTACACCCAGGGCCACGGCCACAAGCAGACCGTCATCTACGCCGTCAAGCGCGACCCGGCCAGCACCGCGCCGTTGCCCGTCTTCGGTGACGCCCAGGTGGTGGCCACGGCGCCGAACGCGCTCACGCTCATCAGCATCCCGAGCGAGCCGAACCTGCGCTGGTACGTGTGGGCCAAGTTCGAGACGAACGACGGCTATTTGTCGGTGGTGCCCGCCGGGGGAACCAACGGCGTCACCGGGACCACCGGCCAGGACATCGCGCACCTGCTGGAAGTGCTGACGGGCAAGGTCACGGCCTCGCAGCTGTACTACGACCTGGCGCAACCCATCACCCGCATGATCGAGCGGGAAGACGAGATCGCCGCATCAGCGCTAGGCGGGTTGCTGGCCGCGCACGCCGAGGCCGGCAATAGGGCCGCGGCGATTGCCGAAGAGCGCGTTGCTAGAGCGGACGCGGATTCTGCCGAGGCGGCAGCGCGCGAGGTACTGGTGGCGCAGGTAAACGACCCGTCAACGGGGCTGGTAGCGCTGCGAGCGCGCATTGCCACTGAAGAGGTGACGCGGGCCGATGCGGACAGCGCGCTGGCTGAAAGCGTTTCCACTCTTTCGGCCACCGTCGACGGGAACACCGCGGCCATCTCCGTAGAGGCTGGCGTGCGCGCCAGCGCCGACGGCTACCTGGGCGCCCAGTACACAGTGCGCGCAGACATCAACGGCTTCGTGGTTGGCTATGGCTTCTCGGCCACGAGCACGCCGGATGCCGGACCAACGAGCCAGTTCCTGGTCCGCGTTGACCAGTTCGCCGTGGTCCCGCCCACTCAGCACACCGGCCCGACGGCGCCCGCCACGCCGGCGCTGAACGACCGCTGGTTCCGCACGACCGACCGGGTGGTGCTGCGCTGGGATGGCAGCGCCTGGGTGACGTTCAACACCCTGCCTTTCGTGGTGCAGGCCACGCCGACGACCGTGAATGGGGTGACGATCCCGGCGGGCGTCTACATGGACGCGGCCTACATCCTGAATCTGCAGGCGACCTACGCGCAGATCAGCAACCTGGTGGCCGACACCATCACTGTGGCCGAGCTCAACGCGGCCAAGCTGACGCTGGGAGACGGCAGCATCGGAGGCCGACTCAAGAGCACGACGTTCTCCAGCGGAGAGGACGGCTGGATCATCCGCCCCGATGGCACGGCCGAGTTCAACGACATCATCGCCCGCGGCGAAATCTACGCGCCAGCCGCGCTCATTCAGGGCGTGCTGGTGGCCGGGCAGATCAACGCCAACGGCCTGAACGTCAGCCGGTCGGATGGCCGGGTGTTGATCCGGGTGGACAACGAGACGCCGCCGTGGGTGGTGAACGGGGTGAGCATCGGCGGCGCCATCGAGCTTGTGTTGCCGCTGGAGGACGACAGCAACTCCATGGAGCTACGGTCTGTTCGCGTGCTCGATGGTCTGGAAGCGTGGATCGGCCCCGATGGCGAGCTTTGCCTGGCGTCGAAGTCCAGCGATGACGGGGCGATCCGGCTGGACGACGACCTGAGCACCACGTCGACCGCGCTTGCTGACGTTCCCGGATTTCTCCTGCCGCTGGAAGCCAACACCTCCTACCGCATTGAGGGCACGCTGCGCTACAAGGCTGCGGCAAGCACGACCGGGCTGAAGATCGGCGGCCGGCTTCCTTCCACGGCCACCGGCGTGCTGCGCTTCCAGGCCAACGTCAGCGAGACGACCCAGGAAAGCCGCGTGCTCAACATTCCGGCGGACGGCGCAAACCACTCGGTGACGTTCAGCGGCACATGGGCTGCAGACCCGGCATCGCCTTCGGTCTTCAGTGCCGCTTACGACGCGCTGGTGTCGTTCGAGGGAATCATCGTCGCGGGCTTTGACGACGGCAGTTTTCAGCTTGTTGTTGCCTCTGAGGTGGGAGGCTCTGCAATCACGGTCGAGCCCGCCGGGACGATGCTCGTTGAGCGGGTCCGCATGAGCGCGGTGGCGCCTACCTTCGGCCTGGAGGGTTCGCCGGGCGTTTCGGCCAGCTACGACTGCACGGCCGCAAGCATCACAGGGAAACCTCGATCCGCAGGGCTGCGGTTCACGCTCTCGGAGCTTGGAACTTGGTCCATCGAGCGCGTCGGCTCTACCCCCAACAGCGGCACCGGAACTCCCGACAGCGGGAACTGGGCATCGCCGACGGGGCTTGGCGCTGGGAGCCAATGGCAAGTCATCTTCGAGACGATGGCTACGTCGACGGGCGACGCATCCATCAGCAACGGAGCGGCGAGCTACCAATCGCTGGCCTCTCCGCGCAGCTACACCGTCACCGTCTTCTCAGACACCACAACCAGCTTGCAGTCCGACGTGGTGACGCTGCGCATCAGCCTGCGCAACGTTGCCAGCGGGGCAGTCACAACCTTGGCGACCATCGACTTGCAAGTCGACGCCGAAACCACCTGAAGGCAGAAGAACCATGACGTGGTATCGCACTGGCACCGTGGCCGTCACCTCCGGCTCTCCAAACCTTGTTGGCACTGGCACCGCATGGGTCGGGAGCATTGACCAAGGCTTCTCATTCCGCGGGCCTGACGGCAAGGTGTACGAGGTCATCAACGTCGTCGACGACACGCATGCGACGCTGGCAACCAACTACGAGGGTTCCACCGCCACCGGGCAGGCCTACGGCATGTACCCGACGCAAGGGCTTGTCCGCTCGCTGACGCAGCAGGTCAAGACGCTGCTGGAAGAGAGCAATGTGAATACGCTCGCGGCTCCATCTGTGCCGATGTCCGATGGCGACAAGGTGATCGTGTACCAGGGCGGGGCCGGGAAAGCTGCTGAGCTGCAGAGCCTGTTCAAGCAGTACCTCTACGTCAGGGGGCTTGATGTTTCCGGCGCGACTTCCGCCACCTCCGCCATCAACACCGCCATCAACGGGATGCTGGCGCTGGGCGGGGGCACCGTGGCGCTTCCGCAAGGCACGCTCAAGGCCAACGTTGCGCTCAAGCCGGGCACGCTGCTCATCGGCCACGGCAAGGGCCAGAAGGCCAACATCACGGGCTCCATCCCGATGCTGCCGTCCCATACCTTTGCGGGAGGTGGAACGACCCTGGTCCCTGATGACAGGGCTCAGCCCGTCATCAAGGCCAGCGGCACAGGCGGCGCGACGACCTGGCCCACCAGCGCAATCCGTGACTTGAAGATCAGCGACACGGGCGGCGCGATCACGGCTGGCACAGTCGGCATCTTGGCCGAGCTCGTCGACAACGTGGAGGTGTGGGGCTGCGCCATCCACAACATGGCCCAGGCCGTGCAGTTCAGCACCACCGGCAAGACGGCCTGGGGGCACCTTGTCGCGCACACCACGATTGCCGACTGCGGCGCCGGCATCCTCAACGGGCAGAGCAACCAGAACGCCACGCCCGTGGCGCTGCTCAACGTGGACATCCGCCGCTGCACTGGCCTGGGCGCGGACTTCCTGAACAGTTCCAGCGTGTCCTGGCAAGGCGGTACGGTGGCCGACTGCGGCGCCGGTGGCGTGCGCGTGCGTGGCGGCCGCTACAGCGGCCCGGTGACGATCCAGGGGGTCGAGTTCGAGACGAACACCGGCCCCGACCTCATCATCGGCAACGGCGATGCCTACTCGGCGCTGGGCGGCGCCGTGACGGTCAAGGGCTGCGGCTTCCGCGACTACCGCGGCAGCGCCGGCAACGGCAGCGTCTACCCCAGCGTGTACCCCGGCAAGATCTCGATCAGCTACAACATGACCAGCAGCTACAGCAAGCTGGTCTTGGAGGGTTGCGCGTTCACTACCATCGACACGGTGCTGGCCCACAGCGGCGCAGGCAAGTTTGTTCACCGAGACGTAACCCTGGATCAGTGTGGCAGCTTCGGCGCCACTTTCGGCAGCGTGGACCGCAGTTCTCTGGAGTGGTCCGCCGCCAACAGCACGGGTCTGCTGGGCATGTCGCTCACTCGTATGTACGTGCCGAGCAACAACTTCAGCGTCTACGGTAACAACTTCACTATCCAGCCGTCCAACACCAACGGAGCACTGGCCTTCGGCTTTGCGCCGATCGGCACGGGCAACTACGCGCAGATCGGCGTCTACGGCGGTGCAGATGTCGATAACACGCATGCCGCGGTGGTCGAGGCGACGCCTTCCGTGGTTGCCGTCCGGAGCGTCAGCCGTGGCACGGGCGTGGCAAAGCCGCTCGTGTTGGCGGCCGGCGCGACGGACCACATCAAGCTCGACCCGAGCGGCGCCCTGGGGTTCTTCGGCGCCGGTGGCATGGCCAAGCAAACGCTTCCCGCAGCCGCCGTTGACGAGTCCTCGTCACGCGCGCTGGTCAATGCCATCCGCGCGGTGCTGGTCGGCCACGGCCTGTGCGCGTGACCTGGTGCCCCGGTTGATTTCCGGGAACTCTGCTGTACGGTGATCGACGATGACGACCATCCGCAAGGCCACCGAGCAAGACAGGCTCGGGCTCTTCAAGCTCGCGGCTGCGATGCACCGCGAGACTGACTTCGCGCGCCTGTCGTTCTCCCCTGAGAAGGCTTTGGACAAGCTGGGCGGGTGGCTCCACGGAGAGGGCGGGTTCATGTGCGTTGCGGAGCGAGACGGCGAGATCGTTGGCATGCTTGCTGCCACGTTCAAGGCGCCCTGGTTCAGCACCGACGTGATCGCGTCCGAGGATCTCTTCTTCGTGCGATCAGACGCCCGCGGTAGCCCGTTGGCATTCCGCCTCATGGGCTTCTTCGTCGACTGGGCCATCAGCACTGGCGTGGCCTACCTGCGCGCCGGCGTGGCCACCGGAGATGTCGGCAAGGGCGCGGAGCGCATCTACGAGCACTTCGGCTTCGCCCGGGTCGGAAGCTGCTTCTCGCTGCACGTTGCAGCCCATGGACAAGAGGTGCCTTCATGAGCGTATGCGGCGACTCCCCCGACACTTCCGGCGTCAACGCGGCGGCGATGTCCAACGCGGCGATCTCCAAGGAGGCGCTGGACTGGTACAAGCAGACCTACGCGGCCGAGGCGCCGCTGCGAGCGGAAGCGGCTTCCAGGGCCAGCGCGGTATCCGACGCGCAGCTGAAGGCGATGGACTTCGCCACCCAGCAGGCGAAGGATCTCGACGCCTACAACAAGGAAACCTTCAGGCCGCTCGAACAGAAGTTCGTCGCTGACTCCAGCACCTACGACACGCCAGAGCGCCGCATGGCGGCGGCCGCATCTGCTGCGGCTGACGTGGACATGAGCGCGGCCGCCGCGCAGAAGGCCAACGACATCGCGCTGGCGCGCTCCGGCATCGCGCCCGGGTCGGCCAAGGCACTGGCGCTGGCCGAAGACAGTCGCATCGGGCTGGCCGCGGCTCGCGGCGGCGCGATGACGGGCGCGGTGCGCAACGTGGAGCAGCAGGGCTACTCGCGCATGGCTGACGCCGTGGGCCTGGGACGCGGACTGGCGCCGACGCAGGCCACGCAGCAGCAGATCGCCACCAGCACCGGCAACAGCAGCACGCAGAACGCGACCCAGGCGCTGCAAGCGGCCACTTCCGGCAGCGGGCTGATGACGCAAGGCTTCGGCACGGCCATCAACGGCAACACCGCCGCGGGCAACCTGTTCTCCACCGCGGCCAACATCGACCAGGCCGCCAGCGGGCAGACCATCGCTGGCCTGGCGCAGCTGGGAACCGCGGCCGGCTCGCTTGGGTGGAAGCCCTTCAGCGACAAGAACATCAAGTCGAACACCGGCCGCATGGCCAACGCCAGTAAGGCCCTGAAGGAGATCGAGGCCACGCCGGTGCATGAGGGCTGGACCTACACGGGCGACCCCGAGCAGGCCCCGAAGATCGGCCCCATGGCGCAGGACGTGCGCGCCCGCATGGGCGAGGTGGCGGCGCCGGGCGGCAAGGTCATCGACCTCGTGAACATGAACGGCCGGATGATGGCCGCCATCCAGAAGCTGTCCAAGGACGTGAAGGCGCTGAAGGCTGAAGACCAGCGCGAGAAGGAGGCGGCATGAGCATCGGACGAGCGCTTGCCCTGTTGGGCGCTGGAGTCGGCGGCTATGCCCGCGGCGTGGAAGCCAAGCGGCAGGCCGACAACGAGCAGGCCGACGCCGAGTGGCGCAAGGAGCAGCGCGACCGCCAGCGAATCCAGTGGCAGCGCGACGACGAGCAGTACGCCAAGGACAAGGCCCTGGAGGGGCAGCTGGAGGCCGACGCCAAGCCGGTGACGGCGCAGCCCGAACTTGGCCCCGACCAGGCCGGGCCGCAGGCGTGGCGCGCTGGCTCCGGGCCGTGGACCGGAAACGAAGCCGTGGCGCAGGACCAGGCCGGCGAGCAGAGTTCGATGGTCAACGTCATGCGCCGGCAGGCCGCGACGCTGCAGGCCGCCGGCAAGGCCGATGCCGCCGACGCCCGCCTGAAGCGCGCCGGTGAATTGGAGAAGGAAGGCGTGCTCGACGCGCTGCGCGGCATCCGCGGCGCAATGCCGGCGCCCGAGTCGATCACGGGCACAAAGGCTGGTTTCGTGTCCTTCGCCATCCCCGAAGAGGTGCGCAAGAACTTCAACGCCAGGGGGAAGATCAAGATCCCGGAAGGCGCCGCGGCGCAGGCCTACATGCGCACGCTGGACGACGGAACCACGATCCCTGACTTCCGCATCGTGTCCGGCGACGGCGCCAAGACCTTCATGGAGAGCGGCGCGACCACCGAGGGCGCCATCGGCATGACGCTGGCCGAGCGGACCAAGCAGGCACAGGCCGACCGCAAGTTCAAGCTCGACCGCGAGGACAAGCTGGCCGACAACCGGCGCCAGGAAGAGCGCGACAGGGCCAATGCTGACTACCAGCGCCGCGTGGCGGCCGCCGCTGAAATGACTGCCCGCGCTCACCTTGCATCGGCGGGCGCCAAGGGCGGCTCTGCGCCTGACGCCCCCATCGAGACGGCCGAGTCGACCTTCGACCGCAAGCTGGCCGAACGCGATGCCACCGACGCGGTGCGAGACATCAACAAGGCTCGCGTGGATAACAGCCAGCCTCCGCTGACGGCAGCAGAGTTCGAGCGAGCGCGCGGCGAGATCATCAATGCGCGCTGGAAGGCACACGCCGATCGCTTCACGGCGCGCACCATCCAGCGCAACCTATCCATGGCCACCGACCCCGCGGCCTACGCTGCCGAGTGGGAGAAGGCCAAGCGCGTGATGCCCGAGCCGACGCTGTTGGCGCTGGGCTTCAAGCCGCCGGGCTACCGGCCGCCGGCCGGGCCGCCGAAGTCGGCCGCCGGGAAGGCCATGGCGCGTGCTGAAAATATACCGGGCAGCGTGGTGCGAGACGCGGCCGGGAACTACGTGGCGGCGCCCGAGACTGCGCCTGCCGCGCAGGGACCGCGCATGGCACCCGCTGTGGCCGCCCAGCCGGCCGTTTCCGAGGCCGACCAGATCCGCGAAGCGCTGGCGCGCGACGACAGGATCAAGTCGTCCTGGAGCAGTGGAATCGGCGCCGCCATCCTGAAGGAGCGTGCTGCCCCGTTGGGCCTTGCAGAACGACGAGCTCTGGA
>ERZ724522.1706-NODE-1706-length-11325-cov-22.823070_pt1 | contig 11325 bp, 9 predicted proteins | sample MGYA00376055_ERZ724522 | MGnify/ENA primary metagenome ERZ724522 (study PRJEB28724, sample SAMN07190884) | wastewater metagenome | isolation source: effluent of sewage treatment plant in Hong Hong | place: Hong Kong | collected 2016-03-17 ... | reverse complement strand
GGCCTCGCCGCGACCGCTGGCGAGCCGAAGTCCCGCCGCCGCCGCGCGCGCGAGGACTGATCACTCGGGCGGCGGCTGGTCGGCGACGAGCAGGGCCTGGCCCGCCGTCACCGCCCGCGACGTCAGCTTCGTGGGGGGCAAGATCGGCGGCGGCGTGAGGCCGGCGAGGACACAGAAGATCCCCGTGACCGCGCAGTTGAACTGCCACCAGACCCAGAAGTCGGGATCGATCGCGGCGTTGCTCTGCATCTCGTCCTTCGCCCTGACGACCGCCTCGGCGGCGCCGGCGTAGGGCGGCAGCGTCGGGATCGCCAGGGGCGCTGGCACCGGGGCCACGCCCGGGGTGCCCGGGGTGATCCCGTCGTTGCTGATCTCCGGCGCCGCCGTCGCCCCGACCGGCGGGGTGGCGAAGCCGCGCCCGACCTGGACCTGGCCGTCGAGCAGGATCGCGGCGCCCTTCAGCTCGACGCCGGCGCCACTGTGGATCACGACGTCGGCGCCGGCGCCCGACTCGATCGCCAGCAGGCGCCCGGCCCGGGTGCGCATGAACATCCAGGCCGGCGCCGGTGCGATCGGGGGCGGCTCGACGTTGATCTCGTGGGCCGCCGCGGCGCCGGTCGAGACCCCGGCGACCGTGTTCGGCAGCCCGTTCTCGAACACGTCCATGCGGGCGATGATCGTCGCGTTGTTCGGGTCGCCGTTGGCGAGCGCGACCAGGACGACGTCGCCGGGTGCGAGCTCGATCGGCTTCGAGACCGGCAGCTCCGCGACCGCCTCGTCGCCGGGCATGCCCGTCTCGAAGATGATGTTCACGAAGACCTTGTCGCCCTGGACCCGCGCCCAGAGCTCGTCGTCGTCGCCCTCGAGGTTGCCGACCCGCGCCCAGGCGATGTGGGTCTCGCCGGGGTCGTCGTAGCGGGTCGTCGCGCCGCCGCGCGGCGACAGGCCCGGGCCGTTGCGGAGGAGGCGTGTCTCGATACCGCTCATTGCTCGTTGCCCTGTGGATCCGAGATGGCGCCGCGCGCGTCCAGGTAGTTGATCGCGGTGACGTTGAACTCGAGGCCGGTCTTGTGGTTGTACGCGATCGCGTTCGTCTGCGTGTAGAACACCTTCTGGACGCGCGGGTCGTACTGCGCGCGCGCGATCTTCTTCGCGGCGCCGGCGGGGATGCCGGCGGCAGCCTGGACCGTCGCGGCGAACTCGGCCTCGGTCATGGCCGCGAACGAGCCCTCGGTGGAGACCTGGCCGTACTCGTCGCGCGCCGGGTCGGTCACGACGCGGATCGGCTCGCCGGGCCGCAGGTAGAGCATGTCGGGCGCAAGGCCGTCCTCCTCGTTGCCGGGGATCGCGGCGAGGGCCTTGGTCCGGATCTGGACCGTGAACTCGCCGCGCGCGAGCTGGTCGTAGAACGAGCGCGCCGCGGCCTCGGCCTGCTCCTGCGCGTTCGGGCCCGACAGCTCGCTGATCTCGTAGACCCGGACCTCCTCGCGGTCGCCGACCCCAGAGGGCGTCGCCTTGTTGACGCGCGAGAACGCGTTCGGCGGGTACTTCGCGCGAATCTGCGAGCCCGTGCGGCGGTCGAAGCTCCGCACCTCGATCGTCGGCAGCGGGACGCCGCCGAGGACGCGGCGGCACATGATCTCCTCGGTGTTGCGGCCGGCCGAGAACATCGGGGTCTCATCGAGGGCGCCGGGCTTCTTCGCGTAGTAGGTCTGCGCGTCGCAGATCACGATCTCGGCGGCGGGCAGCACGTACCCGAGGCCGGGGTCGAATACCGGCTTCTTGCCCGGACGGATGTAGGCCTTGAGGCCGGCGCTGACGACCAGGTCGGTGATGAAGTCCCAGAACTTCATCGGCTTGGCCTTCTCGGCTTTCTTCTTCGGGCGCTTGACGGTGCGCTTCGGGCCGTACCAGTTCGGCGGCTTGATCTGCGCGAGGGTGGGGATCGGCCGCGTCGTCTCGACGACGACGGCGGTCCCGCGGGCGCCGGCGAGGCCGCCGCGGCGCGTGATGTCGGGCGGGAGCCCGTCGCCGGACAGCATGCCGTAGATGATCTGGTCGATCGGCATGTCGGCCGGCAGGTGGCGCAACGGGTTCTCGTAGATCTCCGCGTCGATGAAGAACCCGGTCGTATCGCGCGCGACCAGCTCGACGACGTTGCCCTCGCGCCCGAGTTTGACCGTCCACTCGTCGATGAAGCCGCGGAAGAGCTCGTTGCTCTCGCCGGCGAAGGGCCGGCCCGCGGGGACGATGTCGGGGATCCGCAGGCCCTTCGAGCCCGGGCCGCCGCAGGCCTCGGCGTACTCAGCGGGCGTGAACACGCCGCAGAAGATCTGCAGGCCGGCGGAGCGGATGATCTGCGGATCGATCGGCAGCTTCGAGCGCGGGAACGTCACCTTCGCCGTGTCGGCGCGCCGCGGGCTGTTGAGCTCGACCGTCCAGTCGTAGGGCTCGATGTCGAAGATCGTGATGTAGTCGCTCGGCGTCACGTCCTGCAGGCCGCCGGCGCCGAAGGCCTCGACGCCGTTCTGGCCCGTGAACCAGCTCGCCGGCGGCGGGTCGATGCCGAAGTCCTCGAGGCGGAGCTTGAGCCGGAGCTTTGTCCCGGGGCGGAAGTCAGCGACCACGCCCCGACCCTACTACAGCTTCGGGATCTTCAGCACGGTGCCGGCCTCCACGACCTGCGTCGCCAGGCCGTTGAAGGCCGCGATGTCGCGCCAGTTCTCCTGCGTCCCGTACACCTCGCGCGAGACGTGCCGCAGCGACGTCAGGCTGTCGACGCGGTAGACGCGGTCCACCTGGCCCGCGGTCGCGGCCTCGATCTGCCGAAGGCGCTCCGCGGTCTCCTCGCCGATCAATTCGAGGATGCGGCGGACCTTCCGGATGATCAGCTCGGTGTACCAGGTCTCGGCCGTATTCCGCCGAGACGCGCCGCCGAGCCGCGAGTCCTTGTCCTGCAGTTCGGCGAGCAGATCGAGCACCTGAGCCCGCAGCGCGTAGCAGGCCGCCTTGATGGCGGCGAGCTGTGTCAGCGGCAGGAACTTGAACGAGACGAACCCCTGCAGCGACGAGACCAGGCGCGTGAGCTGATTGATCAGGTCGGCGAACTTGCCGAGCAGCGGCTGCAGGTACGTCGCCGTGATCTGCGACGGCAGCGACAGCAGGTCGTTGAGGCTGTTCAGCAGGTTGACCAGCGAGTCCAGGAAGCTCTTGTTGTCGAGCTCGACGAGCTGCGCGGTCGGCTGCTTGTCGGTGTCGCCGGTCCAGGCGAACTCGCACTCCCACTCCCACTCGTCCTCGGGCCCGGGCCAGCACTTGAACCGGGTCATGTAGCCGAAGCGGACCCAGTCCATCCACTCGACCCGCATGTGCGCGCCGGAGCGGCACAGCAGGCGGAACGCGTCGCGCACGGTCTTAGCGAGTCGCAGGTCCTGCGTCCCTGGGAAGGCGCCGGCGCTGGTGAAGGTCGCGCCGGTGATCAGATTGGAGCCCGGCTGCAGCGGCTGCCCCGCGGCGCTGACGGTCGGGAAGTTGAGGACCCGCGGCGCGTTCTCGGCGAGCTGCAGATACTTGTCCTTCCACGTCCCGTTGAAGACCGTCCGGGTGAGCTGGGGCCCGAGGATCTGGGCGTAGGCGACGGGGTTGCCTGGGAAGAACGTGATCTCGACGCGCTGCTCGTCCTCGACGAGCACGGCGCCCTTGTAGGGCAGGCTGCGGCCCTGCAGCGCGATCGTTCGCTTGAGCCCGTTGTTCTCGGTGATGATCAGCGGCGCGGCCATCGGTCAGAATCCTCCGATGTCGAGCGACGAGCCGCCAGGCTGCCGCGCGATGCGCTCGATCGGCTCGACCCAGGCGACCATCGCCCGGTCGGGGTCCTCGTTGCGCAGGTCGAACTGCTGCACCAGCGTGCCGATGTTGATGTTCGTGCCCTTCGGCTTGGTCGCGGTGTCGCCGGAGAAGAGGTCCTTCGCCATCTTGTCGACCTTGGCGGTCAGGTCGTCCACGTCGCCGAAGTTGATGTCCTTCAGGCGGCCGTCCGACATCGCCGCCGAGGCCTTGCGCAAGCCGGAGGCGACATCGCGCGCGCGAGAGATCATGCTCGGCCGCAGCTCGGGGTCGAGCGCTTCGATCCGCGCGTCGATCTCCTCCATCCGCTTCGAGGGGTTGAACGACGAGTCGCCGGCGGCGATCAGCCGGTTCTTCTCCTGCTGCAGCCCGGCGAGCTCGATGTTGCGGCCCGAGGAGAAGATGCCGTCGAAGAAGCTGGCGACGTTGGCCGCCATCTCGAGGAAGCCGGCGGCGGCGTCGATCATCAGCACGACGCCGTCCGTGACCATCGAGATCCCATCGGCGATCATGTTGATCGCCCCCTGCATCATGGAGGCCCCGGTGACGCCGCCGAGGAAGGCCTCACCCACGGCCTTGAGCTTCTCCCAGAGGATCATCGCCGCCAGCACGACGGGGCGGAGCGTGATCTCGCCGGTGCGGAACCCCTGCGCGATCGAGGCCGTCAGCTCGCGCCAGTTCGCGGCGAGGTAGGCCGCGACGCCGGCGGCAGCGACGAGCACCCCGCCGAGCGCGACGATCGCCACCGAGGCGACCGCCATCATGGGCAGCATGACGACCCAGGCGGCCGTCACCGACCCCATGACCTCGATCAGCTTGGCGACGCCGGAGACGGCGCCCATCCCCATCTTCGCGGCGCCGATGCCAGCGCGCGCCGCGGTGGACGCGGCCAGCACGCCGGCGCCGACGAGCATCCTGGCGACGCCGAAGGCGAACGCGGCCTTGATGAGGCCCGCGCCGATCTGCATCGCGTGGTAGACCTTGTTGGCGATCAGGTCCCAGTGGTTCGCCAGGTACTCGATGCCGCGAGCGCCGGCGTCGAGCACCCGCGAGAAGGACCTGTTGAGCACCCCGCCGATCTTCGAGGCGCCCGTCATCAGCTTGGCGAGGTTCTCCTTGGAGAAGGCCCCGCCCTCGCCGTTGGCCTTGATCAGCGCGGCCTTGAGCGAGTTGTACATGGGCCGCGTCGACTCGGCCGCGATCTTCCGCCAGCCGGTGATGAACGAGCTCGACGCGCCCTCGAAGCTCGTCTCGTACATCTTGGCGAGCGCCGGCCCGCCGCGCTTGAAGCTCTCTTCGATCAGCCGGAACCGGGTCTCCGCGTCCAACTTGTTGAACGCTTTCGTCATCTTCTCGCCGGCCTCGTTGAGGTCCTTGCCGAAGACCTTCCCCGAGCCGGAGATCTTGTCCATCTCCTTGCCGACGCTCAGCACGACGGGCGCCAGGCGCTTCCACGTGTCCATCTCGGCGCCCGCGCTGCCGGTCAGGATGCGCGACATCTGGGCGCCGCTCGTGATGAAGTCGCCGCCGGTCAGCGTCGGCGTGAACAGGGCGAGGTTCTGAGACATCGCCATGATGCGCGACATCTCGCCCGTGACCGAGCGGGCGCCGGGCAGCATGTTCTGGAACATCAGGGTGATGTCCGCGAGCTCGCCCGGAGCCGCGTCGGCGATCCGGTTGAGCTCGAGCATCGCCGCGCCGGCGACCTTGATGTTCTGCCCGAGCTGGTCCGCCGCGCCCGCGCTGTGGTTGTAGAGCTGCAGGGTGCCGGCGATCGTGTTCTGCGTCTTCTCGAAGGAGATGTTCGACTCGAGGCCCTTCTTGGCGACGAAGGCCGCGGCCGCGCCGGCGCCGGCGCCGGCGACCGCCGCAGAGAACTTGGCGATCTGCATGCCGGCGCCGGCGACCGCCGAGACCTGCGACGCGCCCCAGGCCTGAGCCTTTGCGGCGGCCTGGTCGAGCGAGGCGCCGAGGCCGGAGACCGCGGCCGCCTTCGACTTCATCGCGCCGGCGAGGTCCCCCTTGGTCCCGAGGTGCGCTGCGACGCGGTAGATGATCTGCGGCCCGGCCATGGTCTACTGCACCTTGCTGTTCTTCTTCTCCATGTCGAGCCAGAAGCCGACGTCGCTGCATGCGAGCCGGAGCTTGGAGATCGGCCAGGTCATCACCTCGTCGATCGAGACGCCGGGGTTGCCGTACTTGCACACGTACCAGCAGTTGCGCCGGCGCGTGATGCAGTTGGCGATCCAGTCGGTGCGGTCCCTGAAGGCCCAGAACCGGAAGATGTCCAACTCCTTAAGGACCACAGCTAGACCACCACGTCCTTTCCCGACGCGTCGACCTCCGCCATGTCGTCGTCGCTGACCTGGAAGTACTCGAGGAACTTCGCCTCGACGATCTTGCGGCCCTTGAGCCCGATCGCGTCCTTCCACCGGACGAGCAGGCCGTGGTTCATCCGCACCTCGGTCTTGCCGATCCGCACGGTGACGCGGTCCTGGAGGCGCTCGGCCATCTTGATCGGATCGCCCTTGGCGAACTTGCGCGCCTCCTCCTCGTCGGCCACCGAGGGCTCGACGAGGACGAACGTCAGGTCGTCGCTGGTGAAGCCAGACCCCGTCCAGGTCGGCAGCTCCATGATCTTCTGGGGCAGGGTGAAGGCCTTGCCGACGCGCTTGGGGCGGTTGTCGATCGCGTCGGGGGTGGGAAGGCCGGGGTCTTTCGTGCTCATGGTTCCTCGCAGGCTGGTGGGCTAGTTGACGAACTGGTGGCGCTCGGCGTAGGCCGTGAAGCCGTTCTCGATCATCTCCTTGCGGCCGGTGATGCCGACGGAGATGCCCTCGAACTCGAGGCCGGTCAGCACGATCGCGCGGATCTGGCCGTTGGGGTACTGCAGGTTGCAGCTCATCGAGAACGAGGTCGGGGCGCCGGGCTCCCGCATCTGGCGCTTCACGATCGCGTCGACGAAGTCGATCCAGTCCGCGCTCTCCTGGTGCGCGGCGAACTCGACCTTGGCGATGTCGAACTTGCCGTCCGGGCGCTGCTGCCGCTCTCCGAGGTAGTCCTCGCGCGACACGCTCTGCTCGAACGTCACGGTGCATTCCTTGATCAGGTTGAGCTCGTCCGCGAGCTCGTCGCCGCGGAATAGCGAGATCGTCACGTCCTGGCCGGTGATTCGATTGCTCATGGTGGGCCTCTCTCAGGTGCTGGTGATGGAATCAGCCGTTCTGCTCGTCGACGTTGACGCCCTCGGCGCCGACCTGCAGGCGGAACACGATCGCCTGGATGACCGGCGCGAGCTTGACCTTGACCATGAAGATCAGAATGCCAGCATCGAGCTGCGCCTTGCTCGAATCGAGCGCCACCGAGAACTCCATGATCCGCGGGTTGGCCGGATTGCGCAGGGTCTCGAGGAACGCGCTGACGCGCTGCTTGAGGCTGTTGCGGGTCGTCGGGAACCCGAGCTTGTCCTTGTAGAGCAGGGCGATGTCGTAGAGCGCGTCGGCGATCGCGTCCGCCATGAAGCGGCGGTTCGCCGGCGCCCGCTCCTTCTGGATCGACCGCAGCACGCTGGTCACGTCCGACTGGAACAGGTACCCGGCGCTGGTATTGCGCAGGGCGACGATGCCACCCGCCTTGAACAGCTTGTAGTCGTCCTCGACGAGCCCGATACCGCCGAGCGAGGCCTCGAACTGCTCCTCGAGGCTGGAGAGCCCGAGCTTGCCCGCGTTGGTCGTGCTGGGGACCTCGCCCGCGCTCTGCTCGGGGCGAATCTTGGTCCGCATGAACGCGTACCAGGAGTCGGCGGCCTGCTCGAACAGGCCGTCGTCGGAGAAGCCGATCCCGCCGGCGGCGCCGACCGCGAGAACCTCTTCGGAGAGGATCCGGCAGCTCGGGTACACGTAGATGACCCGGTCGTCGCGGCCGACGTGCCCGACGCCGCCGTTGCTGTCGCCGAGCGCCGTCGCCTTGGTCGTGCCGGGCACCGGCGAGACGATCGCCGTGCGGCCCGCGCAGCCGTTCTCGCTGGCATTGTTGGCGTTCTCGCCGAGCCAGCGGTTGATGTTCGTCGAGTGCCTGGCAGCGGCGATCATCGAGCACTTGGCCGCCTCGGAGCTCACGTCGAGCGTCCGGTCCAGGGCCTCCTTGTAACGGGCGTCGAGCTGGTTCGCGCTCAGGCGGGCGACCTGGCTCGAGTTCGTGACCGACCAGAAGCCGGGCATCTCGTCCAGGACCTCGTCGATGTCGCCGGCGGCGCTGGTCAGGGTCGAATCGGTGTCCTCCCAGGGGCGCACCTTGACCGAGAACGGGCCGCCGGCGGTCGTCGTCTCGACGTCCTCCATCGTGACCCAGATCGAGCCGGTGGTGTTGTCCTTGACCCGGACGCCGGCCGGCAGCGTCACCTCATCCGCATCCGAAGCGTCGACGAGCTCGCCGTCGAAGCCGAAGTCTGCGAAGACGCCGGCGGTCGCCTGCAGCTTGCCGGTCCCGGGCGTGCCCGAGTTGACCACCCACAGGTACCCGTCGCTGTCGACGTAGGCGTCCAGGCCGGCGAGCGCGCCGAAGACGGTCCCGGCGTCCTCGGCCTCGATCGAGTCGATGTTCGGGACGTCGCCGGTGCCCTGCGCGTCGCTGACCTGGCCGGGGGTCGTGTTCGTCACGGTGATGTCGCCGGGCGAGACCTCGAGCTGGACGGTCGCGGTGAAGATCACGTTGTCGTCGCCGGTGATGCGCAGAGTCGTCGCACCAGGCTGCGTCCAGGTCGCCCCCGGGATGTTGAGCGCCTGGGCCGCGGCGAAGAGACCGTTGTTGAGGTTGGCCTCGACGGCGTCCGCCGACGCGTAGGTCGCATCGTAGGTCTCGAGCACGCCGTCCACGTACCGGGTGACGCGGAGCGTATAGTTGCCGACCTGCGCGTTGACCATCGTGTACGTCCACACGTCCTGGACGGGCGTGGAGACGAGGCCGAGGGTCGCAAGGGCCGAGCCGCCGAGGATCTGGATCCGGCCAGCGGTGCCGCGGATGACGCTCGACAGGGCGAGCTCGCCGCCGACGTCGGAGGCGACGTCCGCCGCGGCCTTCAGGTTGATGTAGGCCCACACGTCGGCGAGGGCCTGGTGCGCCGCGGTGAAGACGACCGTCAGCGGCGAGTTGTCGTCCACCTGGATCAGGAGGTCCTCGCCGCCGATGAAGTTGGTCGGGTACGTGCCGCCGGTGCCCACGATCTGGGCGGCGGCGGCGGCGAAGGTGTGGGTCACGTTGATCGCGCCGTTGCGCTGGAACGTGACCAAGTCGCCCGGCTCGATGTTGAACGGCCCCTTGCCACCGCGGATCGCCGCGAGGCGGGAGAACTGGACCGAGCCCGCGGAGTTGTCGACGCGGGTCACGACCAGGCCGGCGAAGCGCTTGCCCTTGCGCCACATCCAGGTGTTGCCGTTCCAGACCGCCGTGCCGCCGGAGCGGCGGGCGACGGCGCCCTGGTAGTTGCCCTCGCTCGTGTTCCAGCCGAGGGTGCCGTACTTCGCGGCGTAGTCGCTGGCGCCGGTGATCCGCTGCGGGGTGAACAGGCCGCGCTCGGTCTCGCCGACGACGCACACCGATAGCGACCCCGATCCGAGCGGGGTCGCCGGGGGCACCTCGTCCACGATCACGATCTGCTCGATCGCATCCAGCTCAGCATCGGTGGGGAGTACCTTGACGATGTGCTTGAACACGGCGGCAGCATACGACAGCGCGCGCCGGCTGATCCACGACGCGCGCTGTCCTGCGGGACATGTCCGGCAGGCCGGACGCCGTCTCGCTCGGCTAGCCGACTTGGAGCTTGAACGAGGGCTTGATGGTGGCCGGCATGCCGACCGCTTCCACCTCGTCCACATGGGCCGTGATCGTCGCCTGCAGCGGCCAGTGGTTCGCCTGCGGGTTGCCCTGCTCGTCGCCGTTTCCCAGCGCGTCGAGCACCAGGCGCACGGTCTGGTCGAAATACTCGGGCACGACGACGACCCGGGAGCCGCGCTCGCTCATCGGCTCGGCCAGCAGCGCGCGGGCGAGGGCGGTGCGGAAGGCCCGGCGGTCGTTCTTGTGTCCGAACCAGGCGACGAGGCCGAGCGAGCACCGCGACTTCGAGAGCACGCGCAGCGGGTAGCCGCGCCAGGTCCCCCGGATGTAGGGCCTATGGTCCTCGTCGTAGATCTGGTCCGCGCGCTCGATGAGCGTCGCGTTGAGGGGCTGTATCTCCTCGTCGGCGGTCGGCATGTCGAGCGTGATGTTGTTGATCCGGATCGGCTTGGTCGGGCCGTAGTCGCCGCGCTCGACGATCAGGCGCTCGAAGCTGCCGACGTGGACCTCGATCGCCTTGACGACCCGCATCAGGGCGACCTGCGCGGCGAGCAACGACCCCATCGCCTGCTCGGGCGCGGCGTCGGTCATGGGCGGTGCGGCCTCGAAGGACTTGTCCTCGATCTCCGGTGCTTCGGGAGGGGGCTTCTGCTTCATGGCCTGCATCCTACACGGCGCCCGCTTGCTCGACTGCGAGAGGCGTGATAGCCGCTTGAACGATGCCTGCGAAGAACCTGCGAGTGAACTGCGCGGTCTGTGAGGTGCGGTCGCCGTACATCGGCGACCTGAAGGGGCTCGGGTGGCAGTGCATCCGGGCCAAGGGGGAGTTCACGGCGCCCCGCTGGTACTGCCCGACCTGCCCGAAGCCGGAGCGGGCTGCCCCGCCTACGCGTCCGCCGAGCAAATTTCAGTGGGCCAGCCGCGCCCGCTGGCCGAACATGCGCCGGGCCAACGTCCACATGCTGCCGGGCGAGACCGGGCGCGTCCTCTTCGCCTTCGGCTACGAGTCGATCGCGAAGGCCGTGGGGATGCACCTCTCGTCGATCCGCGGCGCCCTCGAGCGCGAGGAGTTCGACCCGCTCGACCTCGCCAGCCTGGCGCGCTGGATCATGACCCGCGAGCGGTTCGCCGAGCCCGAGCAGGACGAGCTCGACGAGCACGACATCATCCACGCGGGCCGGGCCGACCGAGGGCTTCCGCCGCTGGGGATCGACGCCCTGGTCGCGGGCTTCCACGCGCTCGGGTTCACCGAGCCGAAGGAGAGCGAGGACGGCACACACGTCGCCATCGGCCGGGACCTGTTCTCGGTCGTCTCGGCGACGCGGCTGCTCGCCCACATGCGCGAGCACAAGCTCGCGACGCTGTCGCAGCAGAAGCTCCGGACGCTGGCGGTGCTCCGGCGCTTGGAGAAGCGCGAGCGCCCGAAGCGGCCCGCCCGCGCCGAGCAGGTCGCCCGGCAACTCGCCGAGTTCGGCGTCCAGGCCGAGGTCAGGGACCGGGACACGCTGCGCCTGGCCTGCTGGGTCGTGGACGTCGAGCGCGCCGCCGAACTGGTGCCGTGGCTCCGCGCCGGCGGCGAGCTCCAGCGCGACCTGCTGACCGCGCTCGACATCATGCAGCGGGTCCGGGACGACCTTGCGCTTCGTC
>ERZ724522.1705-NODE-1705-length-11335-cov-28.364096_pt1 | contig 11335 bp, 20 predicted proteins | sample MGYA00376055_ERZ724522 | MGnify/ENA primary metagenome ERZ724522 (study PRJEB28724, sample SAMN07190884) | wastewater metagenome | isolation source: effluent of sewage treatment plant in Hong Hong | place: Hong Kong | collected 2016-03-17 ... | reverse complement strand
GCTCGAACACGGACTGCTTGCCGGCGGCGGGGTTCTGCAAGAGCTGCGCCGGGAGTGTGCCGCGCTGCTCGATCTTCTTTTTCTCCCAGGTCTCTTTCGTCCAGAACACCGGGTTGCCGTCGATGCGGCCATTGTCGGTGGCGGGCTTGAGGCGGACGTGAACGACTTTCCGGTCGATCATGGTCTGGTAGGTGTCACCCAGCGCGTAGCGCGTGCCGACGTATCGCTTGATGGTGCCGTCGCCGACGCCGAGGTTGTCCGAGAGCTCCCACGCTTCGGTGGCCTTGGCGATCTGTTCTGGATTCGAGACATTTCGCTGCTCAATCATGTCGTCGAACATCAGGATTTTGAAGTGCCGTCCTGTGGGATTGCCATCAACGAGACCCCACGCCTCAACGGTGGCCTCTTTCGGATTGGAGCGGCGCTTCACGAGGATGCCGCCCTGCAGGGACCAGCGCGGCGATTCCTTTTCGGGCGCCCAATAGAGCACGTCCGGGAAGCACACCTTGAGGTTCTCGTTGCGCTCGAACTCGGCCTTGATCTGGGCGAGGAAGGTCTGCGCGGTGGCGCGCGAGAACGAGAAGATGCCGACTGTCTGCTCGGGATCGACGAGGATGTCTTGAATTGTCAAAGCGAAGGTAATGATGGACGATTTGTAGTGCGACCTCGCCCATAGATCGAGACAGTTGTTGGGCTTGGCCTCCACTTCTCGTACTGCGTTGAAGATCCACGGATGGCACGCATCGCGGCGGTCGCAGAGGATGGCGAACAGGTAGAACAGGTCGTTGCAAGCGAGCAGCGCGTGATCTGCCGGCGCGGGGTTGAGGCGGCGGAAGGCCTCGTAGAATTCCAGCGTCTCCTTCATGTCGAGGTTGGGGAGAACTTCGGCGATCGCCTGTGGAAGGTCGGGGATCGTCGTGTCAGGCAGGTAGCGCGCGCCCCTGAGAGGCCGCGGCGCCATGGTCTCAGTCTCCGGCGGGGACCGCGCGCGCGAACGGGACCTGGTCGGGCTCGACCGGGATCGCCTCCTCGATCTTCACCTGCGGCGGCGGCAGGGCGGCGATGAGGCCGGCGAGTTCGAGGGTGTTGTCGGGCGGGGTGTAGCGGTAGGACTTCACATGCTCGACCATGCGATGCACGGTCGCCACGATGTCGTCCTGGGTCGGCTGCAGGCGGTTCGCCCACATCTTGCCCTCCTGGATCGGGAAGGAGCAGGACGCCACGCAGATTTCCGGGTGGTCGGGGTCCTCGATGCGGACGGTGATGGTCTTGCGGCCATCGGCATGGTCGACGGTGGCCTCGTATGGCGGCGGCAGGGCGACGTCGAAAGCCTGACGGACGCGGCGGATGTCGGAGGTCTTGAACACGCTCACGCTGTGCCTCCCGTGGTGGTGATGGGCTTGATGACGGGGCGCGGGCCAAACTGCGCGACGAGGCTTCCCTTGTCGCCGGTCTTGCCCTTGCCCTCCCCGACTTCGGCGCCGCGGTGGTTGTGCATCAGCGCGACGAGCTTCGGGACGCAGTCGAGGAGCCGTTCCCACGTCTCGGCGTCGGGCACGGGCAGCGTGTCGATTTCCTCGAACAGGCGGGCGACAAGCCGGGCCTGCACGCCTTGAAACGCGAGGCTGTCGAGTTCCTTGGCGGCCTTCTGGGCGATCTCGAGGGTGGCCATGACGCGCTCGGGCGAAACGGACTCGGTGCGGAAGATGGTGTAGGCCTCAAGCCACGGACGATAGGCGTCCTTCTGGCGCTGCAGCCATTGGTAGCTGCATCGAAATCCCTGACCTTCGAGGAGTTTGGATAACTCGCGGAATCCCAGCCCCTTGTTGGCCTGCCACGTATCGTAGCAGTGCTTGAGGGTGGGGAACGGGCGTTCGTCCGGGGTGGCGGCGGGGGCGGCCATCAGGGCTTGGCCTTCTTGCCGTAGAGCGCGTGGATGTCGGCCAGGCCCACGGTGGGGTGGAAGCGGCCGTTCGATGCGTCGCGGTTCGCGTGGCGCTTCGGCGGGCGGCGGTAGGTTTCCTTGGCCTCGGAGGATTCGTACTTCTCGCGGGCGAGGGTTTCGTCGTCGGTATTCTTCACGGCGTCAGCCCTTCTTTGCGGGCCGGGAAGGCAGATCGCCGCCCTTGAGAAACTCGAGGATTTTATGAGCTTCGTTGACGAGCAGGGTTCCGGAGCTGCAGCCGAGATTGCCGGCCATCTGCAGCGCCAACTGGCGCAATTCACGTTCTTCAAGAGTCATTTGGCAGTCTCCTATGGTTGGGAGCTGGGGTTGAAACGGAAAAGGCCCGGCCTCTTGCGGAGGTCGGGCCCTGGTGGCGCAGGTTCTTCGGAGGAAACGGGGTTCAGCAGCCCGGCTTGGGCTTGGACGGCTTCGACGGCTTCTTGGCCATGGTTGTGCTCTCAGGTTGGGTTGGACCGAAGCGTGTGAGGGATTCGAACTCTCGGCTCCTGGGATTTTTGCACCCCTTCGCGGGTGACTCCCCTGCAGTCTCACGAAGACACCAATAAGCCACTCTGGCAACACGCTTGGTTTCAGGAAGACTGGCCGGGAACAGGCGGAAGCGGCTCTGTTTGCAACCGAAGTAACCGCGACCTTCACCACGGCCAGTCTGAAACACGAAAGGCCCGGCGTTTTCCGCCGAGCCTTGACACATTATCCGCAACGTCAGGTACATCGTCTCGCAGCGGTGCACCATGGGCAAACTGATACTGCGAAAAACAAATTCCCGCAAGAGGGGTGGATCAGGAGCCGTTTTTGATCATGTGGCGGCCCCTGACCCACGCCCAATAGGTGTAGGCGACGAGGTACGGCGCGCCGTCATCGCGCATGGCGTTGAATAGCGCGCGGTCGGCCTGGGCGTAAGTGCCGTGGCCCTTGCGGACCCACTTGCACAGGTAGTCGTGGATGACGGCGGCCTTCTTGTAGCCGCGCTCCTGCATGGCGCCGGGGACGGAGGCGAGGTCCGTCTTGAAGCCGGTCGGCACGATGATGGCACGCCATTGGAAGGGGCCGCCGAGGCGATAGATTTGCTTGCCGGTGAAGCCGAATTCGCCGGGCACCTCGTCGAGGGTCAGCGGCAGGGGGAAGTTGGGGTTGGTCATCATCAGCCTCCCAATCTTCGTGAAGCCACATCGCCGCACTTCTTGCAGCGAAGAGCAAAGACTGTTGCGACCATGCGTTCCTCATTGCGGATGAATTGGAATACAGGCTTGCTATCCATCACGTCCCACTCGTGAGCGCACGTCGGCGGCGCGGGCTTCATCAGCCAGTCCCAGATGCGACGGATCATGATTCTTGCTCCTTGGTAGTGGGCCTCTGAGGAAGTTCATTTGATCGCGGCCCGAAGCGCTGAAAGGTCAGTGACCACCCGCCATAAGGGCCGACACGCTCAACGCCTATGCGCCTCGTGATCTTCCATGTGTTCATCCATTGCCGCACTCTTTCGCCGTTTGAAAACCATCCACAGAACTGGACGAGGAAGAGCGACGGACGGTGGGTTTCTCCAGTGGAGAAAAACCGCACTCCAAACAACCAGATTCTCACTTGATCCCCCATTCCTCTCTCAGGGCGTCGAGCCCGGTTTGCAGATTGACGATAAGCGGCGCCCGGTGGATGTACTGGCCCTCGATGCAGACCTTGCGCACCACCAGGCGGATTTCGGCGCGGGCCTGCACAATGATCGCGTGGGCAACACCCTTACGCTGGTGCTCGCGCTTCACCTTCAAATTGGCCGGGACATGGATGACGATGTGGTTGAGCGCGCGCTCGCCGTGTTCGAGCTCGGCGCGGCGCTCGGCGATCCAGTCGGCATAATCCTCGTCATCGCGCTCCTCGCGGGCGGCGGCGTTGGCCTGCTTGATGCGGTCCTCCATGGATGTCGCCATGACCTTGGTAAGCGATGATTCCTTCGGCACGGCCCTGCCCCAGATGAGGCGGTAGAGCCGGGCGTAGTTGATGCCGGCGCGATATTGCTGCGATGTGATGCGGGCCTCGTTGTAGATCCGCGCGAGGGCGGAGGACGATGCGAATTCCGCCTCCTGCGCCCATTGCTTCGAGAACAGGTTCTCCCCGTTCTTCTGCTTCACCATGCCGATGGTGCCGCGGCCGTTCAGTTCGCAGTAGGTCGAGGCTCCGATGATTTCGGCCTGGCGCTGCAGGGCGAAGGGCGTTGGCCCCTCGTCCTCGCGCTTCTGCCGTTTGGATGGCGAGACCTTGTCTCGTCGTGGTGGGGTGTGGATGGACTTAAGGCGGTCCTTGTGACTGACCATGTCATGCACTCATCGAGGATGGGACGGTTGGCACCTGCGAGAGTGCGGAGGACGTTGAGAGTGGTCATGTCACTTAGGTTCCCACAGTTTTCCTTCGGGACGGCAGCCCGTGGCTGCAGGCGAGCGCTCTCTTTCGCATTCGCGGCGCTCGCGGCTGCCTGTGACGGGGCTGATGTGGGCGTAGCACCAATGGCAATCGAAGGCCGGAACGCTCGACTCCTCATGGTGGTGGTGCTTGCAGTCGACGCAGAGTTTCATCACGTCCCCTCCTCGATCTCGCGGCGGCGCTGTTCGACATAGCCATCGAAGGTGTTGACCACTTCGCGGACGTAGGACGACACATGCAGTGAGCTGTAGATGCTGCGGATATGTCGGTTGATGCGATCGATCTCGTCGAGGCGGATGCGCTTCTCGCCCTGCTTGAGGCAATCGTCGATGACAGAGGTGCGCTTCTCGGACTCCTTGGCTTTGATGTGCATGTCCCATGCGGTTCCTGCCGTCCCTTCCCAGCTGATGACGACGCCACCGAGGCTGAGATCTTCAAATCCGATGATGTCGTTGTCGCGCAACATGACTCCGGGACGGCTTGGGTATGCAAGAATGATTTGATCGCCGCGCCGCAGGGCGACACGTGTTTTGCGCCAATGCCCTTCGGGATCGACGACGATGTGATAGAGGCGCCGCTCTCCGTCATCGCTGCATGGGTCGGCCTGCTGCGTCTCGTTGTCCTCGACGATGATGGGTGTCCGCTCGACTTTGCGTAGTTTGATCTTCGCATCGCCCTGCGCCTGGACGTGCACGACGGAGAGGCGGTCGGCGAGGTCGCTGATCTGCTTTGACAGATCGTTCCACCAATCTGTGTAGGTCTTGTCAAAGCTGAGTGTGCGTCTGTCGAGTGCCTCGATGCGCTTGTTGAGGCCATCGAGGCGCCCATCGAGGCTGTTGTCAGCCGCGGTGATGCGGCTGTGCGCCTCCTCGATCAGCTTGGCGTGCTTCTCGAACAGGCTGTCGATGAAGTCTGCCATGAGGTCGAAGCCCGTCACCATGTTGAGGGAGTGCATGGCTTTCATTTCCTCGTGCCTCTGCCGCACCGGCCCGTGCTTTGCCTCCTTGAGGCGGTCGCTGATGGTCATGTCTCAGCCCTCCCGCGCGTCGGCTTCGCGCCCGGCGGCCGCGGCGCTGATTGCCTGCTGGTGCAGCGTCTCGCGGAGCAGATAGCCCTCGAGCTGCCAAAGCGGCTTGAAGGCGTTGTCGTAGGCGTAGCGTTCGCCCACGGCGCGGTCGTAGTTCGTGGGATCGGCGGGCGCGGAAAAGCCAGTGCTGATCCAGCCATTCTCCATGGTGATTGCGCAGAGGGTGCCGATGAAACTCACCTGCACAAATTCGACGCTTCGGATCTTCGCCTTGATGCTCTCCTCCGTGACCTTCGGCGCGGTCTTGGTGGCGACGATGGCCTTGGCCTCGTCGAGGGTGATGGCGGGTTCGGTGGTGCTCATGGTCTTTCCCCTTCTGATGTTGGGGCGCGCTTAGAGCGCGCCCTGCTCCATGTTCGATGCGACTACGTCATCGGGCACCGGTGAGTTGGAGGTTCCGTCGTTGACGGTCACACCCTCGCCAGGCGGCGTGGTGCCGGGCGTGATGCCGACGTTCGGCGGATAGCTCGGCCCGTCCGCCGGCAGCGTCTCGTAGGCCCTGCCGGGCGGGTCGATCAGCGCGGCCACGGCGCCGAAGCTCGCGTTCAGTTGCACCGCGATGCCGTCGCAGATGACGGCAAGGACTCCCGGCTGTGCACCCTCGACGATGGCGTCGATCGCGTCGATGTCGATCAGCACCTGGCGGGCGCGGTCCTCGGTCTGGTGCAGGCCGATGTCAGCAAGGGGGAAGCGGTGGTAGCGGGTCATGTGGGTTCTCCGGTTGGTTTGTTGGTCACGGGGTACGCACGGCACGAAACTCACTCAGGCGGCGCGAACTTGCTGCTGCCGCACGATCTCCTCGGTCAGCACCGCGACACGGTGCATTGCCGCTTCTCGCTGTCGCTGCAGTTCGGCCAGCGCTGTTGTTGAACCGATGGGGCGGTACTTCAACTCAGGCAGTTCGCTCGGCCAGGACGGCTCGATTGTGCCACAGCTGATCTCATGGCCTCCATGCAACTCGCCGTCAGCGGCGAGCGCGTCGAGGGTGGCGCGGATGACGCGCAGCGATCGGGCCTGCCAGTAGTGGGACTTCCAATCGGTCGGTGACAGCGAGATGGCCACGGCGTTGATGGTCTTCTGCGTGATCTGGATGGTCATGGGATTGCTCCGGTGTTGCGTTGAGACACTCAGGCGGCGGCGTCAGAGGCGGGCGGGAGACTTTCGCCGAACCGCAGAAATCGCAGCGGCGGCTAGTAGGGTCATCCAGAGTTTCCCCACGATCTGGCCCTCGACAAATTCCAGCGAACCAAAAGCCAGGGCCAGAAACAGCACGCTGTCCACGATGGCGCCGGCCATGCCGGAGGCGAGGACGGCCAGAACAAGCCCCTTGCGGCGCAGCGGCGTATAGACCGCGAGGTCCGCCAATTCTGACGCGCCATATGCCACGGCAGATGCCAAGACGAGAGCCGGTGGTGCAAACAGCGTTGAGATTGCCAGCCCCGAGGCGATCGCACCCAGTGCCCACTTGATGCCCATGCGCTCTTGCACGGCATCACGCAGGACCAGTGCAAGTCCAATCATCAGAACACCGGAGGGTGCCATCATGCCGGGCAGAACCGGCACCAAGCAGGGACCAGCTGGTATGCAGACAGTTCCGACATTGCCGATCAGCCAGTTGGCTGCGGGGATGGTGGCCAAGTAGGCGACAAAGATCAGGATGTTCATGCGATGAGATCCATTTGTTGTGCGGTTTGGGTCCATTTCACAGGGCACTGAACGGCATCGATCACGCGAGCCATTGCCTCTGGGCACGAGTTGGAGTCTTTGAAGTTTCGAGCGACGTTCACGCTATCGACGGATGCGAAGGGCCACCGCTTTCCTGTCACCGCCATGCCTCGCAGCATGTGCACCCATGGAAGGCTATTGCGGCGCGCAAGCTCGTTGAAAGCCTCGTCGGCCCGCCGTGCCCACGGATCAGACCCAACCTGCCAGTATGCCCCAGATGAGCCGAAGCACACGCGACCAAAGCCCTGCGCGAAATCGAGAAGCACTTTGATGGGTTCGGCCATGTGCCACACCGGGGCGGCCAAGTTCTTTGAAAACGGCCACTGCCTCACCAATTCCGCATTTGCCTCGACATCGCCGTCAATGACATCCGGGATCACGGCCCAATGGGGATGGCCAAGCCGAGGCTCGATCCAGCGGTAATAACCCGACCAATCTGTAGCCTTGCCAACGGTGTGAAGGCTGAACGCGCCGTTGTCCCACATCACTGACTGACCGATACGCAGGCAGACATCGGCGTCCCTGGCGTCGGCAAAAGACACGCAGAAATTCTTGCCCGCCATGAGCCACAGCTGGTCTCGCGGCGTGAGCGGAGTGCCGTGGTAGTGGATTGTCATGCCGCCTCCTGCGAGTTGGGCGGCCACTCGCTGTCGAAGTACCAGCCGCGTCCAATCAGGCGGTGGTGCTCGTCCTTGAGGTCCAAGGGGTTCGGCGCGCGCTTGCCCTGGCTGACGAGGTGATCTCGCCAAGCCCTCCACTGGTCGGTGTCGACGAAGACGAGGACGCGTGGTTTGGGCGGCGTGGGGGTGGCGTCAGGGGATGGCGCTGAGACCAGTCGGGCGGTGATGGTGTCGAGTTTCTCGCGCTGGGGCTTGGTGAGGGTCTGGGCCCATTTGATCGAGTGGAGGAAATCGCTTTCCCACTGGTCGAGGTTGGTGGCTTTGGTGGCGAGGAGGGTCTGGACGGTTGCCCAATGGGGTGGGTCGCCTTCCCTGACGTCTGCATTGGGTTCTGGCGCGCGCGCGTTCTCTCTCGCAAGAGAGAGATTATCTCCTCCCTCTAATCTCCTCCCTCCTCCCTCCTCCCTCTGACGAGACTTTTCCCCACTGGTGGGTAACTCGGGGGTAACTTGGTGCTCCTGATCGTCGTCACAGTTCTCCACTGGTTCCGAACTGCGCTTTGGTGGATTGACGTAAGTTCGGAACTCCGCCGGGATTACGTATGTAGAGTTGGGCTTCTTGGGCTTCTGCCACTTCTGGAAGTTACGCACCAAGCCATATTGCTTACCGTTGTAGCGGTAGGATTTTATGCAATCACAAGCTTCAAGCTCCTCGAGGATCGGCTCGACTGAACCGTCCTTGATGCCCCTCAACTTGAGGCGAAGCTTGACCGGATTCCACTCGAACGCGCCTTGGTCGTCGCATTCGGTCCATAGCCCGATGAGAAAAACCTGAGCGGCATCGGACAGCTGCACGAACGCATCGTCGGTGAAAAGACCGGGGTGGACGGAGCGAATTCTAGCCATTGAAGGGCCCTTTCCGGCATGTTTCGGCCCGTCGCCGGTCGAGGATCGTTTCCAGATGCGACACCAGCGGCTCGAACTCGGCGCGGTCGTCCCTGACGCGGGTGTGGCCGTTGATGATGCTGGCGGGGTCGCGGGAGACGGTGCGGCCGATCACCTTGAGGGACGCGAGCGAATATTCGTACATCAGGTAGCAGGCGACGAGCCGGGCCCGGGAGACGTTGGCCAGCTTCGTGTGCTTGCGCATGTGGCTGACAGGAATGCCGGTTTCCAGCGCCACGAGGGCCAGAATCTCGCCGCAGGAGATGCGGAAGGCGCGCTTCGACCGGAAATGATGGGTCACGCTGAGGATGGCATCCATCACCCAGGGCTGGGGGTCGGGGGCCTGGTCGAGCAGAGACGTGCGGAGACGCCGTGCGGGTCGGTCCGAGGCTGTCAGGGTGGGTTTTTCGAGGGTGTCGAGCATCATTTTTCGGGTCCTCCGAGGAGCGGTTTCACGTGTGCCAGGCTCCATGCCTCGCCCTTCTTGGTGGTGAGGAATTTGTGGCGATTGCGCAGGATGTCGAGGCGCTGGCAGGCGTGGCATTTGTCGCCGGCGTTGGCGGGGTTGGTGAGGGATTTCTTGTACCGTGGCTCGTACCGGCCGCACTTGCAGCGGACGAGGTAGCGGGCGCCCTTCGACTCATTGCGGCCGAGGTAGCCCACGACCTTGAGGCGGCCGATTTCGTGGCCAAGCGCGATCTGCGAGTCAGCCGGGAATGGCTTGGTCTCGGGCGGGGTCTCCCAATGGTGAGGGAACGCGGGGGTATAGTGGTATTCCGGCACGTGCTCGCTGACGACGCCGGCGGCGGTCGCATTGAGCGGGGCGCTGGCGAGAACGGCAGACAGGTCTGTGGTGAGGCGGGGCTTGGTCATGCCGCCGGCGCCTCCCCGCGGTATCTGGCTTCGGCCGCCTTGAGCTCGGCGCGGCGGATGAAGGGGCCGATCTTGTGGGCGTAGTCTTCATCGAGGCAGTAGAGCGCGAAATCCATAATGCCGAGTGCTTCGGCCTCGTCGTGCACAGAGGTCAGCCACCCGCGCTGCATGCACTTGCGGACCGCTTCGTCCTTGAACCAGTTCGTGCGTTGGGCGCTGCCGAGGTGCTTGGGTGCAACAGCAGTCCCCAAAAATCCGGCTCTCCACGTCGCTACGTGGACCGAACCGCCACGGATTCCGAGATCAACGTGCAGTTCTTCGACGATGCCATGCAGCTTCGACATCGGAATGTGGCTGTCGTAGTTGAACTCGTCCTTTGGAATCATCAGCCGTTCGGTGGCGAGATAGGTGACGCCGTGCTCAGCGATCTTGGATTTGAGGAAGGCGCGCCAGGCGTGGAGACGCTCGCCGCTCTGCTTTGTCCAGTCGCCGCCATCGGCATAGGTTGACCAGTACGGCCGCGGCCAGTCAGGCGAGCCAATGGCCCAACCGGTGCGGCGGACGGAAATATCGAGGGCCATGACGACGAGGGGGCGGTCGGTCATGGCGTCAGCCCGTCACCACGTATTTCTTCACCTGGTCGGCGAGCCGCTCGATTTTGCCGAGGCCGTCGGAGATGCGGTTGAGCGTCTGCGGCTGCGGTACGCTTTCCATGAGCGCCCTGGCCTTCTCGTAGAACTCGCGCGCCTCGGTCAGCGCTTTGCGGCCTTCTGCGATGAGGGTCTGAGCCTGCTCGTAGAATTCGGACATTTCGGCATTGGTGCCGGCATCGCCGAAGTTCTCGACACGGATCTGCTCGACCCATTTGCGGGGAACGCCGAGTTCGGTGGCAACGCGGTGATCGGACCAGCCGGAGTCATAGCCGCGCTTGGCGTCGAGATAGACGTCGTTCAGGCGGGCGAAAATGATGCGGCGATCGTCGCGGTCCATTTGGCGCGGTGGCTGCTCGGATGGCGAGGGGGAGGTGGGCTTGGCATCCTGGTCGACGACTTTGAGCATGGCGGGCTTTGCCTCCTTCATGGTGTTGGTGCAGCCGGGGCAGTAGTCCCACTGTTCGTTGGCGCCGATGGTCCAGCCGCGCTGCTGCATCTTTTTGGTGATGATGTTGGGCGGGAGGAGCCCTCCCACGGTCGAGAGGCCGATGCTGTCCGAGACGCCGCACTTGCGGCATGAGACGCGCGCGACGATGCGCCATTGGCCGCCGTAACGCTCCTGCGATTCCTTGAACTGGCGCGCGCTCACTGCTGCCTCCGCAGGATGCTGCGAACAAGATCGAAGCTTTCCGCCGAGAGCGCGTAGCCAAGCCCGTATTCCGAGCGAAATGTGAGATGGCCCTTCTTGCGGATGCGCTTCATGAAGCTGTCGATGCAGCGCTCGCTGCTGGCGTCCGTGTCGCACGCCTCCATCATCTGCTCGCGCGAGTGAGCATTGCCGTCACTGAGGAGAGCGATGAGGCGAGCCTCGCCGACGCTGAGCTTGAGATGCTTTCGGAGTTCCTGCACGGTGCCATCGAACACGGCATCGCGGCGGCGCAATTCAGCCTCGAGCTCCTCGACGCGGGCGCGGAGGTGGCCGAGTTCACGGGCAACTTCATCGGGGATGCGGATGGTCATATTGCGCCCTCCCGCCGCACGGAGCGGCGCCTGAC
>ERZ724522.1704-NODE-1704-length-11345-cov-4.236404_pt1 | contig 11345 bp, 5 predicted proteins | sample MGYA00376055_ERZ724522 | MGnify/ENA primary metagenome ERZ724522 (study PRJEB28724, sample SAMN07190884) | wastewater metagenome | isolation source: effluent of sewage treatment plant in Hong Hong | place: Hong Kong | collected 2016-03-17 ... | reverse complement strand
CTCCAGGTTCGCATTGACGGCCACCGCATTAGCTGTCCGCTGGTCACAATTGATAGATACCTAATCAACCGCGCCATTTTTGGTGAGCGGCGCGAAGAAGAAATCTTCCACTTCATGGTGGAGGGGTTGCGGATGCACTTTGCGGAGTGGATGACGGAACTGACCGCGCCGACTCCTTGTCTGCTCACCATCCAGTTCTGGACTTCCATGGCGGCGCACCTGGCAAAGTTTCTCTTTACCGTCGCCGCCCCGCAGCGCCATTTGCGAATTGGCGATGAATATGGCCGCGAAATCTATCCCCGCGAACCAGCGGAGATGGATATGGCTACCTATGACCGGCTGATCCGGCTAATTTCTGATTTGGAGCAAGTGTCTGCGCAGACACTAGGGGTAGCGTTACCCGAACCGCGCTACATTACTCGGAATTTTCAATACGCAGCCGCCACGCTCCCCCGCGTCACGCAACAAGACCAAGAAGAGTTTCGTCGTCAACGGGATGAGCTTCAGCGTGAAAATCTCCGCCGGGAGGGGATTGAACGGCGGGCGCGGCAATTACTCTCGTCGCTATTCCCCACCGCCGACCCCGCCCAATATCTGGCCTGTCGCAGCCGGGAGATAGAGAATATGGCCTATGTCATCCCGCCCCATAATCCGGAGCGGGTCCATATTTTTCACCATTCGCCGGTATTTGGGCTATTTGGCTACTTACTCGAAAAGCCCAAGTGGAAGTATCTAGGCTATCTGTGCATCGTTTACCAGCGGCAACTTCCGTTGGGGGACAAGTATGCGGGCCTGTTGTTGCGGCTGCGGGCGGAGGAGAAACAGGTTTGGGGCGAGGTTTACCAGCATGTTGCGGCCAGCCGGGTTACCGCCGGTGATCCGGAGATGATGTTGAAGATAACGGAACGGATGGGGGGTGGCAGGATTTACTCGAACGCGGCTCACCCGCCGGACACCAATGGGTGGCCTAATTGCATCCCGGCTGAATCCTGGTTATACTAGGCGGAAATCCACACCTCTTACCAGCCCTGGCAAACGCGGCGCGGCCACTATTCGGTGGCCGCTGCTCGTTTAAGACGGCGGCCCACGCCTGACCAGGAGCCTGGAACGCCATGATTAACCAAATTGCCGAAGAATTGCGTCCGCACGTTATTCCGTTGGCGAACTTGAAGCCCGCCGCCATCAACCCGCGCAAGCATTCGGCTGAAAACCTGACCGACATCAAGCTCTCCCTGGAGGCTTTCGGCCAGGACCAATTGCTGGTTTACCGCAAGGCGACCGGCGAGATCATCAAGGGGAACGGGCGCTACATGGCAATGCAGGCGCTTGGCTGGACGGAGGCAGCGGCCCTCGGAGTGGACGACGACGAGATCAAGGCCATGGCGCGAAATATCGCCGACAACCACTCATCCGACACCAGCGAGAATGACGAGGTGTTGCTGGCCGCCGAGCTAGCCAAGCTGGTGGATACCGAGTTCGCCGACGCCACCGGCTATGACGCGGATGAGATCGAGAAGCTCATCCGTGACATCGAGGACGCCACCAAGGAAGAGGAAGACGCGCGGGAGCCGGTGGACGAAACGCGCTCCGACGAGCTTCAGAAAAAGTACGGCACGGAAGTGGGCCAATTGTGGCGGCTCGGCGACCACTTCCTGATGATCGGCGACTCGACGGATCCACAGATTGTGGCGGACCTGATGCAGGGGGACAAATTCGCCTGCGCTTTCACCGATCCGCCTTACGGCATCAAGTACGACACCACGGCGACGGGCCGCAGCCAGCGCAAGTGGAAGGAAATTAAGAACGACGCGCTGGAGAACGACAACCTGGAGGACTTTTGCCGGGGCTTCCTGGCGAACCTTTACCGTTACGGCACCGATGACTGGGTGGCCTATGTCTGTTTCGCCAACGCCACCCTGCACATTTTGCGGGCGGCGATTGTCAGCCTGAACATCCGGCTGGTGAGTGTGCCGATCATTTGGGTGAAGCAGAATTTCGCCCTCAATTGGGACCGCTATCACCCGCAGCACGAAACCATTTACTACTGCGGCCCCGGCTCAGTCAGCACTCACGAGCAGTCCCGCTGGTACGGGGAGCGCAACGAGTCGACCATTTGGGATGTGAAGCGGGACGCCAACAAGGAATACGTCCACCCGACCCAGAAGCCGGTCGAGCTTCCGGAGCGGGCCATCCGCAATTCGACGAAGGTGGGGGAGATCGTGCTGGACTTGTTTGGCGGCTCCGGCAGCACGTTGGTGGCGGCGCACCTGAACAAGCGCAAGGGGCGGGCGACCGAGCTTGATCCGGGGTATGCGGCGGTGATTATTGAGCGTTTGTCACCGCTGGTGGGGGGCGACGTGGAAAAGGTCGACCGCATGACCTTTCCGGTGCCGGACGGGCCGGAGCGGTGGGCCTCGCGGAACTTCCGCTTGGCGACCGACCAAGCGGAGATCGTGGACAAGGCTTTGCGGCTGATTTCCAAGACCATCAAGGGCAAGAACTCGGAGGCCCGTGCCCTCGAGTTGTTGGCGGCGGATTTTCTGGCCGGGCACCCCGAGGCGGTCGTCAGTGAGCGGGCCTTGGCCGAAGAGGGATAACGGATGACGGCAGCGGATTCACTAACCAGCGCCCTGCGGGCGCGAGTCAAGAAATATCTGCGCGGGACGGTCTTTGACCCCGATTTGCACCCTCGCGCCCCGGCGGGCGCTCCCGGTGGAACTGGTGGTCAATTCACGGCTAATCCCTCAGCCGCTGCGGCGGTCGCGCCGGTCGCCCCGGCGGCTCCGGCAGCGCCGGTGAATCCCAAGGAACGCACCTATGACGCGCCCGTGCCGCCGGTCGTCATCCCGCAGGCTCCCCCGCCGCCACCCCCACCCGCGAATCCCTTCCAGGTGTATGTCGGGGTGCGACCAGCGTTTACAGGGAAGGCCGGTAAGGCGGCGGACGCGTTTGCGGCCCTGGCTGATTGGCAAGACGAAATCAATCAGGCGCAGGCGAACAATGCCGCGCCGAACCACGGCAAAGTAGCCGCCGCCAAGACCAATGCGAAGACGGCCATGGGCAACCTGACCACCTTCAACACGCCTGCCAACGTAGCAAAGTGGGAAGCCCGGACGGGCCAAAAGTGGCAAAAAGGCACTACGCCGGATCCGGTGAAGGATCCGGAGCTTTACGGTCCCCGCGAACACTACCGCCGCATCTACGACTCACTGCTTTCCAAGTCCCACCGTATCGGTGCGGTCGGCTCTCAGCCGGTGTGGGAAGTTGGCGAATTTGGTAAGCCGCTGCCGACGCCTCCGGCGCAGCCGGTCACGGTCGGGCAGCCCGCCGCGACGCCTCAGGTGATTGCCACCTTCCGCCCGTGGGAAGAGACTTTGCCCGCGTTCCAGGCCAAGGGCAAGGATTCTCAGCGCAACATCTACCACGCGCTCGGCCACATGCAGCAATTAGTGAATGTCTCCGCTGCCTCCGGCGATCCGCTGGGCAAAGAATACTTTGACGCCCGCGACACGGCCCTGGCCCGGCTGAAGGGCATTAAGAGCCTGGTGGGGTTGATGCGCTCACGGGAGCAGGGTAAGACGGTCAATCCGAACTGGAACTCGACCGTGGCCCAGGACACTTACGACCACTACATGGGAATTTACAGCACCCTGGAAGAGGCGGCGCAAGGACCGGCGGGAGCCGGTCACCCGCCGCATCTGGTGTGGGCGGTGCATGAGTACGGGCAGCCGCTGAAGGCCATTGCTGGTCAACCGGCGACCGGGACGCAAGTGCCGCCGCAGGGCTTGAAGGTGCAGTTTCAGGGGCAGGCTACGCCCACGCTGGTCTCGCCCGGTACGCAGTCGCAGCCGGTTCAGCAGTCCAACCACGGCTCCGGCAGCTACTCGCTGTGGGGTGGGGTGACGCCGCGCCACGAACTCAACCTGAACGTTGGCCCGGCTAACCCGCTGACGCAATTCCAACCGCATCCCCGCGCTTACCAGGAAGCGGCGGCGCACCCGGAGCTTAACCACGGGGACGCCTTCGACATGGACTATGACGGCCCCACCGGACAAGTGGTGACCATGTATCACGGCACCAAGTTTTCCGGCTCGGCGGCCAAGAATGGATTGCGCTGGGGTGGAACGAACTCCTATGGACAGGGTATTTACACCACCAACTCCTTTAACGGCGCGGCTGGTTATGCCAATGACTCAGGAGTGGATCCGGCGGTGATGGTGGTTGAAGTCCACACGGGGCGCACCATTGACGATTCAGACACTGGGCCAATTCACAGTGCCTGGGTCAGACGTAATCCGCGTCTAGCAAATCAACTCGGTTCCGACGAACAACTCCGGCGGGCTGTATTGGAAGCTGGTTACACCACCATTTCCGCCAACATTTCCGGGGCGGCCTTGGTAGTTTTGGATCCGGCACGGGTCCGCATTTTGGGGGCAGTCACGAATAAGAACAAGAAGAAGTCCTTGGATTTCCGGGGCGGTGGCGGCCAATTGACCTTGCCGCCTCTTCCCAGCACGGTCACGACCAGCTATGTTCACCTGCCAGGGAAAACCAGCTTCACCCCGGCGAACATTACGGTCCCCTTGTTGGATGGACAAGGAAACACAGTCGGCACTTCCAATCCGGTTCAGGTTGGTTACTCTGAGGCGGATATGGGCTGGCACGATACGCCGCCTGCGGCCCAGCAGAAACGTAATGCGGCAGTGGACGCGCCTACCAATTTGGCGCTCAGTGACGAGGGCTTTAAGTCTCTCCAAAACCTGGCGGCTTTGCGGGCGAAGGACGCCACGTTGGCGTCGAAATTCAAGCAAAACATCGCCGATGCCCGGCAGGTGGTGGATACGCTGCTGCCTTTGCGGGTAGCAGATGCGAACACGATCACCAACATGGTGCGCTCCGGCGGCCTGCTGTCACGCGATATGATGCCCAAGGTGGCGGCCTTTTTGAAGCAATCCACCGATCCTGAAGTGGTGGAGGCGGGCAACAAGCTGGATGCGGTCGCCAATTCGCCGCTATTCAACCCGTCTGACAAGCAGTTGGGCTTGACCGGCTTCGCGCAGCTAGCCTTTGGGCCGCCAATGATGAACCTGAAGAACTCCGGCTACGGTGGAACGGCGGACTTCGTGCTGGTGGGGAAGCGCACCCTCTTGTCCCGCAAGGGCGTGATGGGCGGCCCGACCTCCATTTCGGCTTACGCCAACGGTCAGCCAGGGGCCACGCCGGATAAGCAGCGCTGGGACGAAAACACCTATGACGGCGAGACCTTCAAGGAAGTGATGGCCCAGCGGTTGGCGATGGGCATGGGGATGCCGTGGGTGGATGGGCGCGGGAACTACGATGACTTCAAGCTGCCGCAGGCGGGCGCGTTGCGTTCTCCGGACGACCTGTTGCTAAAAGCGCCTTTGTACACCAAGGAGACTCCGGAGATTTATGTCCCTAACTTCGTGGACATGAGCGAGTTCTCCCACTTGCTGGTCGATGAAAACGCCACGGTGGACGAAGAAGTGATGGGCGCGGGGACGCCTGCCCAACCCGCCATTCCCCCAACGCCGGGAACGCCCGGAACACCGGGGACGCCTGCTGTGACGGCTCCGACCAAGACGCGGACTGTAAGCGGCAAGCAGCAGGTTATGGATGCGGCGACGTTTGTGGCGCAGAACATTGTATCGGGTGGCAAATTGTACGATACCACCGCCGGGAAACCTTTTACCGACGCGATGATTGAACGAACGGGGGCGGTGTGGTATGAAGATGTGGGCGGCCAGATGACGCGCACTAGGACCGGCCTGCAAAAGGTTAACGGGGCCTGGGAGTTTGTCATCAAGCCTGCTGTCCCTGGAACCCCTGGCACACCGGGGACGCCGGGACGGGCGGCCATTCCGGCCAAGCCAGGGGCGAAGACGACGCGGAAGGTGAGCGCGGCGGCCTACTTCACAAAGCTGTTTGCCGCCAACAACATCGACATTACGGTGATCCCGACGACGTCCAACAGCACACCGCATGATGGCTACGCTAGCCGGTACAACGGCTACGGCGGTAACTCACCGTATATCGACATTATGTACAACAAGGCCTCGGGACAATCAGTATGAGCGACGTCATCTATCTCAGCAACGGTGAAGAAACCCGTGAGGTCTTGCGGCACTGCAAGAACTGCGTGTTCTTTGCGCATCAATATCGCCGCTTCGTTCCCGGCCACAACGCCTGCGCTCAGGGGTCGGTGACGCCGGACCAATTTGAGCAGTACAACGCTCATCTCGGCTGCCCGGTTTTCAAGCTGGGCGGCTCTCCGGTCTTGGATGAACGCCCGGAATGGGAAGGGTGGGAAGTGGTGGGCGAGGGTGACCTCTTCGACCACGCCGAGGAAGACCTGGAGAAGGCGTACAACCCCAATCAGCCGCGCGGCGCGAACGGCCAATGGGTAACGGTGGGCGGCCAGTACACCCATCCACAGTGGGGCAAGGTGACGGTGGACTCGGTTTCCGGCGGGCAGGCGCAAGTGTCTTACCGCAACCAATCCGGGCAGCACCGGGTGCGGCAGGTAAATGTGTCGGATTTGACCTCGGTGGGCGGAACCGTCCCGGCTCCTAAGCCCGTGCAGTCTCCGCCACCGCCCCCCGTGTCTGCGCAGACACCCGCCAGCCCGGAGGCCCAGCGGGTGCTAGCCGCCATCGCCCAGCTTCGTCCGGCACTCCAGAAGACGGGCGCGGATTTGAAGCGGCTTTTCCCGAATGACAAGGTGGTCACACGGGAGAAAACGGTCCAATCGGCGCTGCGGGATGCGGCGTTCATCGACAAGCGCAACCCCGGCTCGGCCACGGATCCGGCGGCCCTGCCGGACTTGGTGGGGGCGCGGGTGGTGTTTCCCGATAACGCCGCGCTGCTGGCGGGAGCCGCGAAGTTCCGGTTGGACCCGCAGACGAACGTAGTGTGGAGCCACACGCGCGGCATTGTCGATCCGGGGGCGCGGGACAACAAGCCCGCTAATGAAGGCTACTACGCCATCCACCAGAAGACCGGCGGTGGGGTGGAAGTCCAGATGATGACCCAGCGGATGGAGTACTTTACCGAGACCACCCACAACGTCTTTGACAAGTGGGAACTACGGGACCAAACGCCGGGGGCGAAAGTCGGGCAATTGAAGCCCGAAGTGGTGCGCTACATGGAAGACCTGGGCCGCCACTACAACCTATTGGACTCCGGCCAACCGAGCCAGCCCCCAACGCCTCCGGCGGTGTGGAGTGGCTATGGGCCGCGCATGTATAACGATCCGCTGTTGAAGAAGGAGCTTACAGAGATGATTAAGGACAGCCTGTACGACCGGATGCTCAAGAAGACCCAGATCCCCGACGAAGAGGTGCCGGTGGTCAAGGACGAAGAACTGGCGGCCCTGGCCGCCGGACAGCCGTGGGAAGTGACCGACGATGATGACCATGTGGCCCACCTACGCCGCCACTTGAACGACAAGGCGGTGGTGCTGGGGAAGGCGCTGCGCGGCAACCAGCAGGCGCAGAAGTCCCTGACGGCGCTCGAGGCGCACATCAACGCGCACCGCGCGAAGGCCCCGGCTCAGTTCGTCGGGTAATACCTCGTGGCCGCGCTTCCACCACTAGAACCCCTGCGGGCGCTGTATGGGCAATACAGCGCGGACTACGCCGGGGAATATATCATCCAGGCGCTGACCACCTGGACGGCGGGTGACATGGCGATGGCCGCCACCCGTTTTGAGCAGGCCCGCGACAGCTTCGACAAGAACGAGTCGCCCCAGGAATGGGACATTCTCGACGCTTGGACGAACGCTGCCGCTGACCTGTTTATGGAGCAAGTGGAAGCACAGTTCCAAATCGCCCAGCAGCCGCCCGCCGATCCCAGCCAAGCGCCCGTCCCAGCGTTCAAGGCGGCGGCTTACGACGAGTCCAAGCACTCGCGCGACGAAGGCGGCAAGTTCACTTCCGGCCCGGATCGCAATAACGGCCAGCAGAAGCCTGCAGTAACTCCCGCGCAGCCGCAGACGGCTGCGCCCACCAAGCCACAGCCTCCGGCCAAGCCGACTCAGACGGCGGTGGACCGCAAGCTGCCGGAGTCGGTGCAGGCGCTGGTCGGAAAGTACTACGCCGGGTCGGACGCCAAGCGGATGGGCTGGTCGGCGGAGGAATTTGGGCAGATTGTCACGGGCATTGAGAAGACCCTCCTGGCGACGGGCAAGGCATGTGTTCCTTGCACCCTGGCGGACGCCCAGCGCTGGGCCGAGGGCGGCAAAATCAAGGGCGGCAAGCTCCGCTTTGGGCTGAATACGGATGCGCCCGTGAGTCTGGTGGTGGATAACAAGGCGCTGGCAAACTCGACCTTTGAGGTTGACGGCGAGGAAGTTCCCGGCCATCTGGCGGGGCATGTGTTGGCGGCCAAGTTTGCCGGAACCATGTCCCACCTGTATGCGCCGGTCTTCACCGATACCTTCAAGAATGGGTATCTCCCGTTCTGGGCCGCCAAGAACCTGGCGGTCGTGATGGGCGACCGGGTGAAGGGCATTGAACTCAAGTCGAAGGCTGACCTGCCGTTGGATGATGTGCGGGGGGTGTTGGTGTTAGGGAAGCTGGGGACGCAGGCGAAGGAATTGCAGGCGATGTACAACGTGGGGGTGATCCAGGGCGATTCAAGTGACGACTTGATGGGCGCGGACCTGGAGGCGGCCAAGCCGAAGCCCAAGGAAGGGCTGGCGGCCAAGGTCAAGAAGGCCGTGACGTTGGCAACCTACCCGACGTTGGCCGCAGAACGCGTCCGGCGGGCCTGGGTGACACGCCACGCGCGATATGGGTATCGGAATGCCCAAAGTCGTCAACAGGCGGCACAGCGGGCTGCTGGTGGCATTCCCAGCCGGTATACGGCGGGCCGCTTCGCCCAACTAGCCAACCAAGTCCGGGCCTCGGCGCAGGCGTACCGTGCGGCGGCGCGACAGCAACGGGTCGCCGAGCATAACGCCCAGATGAGCGGCGGACGCTTCGTCAAGGGAGTGTCTGCGCAGACACTCGATTTCGCTGAGAAACACATGGGGCCGGGACCGCACCCAGACGGCACCCCCCAGTCCGTCCACTCCGGCAATTGGAAGACGGATGGCAGCGCGGTATTGCGCCAAAAAATCGCCGAGCGCATCGAGCAGGTCAAGCTGAAGTCAGGGGAAACCAAAGCAAAGACGGTCGTCGACTTCAAGTGGACCTACGCCGACACGGGCCAGGAAGTTACGCCGACCGACCTGGACTACTTGAAGAAGCTGGGGATCGGCCCGGCCTACACCAACGTGCGGGTCAACCCGGACTTCATGACCGATGGACTGGTGGCCGAGTACGACGACGTGAAGGGGCGGAGCGTCCGGCTCTATTCCAAAGCCCACAGTCAGCAGGCGGCCCAGGAGAAGTTTGAGCGCCTCAAGGCGTTTGACGCGGCGATGCCGCGCATGCTGGATCAGATGCAGAAAGACATTGACTCGCCCGATCCCAAGACGAAGGCGGCGGCGCGGGTGTTGATGCTGGTTGCCAAGACCGCTTTCCGCATCGGTTCCGACCGGGACACGGGAGCGGACAAGCAAGCCTACGGCGCGTCGACGCTCCAGGTTCGTCACGCCAAGGTGAACGGCAACAAGGTCACCTTCAAATTCGTGGGCAAGAAAGGCGTCGACATCAAGCAGGAGTATGACGACCCGGAATTGGCCCGGCTGGTGACTGAGCAGCAGAAGGGCAAGAAGGCCGCCGACAAGCTGTGGGAAGCGGATGACAGCGCGGTACGGGAGTATCTCGACACGCTGCCGGGGGCGAAGGATTTCTTGGTGAAGGACTTCCGCACCTGGAACGCGACCCGCTGGGCGCTAGAGGAGCTTGCAGGCAAGCCGAAGTTCGACGACGAGAAGGCGTTTGCCAAGTTCCAGAAGGAAGTCGCCACGAAAGTCGCGGCGCGGTTGGGGAATACGCCGGTAATGGCGTTGGGGAGTTACATCTCGTATCAGGTCTGGGATGCGGTGCGGCAGCCGCAGTGGGGCGCGTGGGTTCCACCGAAATTGAAGTGAGGTCAGCATGAGCGATTTAATGGGGCAAGTTTCCAAGGCGTTTGACGAATCCAAGCACCAGCGCAAGGGCAAGGGGCCGGGCGGTGGTCAGTTTGCGCCGAAGAATGTGGGGCAAGCCGTGGCCCAGATCGGCAGCGCCGTGCGGGACCGGCTGAAGGGCGTGGCACGGGAGTTGTCGTTCCGGGCCGCCCGCGCGACCGGCAAGGTGCCGGGCAAGACCGCCTTTGACCGGGCGGTGTACGCCGAGTGGCTGGATAACCAGCAGCTACGGGGCAAGCCCAACAGTCGGGAGTTGGGGCTGGCGCACCGGCTGCGCTCGGAGGCGGAGGCGGAAGACACGCGCCTCGAGCTTGAGCAGCAGGGGCCGGAGATCAAGCGTGTCCTTGACTCGGCCTTCCAAGACCTGGCGGGCGGGCCGCCGCCCAAGGAGTCCGAACCGACCGTGCTGTGGCACGGGACGGCGAAGGAACACATGGACAAGGTGCTGCAGGAAGGGCTGCAGACCGCGAAAGTCCTGGGGCGCTCCGGCGTGGGGTGGGGGTATGACCGCGATGCGGACGGGGAAGCGGACGAGCCGGGCGGTGCCGACATGGCGGAGGCGCATAGTCGTCTTTCGCAGCCCAACGACAAGATTACCGAGTCCCGGTGGGGATCGGAAGACCGCGTCAAGGAGATGAAAGAATGGGTGCGGCTGCACCCTGACTTGGCGCAATCACGGGCCAACAGCGTCTACATGGCGAAGGACGAGAAGACCGCCGAACGCTACGCCTACGATTCGGCCCGGCGCGTTAGCTCCGATCAGGTGGCGCTGGTGCAAATCACGGTCCCCTCCAACGTCAAGCTGGTGGACGACGAATTTTGGCAGGGCGCGTACCGGCTGGAGGGCAACATCCCGCCCTCATGGATCACCGGCTACAAGGTGGGAACGGCTCACCCGAATGGGATTGCCTGGACGAACCTGATGGAGACCAGCGCGGCGGCCCTGAAGTCACTGGTGAAGGCGGCCATGAGTGGAGGCCGCACGGTGTACGTTCCCGTGGTGCTGAAGGGGAAGTAATGCGCTTCTATCAACCGGTCCAACTTGACAATAAGCGCTGGGAGTTCGCCTGCGTTTACGGCAATTTCGTGTATCCGCTGGGCTACTGTGCGGGTTGGCACGATCAGGCGGAGGACTCTCTGCTCAAACTGGTTGGATTGGAGCAGGTTATCGAGCGAGTACGGCCGTTCCGGCACAAGTTCCACGATGACGGCCACGACTCCCCTTTTCAGGCGGCCACCTGCTACCGGG
>ERZ724522.1703-NODE-1703-length-11355-cov-4.984690_pt1 | contig 11355 bp, 5 predicted proteins | sample MGYA00376055_ERZ724522 | MGnify/ENA primary metagenome ERZ724522 (study PRJEB28724, sample SAMN07190884) | wastewater metagenome | isolation source: effluent of sewage treatment plant in Hong Hong | place: Hong Kong | collected 2016-03-17 ... | reverse complement strand
TTAATTAATTTATCCAAAAACTATTTTTAAAAAACAAACGGATAAAACATTTCAGGGTTTGGCAATTCAGAAACTAATGTTCCAGTATTACTATTTGGTTCTGTTACAATATCCAAAGGAGAATTAAGGGTACCTAATGGTATTTCTACAATCAGTTCTTCATTATCTGTTGAACTTAAAACTATATCATCTATAGGCATATCTTAAATAATTAAATTAATTTTGTGTTAACAAAGCTCTGACCTTAATGTTATCTCCCAAACTTGCAGGGGTATATCTAATATAAGTGGTTTCATTTGTTTTATCAGATGTGTCATATGTTGTCCAGTTAGAACCTCCGTCTGTGGATTTTTCAAAGGTTCCGTTCGGAGATGCTGTATTATCATCAACTAATATGCCTCCAGAAACAGCATCATACAATCTCACTCTTAATGTAGGAACTGTACTTCCCCAAGACCCACTTAATCTCCAGGCAAATCTTTTGTTTGCTATATCAGAGTTTGCAACAGATGGTTGATAATGAGAATCAGTTGAATTATCTTCATATATAACAGAAACAGAATGAATCTTATTAGGAACACAAGTTATGCCTATTGTTCTGAATTCAGCCATTAATTGAATATAATCAGAGGCTGCAAACCCAGTTAAATCCAAATGATCATCCAATAAAGTCCAAGAGCCTGAGTTATCATCAATACCACTTGTTCTAGCATATATTCTAAGAGGCTCGACAGTTTGACCCAATATTGCACCACCAACATAATAATCTGAAGAAACATATGCCCTGTAAAACTTAATAGCACCAGTAGTAGCTATTTTAGGAAAAATAACTCTTTGATTTGATGTTGCGGCATATGTCCAATCAGCACAAATTGGCACACAATATAAATGAGATAAGAGCGAGGTAGTTCCTTGTCTAATCATATGAAAATAACCTTCTTCAGACCATCCTGCAAAAGTTGTAGATAAAGTGCTTGGAAACGGAGTCGTATCGGAATCAACAGAAGTTTGGTCTATTTGTTTAGCATCCGCTAAGAATATATGGTCCATTTGTCCACCATCAGTTCTATACCTTGTAATATAACTTTTTGTTGCAGAAGCATGAGTACTAAATATAGCAAATCTATCAATATTACTCAAAACCTCTAATCCATTCAAAGTACCGGTTAAAGTAAAGGTACTTGTTGTTCCTGGAGGGTTTTCTGTCATTAGATCAGATTGCCAAGTAACCGAATTGTTTGTAATAGCTGTTAATGCACTTCTATATATTCTTGTTGTTGTTACAAAATATAAAGAAGGAATTCCTGCTCCTGGTCCATGACTTAAATTTGCTATTCTTCCATTGTTATTTTGAGATAAAGTGCCAGTAATAGCTTGTGTTCCGGTAGATAATAGCAAAGTACCAACAGTTCTTCCGGAAGGAGTATTAAAGCTTGTTCCTGTTCCTAATGATGCTCTTATATTATATTTATAGACTCTGTTATTAGTATCAAGAACATAAACAGACTGTAAATTCCAAGTATTAAAATCTTCAATAGCAATACCAGCAGCAGCATTATTAGTCAAAACAGGAGAATCGGGCAAATAATAAACTGCCTTTTGATGGTCGGTCGTTGCTGTAATAATTGTAGAACCAGCAGTTGTAAAATCTTCATATCTTAAGCCTTTTACCAAAAAAAGACCACCATTCGCAGCCGTTGCATTTGTCGTCACATACGCAATTCTAAAATCTTCTATTACATATGGAACAGAAGAACCTGTTTGAACTGTTGGTGGCACTGAAAAACTAGCAAGAGTAATGGCTGTATTATTTGTAATACCAGTTATCATATACCATGCTCCAATTTGATTTGGATCAGATGCTCCAAATCCAATTCTTGAACCACTGGCTAAAGAAGATCCTGTCCAAACAGTACTAACCCCCGTAACAGAAGTTCCGCTATAAAAAACAGTTCCTGCTGTATATATATTATAAACAGCTCTATGACCTCTCATGGTATGGTTGGTTGTTATACCGCCATAGTTTACAGTAATAAAACCTTTCCAGGTATATAAAGAATTAATTTTATTATATTCAAAAAAAGTAAATCTTCTTGTTGCTGCAGCAGTTGCGTTATCACTACCTATAACCCATTGTGTTGATGGGCTGTAATCTATTACACTAAGATGTGCTATAGGAACAGCCGTTGATGTTTCGTTTGGTCTGGCTAATGCAATAGAAAAGGGGCCAACATAATTATCAGCATTTGTTGCTCCAGTAACATAACGCATTAAAGTACCAAGAGTTAGGGTAGTGCTTGAATATGTTGGTAAAGTTACCGAACTTAAATTATTAGTAATTTCTAATTCTGATGCTAATTTTGACATTTTAATTAAATAGATTTAAATTAATTTTTAAGAACACTAATCATAACATAAACTTTTTTAACAGAAGCCACTGATTCAACATTAAAAGCAAGTATATCACCCGAAGATATAGAAGTCGCCCAAGAAGTCAATAGTAAATCTTGGTTTTTTTGTTGATTAGATAGTGTTATTTTTTCAGTTCCAGAGATTGTATCTCCAGAAACAGGAGGATAATTTCCATAAGTATCTTTCCAAACATCAACAACTATGCTTCCGGTTGTATCAGCAACAATAGTCCAAGACCGTATAGTTGCATTAAATGGAATAATTACACAACCCTTATAACCTGTTGATATAACAGAATTTCCAGCATCTATAGTAAACCCAATTCCTCCAAAATGAGTGTGGTCTATTGTAGAAAATAAACTATTAACATTGCTTGTTCCTGAAAATATCGTATTTGCAGAAAATGAACTTCCCCCAGAAAGTGTTCCTGTGAATATAGAATTTCCACTCGCAGTTATAGTATTAATTGTCAGAGCAGATATGTTCACGGTCGGGTTAGAGGCCGTACCACCAGTATATGTATTTAAGCCAGATTGAACATTTGTAAACTGAGAAGAAAAAGTTTGAGCAGTTGTTAAAAACAAATTGGATAAATCAGTCGTTCCCGAAAACAAAGTATTAGCCGAAAACGAGCTTCCTCCGGATAACGTCCCTGTGAATATAGAATTTCCACTCGCAGTTATAGTATTAATTGTCAGAGCAGATACATTTATTGTCGGATTTGTTGATGTTCCTCCAGTATAAGTATTTAATCCAGGCTGAACATACGTTGTACTTCCAGCCGGACCTCCAGTAGAAGTAATTACTATAGTATTAGAATCATTAGAAAGAGAAATATTGGTTCCTGCACTTAAAGATTTGAATTGTAAATCAAACCCTGATTTTTGAGTAAAAATTCCAGTTCCAAGACCAAGATTAGAAGCGGTGTTTATTTCTCCTGCTAATCCAACTGGGGAAAATATATTATATAAGTTTGTGCTTCCAGAATAAATTGTCCCACCACTAATAGTTGTTGAACTTAAGGATGTTGTATTACCGCTATTAAAACTAAAAGTTTGTCCTGTTAAACCATTCGTTAAAAAAGTTGCTCCAGAAACAAACACATTAGAAGATGTTATGCTGGACGAAACTATAGTGTTTCCGGTAATTGTAGTACCGGAAATGCTAGCACTATACAATATATCAATATAACCTATCATTATTTATATCCCTCCCCATTTTCTGATGCCATCCAGAAAACATTTCCTGTGATAGCAACACTCGAATTAGAATTAATTGTAAAACCATTTACTGTTTTTGATTGTATAGACCACATTCTGGCATCCTCTCCCGTTACTGTTATTACATAATTATTATTTGAAAAAGGATTTGAAAAAATTACATTACAAATTAATGGTGAACCAGCAAAAGTGAATCCTGATGCAATTCCGTTTTTTTGTAATAAAATTCCATTTTTTTGTAAAAATAAATTGTTTAAGTCAGTACTTCCAGAATATATTGTATTTGCAGAAAATGAACTTCCACCAGAAAGTGTTCCTGTGAATATGGAATTTCCACTCGCAAATAAAGTATTAATTGTCAGAGCCGAAATATTAACCGTATAATCAGCGGTTGTTCCTGCTGTATAAGTATTTAAGCCATTTCTTATAATTGTAGATTGTCCAGCAGATGGAATAGATGTTTTATTAACAAATCCAGTAGAACCATCTACCGTCAACATAAAGTCAGAATTTCCAGAAAAATAACTTATAGACAAAGCAGGAACATAAACAGCACTATATGAAGTTTCGGCAGTAAAGTTCTCTAAACCTAAAATTACAACATTATTTGAATTTGATATTTTAGAATTGAAGGAAGAAATTATTGTAGATGCACTAGAACCACTAATTATATTTCTAAATCCTGATCCAATCAAGTTGTAATTAACGTTAGATACAGAATTATTTTGAATGTAATTGTATCTACCATTTAAAACAATAGAATAATTACTTTTTTCTATTTTATTATTTCTGCCGTTTATTATATCAGAGTATTTTGTTCTATATAAAAAATTATTTAAACCCTGTAATATTGACGAATAGTATGAAGGATAATTATTTGTAAACGAAGCAGCGGAGTTTATGTAGTTTTGTTTTCCGTTTAATATTACAGAGCCTAATGATCTGTGTATTTTATTTTGATTGCCATTTAAAATAGTCGAGCGATATGAAGACGAATATATTTGATTGTTTAAACCCTGTAATATAGAAAGATTTCCTCCGGCTTTTAATAATACTCCACTTCCTATTCTATTGTTATTTCCAAAAATAAAACCTTGGTCTGCAGTATATAATTTATTACTTATTCCACCCGCTATTGAATTATGACCATAAAAATAAATATTATATATTCTATTGTTAGAACCATTTATAATAGAAGATCCATAAGAATAAATTTTATTATCATAACCAACAGAAAAAGAATTGTTGTTATATATTTTATTATTGCCTAAAGACCTAACAGAATTAGTACCAGTATTTCCAGGGAGCCACAAAGTTTCTTTGTAAAACAAGTCGCTTAAATCTGTACTTCCTGAATATATAGTTCCTCCGCTCAAAGTTGTTGCACTTATGCTCGGAGCTAATAATCCACCAGTCATTGTCCCACCAGAAATATTCAGTTTGGTGTTTAATACATTCTGAAGATTGTTTATATCAGAAATATTATGAGTATGACCAGTATGGGAAAATAAAATATTTAAATTGCTTGTTCCTGAGAATATTGTATTCGCCGAAAATGAACTTCCTCCAGATAGTGTTCCTGTGAATATAGAATTTCCACTTGCAATTAACGTATTAATGGTAAGTGCAGAAACATTTATTGTTGGATTAGTTGGTGTGCCACCAGTATAAGTATTAATACCATTATTAATAGATAATACAGGCATTAATGTTTTAAACGTATATCCATTAGTATTGGACACCAACATATAATTGCCAGGAGAACTAGTAATAGACGCTATTCTTAATTTTGGTACAACAACAGTGTTATTTTGAGTTACGGTTAAATAAGAACCGCCTATAATACAAGAATCAGATACTGTTAATGCTGAATTTCGAAAACCACCAATTATAATGGAGCGATTAGAATATGAAATAAAATTTTTCTCTCCGCCTAAAATTGAATTGCTTTTTGTTTCATTATTACCATAAACAGACTTTATATCATTTGAATAACCTCCCAAAATAACTGAGTTATAACTAGTTATCCTATTTGAATATCCCGCTAAAATTGAACTTCTCTGAGATATTACAGTATTATTAATACCACCAACGATAGTATTTCCACTTCTTGCAGTGACTGATTTTATTCCAATAGTATTTTCATTTCCAGCAAATATACCAGAGTCAATAGATCTATAAATTTTATTAGAAAATCCACCAACAATTACAGATCTTATAGAATAGTAATTTTTTGCATAGCCATCAATTAAATTACTAATTCCTCCACCGATAAAATTATATGTAGAAAATGTTGTTGAATTTGATTTCCCCCCTACTAAAGTATTATATGAAGTATATTGGTTAGTACTTAAATAAACCCCTCCTAATATAATAGAGTGTCTTGATGTATTAAAAATATTAGATGAATGCGATAAAGCAATTGAGTAAGTGGCTTGAGCATATGAGTTTTTTCCAAAAGACAAACTATAAGTTCCGGACGCAACTGATAAAGCATTTGCTTGTTTAATAGAATTACTTCCAGTACCTGCAGTCCAAACATTAGAAGATGAAATTGATCCTGTTGTTGAAAAAATATCATATAAGTTTGTTGTTCCAGAAAACAAAGTATTCGCAGAAAAAGAACTTCCTCCAGATAATGTTCCTGTGAATATGGAATTTCCGCTTACATTTAATGTATTAATTGTTAATGCAGAGACGTTTACTGTTGGTCTGGTCGGAGTTCCTCCAGTATAAGTGTTAACTCCGGGTTGAACAAACGTTTGAGCATTTATTAGTTGACCAGGAGTTACAAATAACGTATCAAGATTGCTTGTTCCAGAAAATAACGTATTCGCAGAAAAAGAACTTCCTCCAGATAACGTCCCTGTGAACATGGAATTTCCGCTTGCAGTTAACGTGTTAATTGTAAGAGCAGATACGTTTATTGTATAATTTGCTATTGTACCAGCAGTATATGTGTTTAATCCGTTTCTAATTACAGTAGTTTGACCTGCGGAAGGAATAGTTGTTCTATTAACTTGACCAGTAGAGCCATCTACTGTTAACATAAAATCAGAATTTCCTGAAAAATATTTTATGTTTAAACTTGGAACAAAAACTGTATTAGAAGTATTTGCAGTTATATTTTCTCCGCCAAGAATTGTGCTTCCAGTAACATTATTAAGTATAACATTAGAAACTCCATGAGAAATTAAAGAGTGTTTAGAATTAACTAAAATTCTATTATTTATACCACCAAAAATATTTGAAAATGGGGAATAATTATCAATTAGATTATTTTTTCCATTTAAAATAGTTGATGAATATGAATGAATCTGATTATCTGTTCCCGAACCTACAATAGAATAATAAGAATTTAAATGAATAAAATTAGATTTTCCATTTAGAATTGTTGAGTATAATGAACCACTATATAAATAATTTGTTTTTCCATTTAAAATAGTTGAGAACTTAGAATATAATCTATTAAGAAATCCATTTCCTATTAAAGAATAATTAACTGGTAGTGGAAAAGCTCCTCCAGATATAAGGTTTGCACAACCGTTAATTATAGTAGCATGAGAAGATTGGTAAGTAATTGCATTTTGTACTCCATTACCTATAAATCCATACTTTGTATAATTACCACCTATAATATGATTAACACCTTGTGCAACAAAAGATTTTTGTGATGCAATAGACAGCGGAACTGCAACAGTACTATACAAATCATTATTACCATTTTTTTTCCAATAAGAAACAATTAAATCTGAAATATCAGTTGTTCCAGAAAATAATGTGTTGGCAGTCAGAGTATTAAAACTTGATTGTCCAGATACATTTATATTATTTATTGTCAGAGCAGAAACATTAACAGTTGGCCTTGTTGGGGTTCCTCCAGTATAAGTATTTGTCCCTGGCTGAACAAACGTTTGCGAATCTAAAACTTGACCTGGAGTTGCAAATAGTAAACTTACATCTGTGCTTCCTGAATATATTGTTCCTCCGCTCAAAGTTGTTGCACTTATGCTCGGAGCTAATAATCCACCAGTCATTGTCCCACCAGAAATATTCAGTTTGGTGTTTAATACATTCTGAAGATTGTTTATATCAGAAATATTATGAGTATGACCAGTATGGGAAAATAAAATATTTAAATTGCTTGTTCCTGAGAATATTGTATTCGCCGAAAATGAACTTCCTCCAGATAGTGTTCCTGTGAATATAGAATTTCCACTTGCAATTAACGTATTAATGGTAAGTGCAGAAACATTTATTGTTGGATTAGTTGGTGTGCCACCAGTATAAGTATTAATACCATTATTAATAGATAATACAGGCATTAATGTTTTAAACGTATATCCATTAGTATTGGACACCAACATATAATTGCCAGGAGAACTAGTAATAGACGCTATTCTTAATTTTGGTACAACAACAGTGTTATTTTGAGTTACGGTTAAATAAGAACCGCCTATAATACAAGAATCAGATACTGTTAATGCTGAATTTCGAAAACCACCAATTATAATGGAGCGATTAGAATATGAAATAAAATTTTTCTCTCCGCCTAAAATTGAATTGCTTTTTGTTTCATTATTACCATAAACAGACTTTATATCATTTGAATAACCTCCCAAAATAACTGAGTTATAACTAGTTATCCTATTTGAATATCCCGCTAAAATTGAACTTCTCTGAGATATTACAGTATTATTAATACCACCAACGATAGTATTTCCACTTCTTGCAGTGACTGATTTTATTCCAATAGTATTTTCATTTCCAGCAAATATACCAGAGTCAATAGATCTATAAATTTTATTAGAAAATCCACCAACAATTACAGATCTTATAGAATAGTAATTTTTTGCATAGCCATCAATTAAATTACTAATTCCTCCACCGATAAAATTATATGTAGAAAATGTTGTTGAATTTGATTTCCCCCCTACTAAAGTATTATATGAAGTATATTGGTTAGTACTTAAATAAACCCCTCCTAATATAATAGAGTGTCTTGATGTATTAAAAATATTAGATGAATGCGATAAAGCAATTGAGTAAGTGGCTTGAGCATATGAGTTTTTTCCAAAAGACAAACTATAAGTTCCGGACGCAACTGATAAAGCATTTGCTTGTTTAATAGAATTACTTCCAGTACCTGCAGTCCAAACATTAGAAGATGAAATTGATCCTGTTGTTGAAAAAATATCATATAAGTTTGTTGTTCCAGAAAACAAAGTATTCGCAGAAAAAGAACTTCCTCCAGATAATGTTCCTGTGAATATGGAATTTCCGCTTACATTTAATGTATTAATTGTTAATGCAGAGACGTTTACTGTTGGTCTGGTCGGAGTTCCTCCAGTATAAGTGTTAACTCCGGGTTGAACAAACGTTTGAGCATTTATTAGTTGACCAGGAGTTACAAATAACGTATCAAGATTGCTTGTTCCAGAAAATAACGTATTCGCAGAAAAAGAACTTCCTCCAGATAACGTCCCTGTGAACATGGAATTTCCGCTTGCAGTTAACGTGTTAATTGTAAGAGCAGATACGTTTATTGTATAATTTGCTATTGTACCAGCAGTATATGTGTTTAATCCGTTTCTAATTACAGTAGTTTGACCTGCGGAAGGAATAGTTGTTCTATTAACTTGACCAGTAGAGCCATCTACTGTTAACATAAAATCAGAATTTCCTGAAAAATATTTTATGTTTAAACTTGGAACAAAAACTGTATTAGAAGTATTTGCAGTTATATTTTCTCCGCCAAGAATTGTGCTTCCAGTAACATTATTAAGTATAACATTAGAAACTCCATGAGAAATTAAAGAGTGTTTAGAATTAACTAAAATTCTATTATTTATACCACCAAAAATATTTGAAAATGGGGAATAATTATCAATTAGATTATTTTTTCCATTTAAAATAGTTGATGAATATGAATGAATCTGATTATCTGTTCCCGAACCTACAATAGAATAATAAGAATTTAAATGAATAAAATTAGATTTTCCATTTAGAATTGTTGAGTATAATGAACCACTATATAAATAATTTGTTTTTCCATTTAAAATAGTTGAGAACTTAGAATATAATCTATTAAGAAATCCATTTCCTATTAAAGAATAATTAACTGGTAGTGGAAAAGCTCCTCCAGATATAAGGTTTGCACAACCGTTAATTATAGTAGCATGAGAAGATTGGTAAGTAATTGCATTTTGTACTCCATTACCTATAAATCCATACTTTGTATAATTACCACCTATAATATGATTAACACCTTGTGCAACAAAAGATTTTTGTGATGCAATAGACAGCGGAACTGCAACAGTACTATACAAATCATTATTACCATTTTTTTTCCAATAAGAAACAATTAAATCTGAAATATCAGTTGTTCCAGAAAATAATGTGTTGGCAGTCAGAGTATTAAAACTTGATTGTCCAGATACATTTATATTATTTATTGTCAGAGCAGAAACATTAACAGTTGGCCTTGTTGGGGTTCCTCCAGTATAAGTATTTGTCCCTGGCTGAACAAACGTTTGCGAATCTAAAACTTGACCTGGAGTTGCAAATAGTAAACTTACATCTGTGCTTCCAGAATATATGGTGTGTGCAGAAAATGCACTTCCTCCAGAAAGCGTTCCCGTAAATACAGAATTTCCGCTTGCAATTAATGTGTTAATTGTCAAAGCAGTAATATTAACACTTGGATTAGTTACGGTTCCTCCAGTAAAAGTATTAATACCATTTTGCAAAAAAGTCTTATCAGATTTGAATAAAAATAAATCAGATAAGTTTGTTGTTCCCGAATATAAAGTAGAAGCAGATATGCTGTTCAATAAAATATCATCATCAAGAGAATAAATCACATTAGGATTTGTTGATGATGTTAATAATAATATGTTCGAGCCTGCCGAAAAAGAATATGTTCTTCCTGAGTTTAATGAAGAAATATAATATATAATTTGTTCAAGAGGTGTTGAACCTGAGAAATAAGTAACGGCGGATAAAGAATTATTAAAAAAAGTTTCTCCGCTAACAGTTCCTCCTGAAAGCGACAAAAAATTATTATTTCTAGGTAAAATATAAATTCCCATTACCTATCGTTTATATCATCAATAACCTCTATGTTTATATACCCTACTGTAGGAATAGACATAACATTTCCTCCTGTAAATAGTAATTCAAATTCTCCATTATATTTTCCAGAAGTATCAGTATCAGATTTAGTCCAGGAATATTGAATAGTTCCTGCACTATAAGAAACAATAGTCGCTGATTCGGAAGATACTTTTAAATTTCCATGTCTATCTGACATAGAAAAAGTACAGGCTGTTACTGCACTTAAATTATACGGAATAACCTGATTGAACTCTCCTCTTGTTTTTATATTAATAGTTAAGGTAGGAAACGTGTCATTTCTTTTAATTACAAAAGGATTTACTGGATTCATTTTTAATTTGCTTTTACTATTTCAATTATTATTTCTTTTTGTTCGTGAATTTCATAATTAATGAAATTTGGTTTTGATTCATAATCTATTTCTCCAAAAATGTAATACCTATTTATGTTTGATTCATACTTAAATAATGTTTGTAATATTTTATATGGAGAATTAGAAATATATTGAATCGTCCACCTTAATTCATAAACAAATAAATTAGAATATAAATCAGGATTTAAATCAACATAATATACTCCGGTTGATTCTTGAAATACATTTAAATTG
>ERZ724522.1701-NODE-1701-length-11364-cov-4.549297_pt1 | contig 11364 bp, 20 predicted proteins | sample MGYA00376055_ERZ724522 | MGnify/ENA primary metagenome ERZ724522 (study PRJEB28724, sample SAMN07190884) | wastewater metagenome | isolation source: effluent of sewage treatment plant in Hong Hong | place: Hong Kong | collected 2016-03-17 ... | reverse complement strand
GAAATCTAGTCATCTTTTCATTTATGTTACCAGTTAATCTCTTCAAGATTGAAATTTGCTTCTGTGGATTAAGTTTGCCAAAAATTATTTGGCGTATCATTTTTGCGCCAATCATATACTCTGCTGGATAATCCTTATCTAATTCCGTCAGTTTTTCTTTTAAATAATTATCAAAGGAGAGATGCTGATTGAATATGGACGGATGTGATAACCTCATAGATTGAAAATTAGCCTTAACTAAATCGAATGACACTATGCACTTTCCTATAAAGTGTTCGTTATAAAGTTTGTGGTAATTTTTTTCACATTTTGGAAATTCTTTTCCATAAACTTTGTCAACGTCCATGCTGTGACTAAAATCATGAAATTCTTTTGAATTAGCTATTTCATCAATTATCTTTAAAGAAAGTGTCTTTGTTTTATCAATTAGATTCGGGCATAATTCAAACATTGGTGTAACCTTATCATATAAGGACTTTGTGCCAAAATATTCTTCAAGCAAGTCTACTTGCTCAGAAAATCTTGGATCTTCGAAAATTGTTATTGGAAGATTGTAATGATGCGCAATCTTCTCTCTGTCTCTTATAGTAAGTACATTGCTCATATTTTGGCTCTCATTAATAAAATTACGCACGAAATAAATAATAAAACATAGTAAAATAAGCACTTTATCACAGTCTTGGTTGGAGATGTTGCGCCTTCTTCAAAATCAGGAACATGCTTTAAGTTTTCTAATGACATATAAATAATAAAAAAAGCAAACACAATTCCAACATTTAAGAAGTAAATCATAAAGATAAGACTAATGAAACAAATATATTGTCCGAATTTGTATCCATTTCTGTGAAAGCAAGAAAATAACGTTGAAAGTATTTGTCCGCCATCCATTATAGATGCCAGTGGCAATAAATTTAACATATTTATGAAAGCTATATTGCTTGCTAACTTCATGCACTCGGCAGACTTTGTAAAATATGCAACAATATACACGAATATTCCACTTAGTAAGCCAAATAAAGGTCCGCCAAGTAATATTTTACAATTATTCCATCGAGTTTTAGTCACTTGATCTGCATTACAAATTCCCCCAATCATAGGCAATATATAAATGCTATTTACTCTTCCTCCACATTTCATTGTAAAATAGGCATGTCCAAGCTCGTGAATCAATATTGACGTAAATATACCAAAACACATTGAATAACTCATTCCGGACGTTAATTGCAACATTACTACAGAAACAGCAAAAAGCAAGATTTGTGTCACATTCATTGAATTCCTTTGGATTAGATATGGGTCGTATCAATATCATAACAAATGGACAGTAAAAGTCAAATACAATTTGAACTTTAATTAACTTCGTTGTATCGTCTAACATCATGATAGAAAAACAATGGAACCTAACAGGAAAACACCTTGATTTGAAAAAAGTCAAAGCAACTAATTTTGATAAAACGATTCAACTTAATGATTGCTTTTATTTGAGGACAAGATACACTTCTGATGGAAAACTGAATGTTTCAGCTTCAATAATTGAAGCTATTGCCTTTGTAAAAAGACGTGAATTTCACGTAAATACAATACAAATGAATGTAAGTTTGCTTTGGCGGATGCTTGCAGAAGGTGATAAGCATCTTAATATTACATTTTATGATGATAGTTTAATACACAAAGCGTATTATTATTTTGGACATAGAATATTTATTTGTAATGAAATTCGTGACAATTCTATATTAGTTGCTTACGCTGATCAATACAATTCCCAGCCATATAAAGTAATTCACATATTCATTGACGAGGAAGTGTATTTAGACCCACTAATTGAAAGAGAAATTGAAGAATCAAACAAGCAATTTAAATTAGAAGAATTTCACAAATCTGAAGATCAAGTATTATAAATGATTGTCTTCGACTTCTACAAATTTGCATTTTACTATTTTGTATCCGTGATCTTCAGCATAACGTATGCTTCTTCTTTCATCACATCGAAAATATTCTCCTAAATCAGGAAGAATTTTACTAACATAATCATATCCGTGATTTGTATATTGCCAACAACACATCTTATTTCCGGCAAATGTACTTGGAATTAATTTTCCTTTTGGATCTTTTAAAATATAGCCATCATGCTTTTTACTCATGTCATCTTTCTAAATTCAAATATTGTTTTGGTAAATAATTAATATATTTTCCATTTCTTTTAATTTCGCTTGTAGCTCTAAAATTCTATCTTCATTTATTTTATTTACTCCATCTCTTAATTCATTACAAATCTTAACTCTTTGTTGCAATTCAAAAAGTTCTGCCTTTGAATGCATAAGTTCTGATGAGAGTTTCCAATTGTCATTGCTAGTTTTCCACAAAGGAATTGCCAATGCAATTGCAATAGTTATAATACAAAGTAAAGTTACCATAATCTCCTAACGACATTGTTTGTATTTTAGATGTTAATCCAAATATGTTTTTAAATCAATTAATTTTTTATGTTTTATGATAAATACAATGTATTGGAATTATATGGCTAATTATGACATAAGTGCTAAATATGGAAATTACTAAATTTAATGAGTTGTGACAACTTGTTCATTGGATTTGTAAGGTCTTGTTATGAATGGGATGTTGTAATTTCTTGCCCATTTCTTTACTGCGTTATCTGAGACATTGTACTTTTTACCAATGGCGGTCCATGACATTTCTTTTATTTCTTGCTCTAATATTTCTTTTGGTGGCATATTAGAATTTGGTCTTTTCTTGTTTATATTTATATTTTTACAATAACAACGTCGACATTTCTTGGTTGAGTTATTTGTTATGATTTTATTACACACTGAGCAGTTTATATTGTATCTTTTTACTATTTTGACTTGCGGGATAAATCTATCAAGCAATGTGTTTATTTCTTTTTGCAAAGATTCAATCTTCAGTGTTTTTCGCTCTAGTGTTACTTTTTCCGACAATCTGTATTCTTTAGCATGCACCTCCGCATGACAATTTCTGCATAAAAGCATGCATTTATCTGATTCTTTTTTCATTCTGTCAAAAGATTTTGCATCACCGCTACCTATTCCAAACTCTTTTTCTTTTCTGTCTTTGTGATGAAAGTCGTAAGCATTTGGCACATCTTTGTCATAACCACAAATCTCGCATTTTCCGCCCTTATATTCAATCAATTTCAGCTTCGCTCTTTTCCGCCAATTTACAACCTTGTCGCCAGCTTTCTCCAGACACTTCTCTGTTTTTAGTCTATTTCTTAGAGTTTGATATAATGCCCAATTTTCTTCACCCATTAGTTTTCTAAGTCTTGTCATTTTCATAAATAATCTCCTTTATAAGAAGTTATTCATAAGTGACAATGGTAAAACCTTTATGTTATTACCAATTTGAAAAATGGCAGTTAAGGCAGGATTCGAACCTGCAATCGTGAAGCTCTTATTGAGCACCTAGAGTAACAATCTAGCGGCGAACCAATTTGCCTTCCTAACTATAAATACTAAAAAATACTAAAAAATGCTGTCCCGGCATGACTTGAACATGCATAAATGCTTTCAAAGAGCACCGAATTGCCGTTATTCTACAGGACATTCAAAAACACTGCTCCGTCTTCAGGGCTCGAACCTGAAACCTACTGGTTAATTGGTTGTGCTTACAGGCACTCCAGCCAGCCGCTCTACCGATTGAGCTAAGACGGATTCAAAAAATCACAAAAATCAACAACAAAAAACCCGATAGAATTTCTTCCACCGGGTGCTTCTTTTCAGACAAAATAAATATCTGATCAAGAACCCGGTTGGGTTTGATTTTGATTATTATTCTGTTGGTTGTTGATTTTCATGTAAGCATTATACATACAGAAAGCATAAAATCAAGAAGAAAGATTGTCTTTATTTTCAAGTGACATTTTAGCTATCTCATTATCTCTTTTCACATTCTCTAAATGCCTTAGAGCCTCTGGTGATATATTAATTGGGATAAAGACCAATTCTTCTTCAATAATCCAGCCTATTCTTTCCATTATGTTTATTATAAAATCATTTGACATTATTTTTTGACTCGCATCATAAGAACTATATTCCTTAATTGTTGTATTTTTCCAACAACGTCTGATACGCTTTCTGCCAAATCTACTCTCTTCTTAGGTATTCTCATTAATGTGCTACACGCATTGTCTAGATGCTTCATTGCCCCTTCAATATCATCCAATGTCGTATTCATGTCAACGCCCGCCGCTGCAAGTCCGCCTACTGCCGATTCCTGATCCGTTATTTGTGCAGTTTTGACATTCTTATCCCATTTGGCTTGCTTGCCAATAAGTTCCCACTGTTTCTTGCTTAATTTAATTTTCATTTTTAATTCCTTTACGAGCTTTGTTTAATTCTTGTTTGAAGTTCCATTATGCGATTTTTAATTCGTTCAAGAAACTCGCATCTTCTTTGATTTATTCCTTTTGTTGCATGGCCTGATTCATCAAGTATTTTTTCCAAATTTCCTAATGAATTGTCAAGTGTAATCAATTCATTATTGAAATTTTCATTGCCATGATTCTCTGGACCTTGAATAGTCCATTGAGCCTTTTTACCAATTAATTCCCACTGTTTCTTGCTAATTTTTATTTTCATGATTTTGTTTATTTCAAAAGTGAAATAGAATAATCCTTTATTATGTATAATGCAAATGTTGACAAAAATAACATTTGTCATATTTAAATTAAATTACCCACTTAAAGTGGCGCTGAACCCAAAACAAATAAGGAGAATATATGGATATTTATAGCAAATTGCATTCAGAAATGGCATCGAGACAAAAAGAAATGGAAAATGACATAAACAGTTATGTCGCAATGTATAACATAAAGGATCGCAAGGCGTTTTTCTTTATGACGAACGAGGAGGCAAGACATGCAATAAATTTTATATCTGACAAGAGGAAGAATATAAAATCTGATTTATTTATGACGGAACATAAATTAGCCAGTCTTATAGCCAAGTCTATAAATGAGGATGGAGAAGTATGTTTTGATAAGGTAAAAAGGATTACAGTTAATGTATCTCGTCAAGAATCTTCCAGTATTACTATGAATTTGGTGAACTTTTTGTTTGCGAAGGTTGAAGAATGCGAAAAAATAGTAACAAGTTTATTCATGAATGCAACGACATTTAGCGGCATTAGAAACTATGGTAAACAATATTGGAGCGAATCTCCATTGGAAGATGTATATGATTACGGCATATATGGTACAATATATACTGCAAACATAAGAGTAGTGAAGAACATAAAAGACAATATTATTCTAGCGGGGTCGTTGGCAAACAAAAATAAAGAAGACAATGAACTTTTTGAATTTCATTTAGTAAGCCTAAAATAGGATTTGATTATTAATTAACAGAAATATGATGAATGAAGATTTTTATTCAATCAAAACAACTCGATATAGACCAAGAATATTTTGAAGCTATTAAATCGAATAATTTAAATAAGCTTGGGGAAATGGTGAAGAATGCTGCTATTGCGGCTGGATTCACTATTGGACCTCTTTATCATGGCACAAACAAACCATTTCATAAATTCAAGACATTATTTGGAAATATGTTATGGTTTACTGAAAGTAGAGATAAGATAGAGAAAGGCGAAAGTGGCGCAACAGGAAATTCAAGAATTGTTCAAGTTTATTTAAAAGCAGATCGTATTGGCGGTTGGGAAGAATATGAAAAAGAACCAGAACAGCGTTTAATGGAATTGTTTGACGCAATAAAACTTGAAGATGATTGGGTTGTTTTTGATCCGAAAAGAATTAAAAGTGCGGAATTAATAACAAAAATAAAAGGCGAGATTGTTCCGTTATCTAAAAGGTTTGGAATAGAAACTTCGGATATCCGAAAAGCAAGCGATGACAATAAATTAATAAAGTTATCGAATGACAGGATTACAAGATGTTATGAATTGTCAGGTCGGTATGTAACAGAGCATATTGGAGAGAATTGTATATTAGTACATGGAAAGATAACAAATCCAATGCATAATGGAAAAGGATTTAAAACTATTGATCATGCATTTGTAGAGATAAAATCTTGCATATTTGATCCGGTCATGAATATTAAATGGCCAAAAGATGCATATTATCGTTTTTTTAGTGTTGTAGAAAATAATCGTTATACGTTGAATGAAGTTCTTGAAAAGACGGTTGAATCAGGTACTTGGGGGCCTTGGTAATTTTAAAATAAGGAGTTTACAAATGAATAAGTTATTTGTATTATATGAAGATATTTCAAATGTTAAGTTATGGACAAAACTTTGCGCTTCTGTTGTTAAAGGCGATTTGGTCGTAATAAATCCAGATAGTGGACCAGGTTCTGCAAAATATTCTGACAACAAAAAATGGGACGCTTGTTCTAAGGAAATAATGAAACATGGAGGAATCCCATTGGCTTATGTAGATTGTTATAATGCTGTTTGGAATTCAAGATTGAAAGACTGGGTTCTTTCTAAGAAAAGCGAGCAGCAATTAAAAACAGAAATAAATCTTTATTTTGCAAGATATCCGATTCTTTCGACTAGTGGATTTTTTATTGACGACTATCCAAACAATGATTATTCGCATCCAATCTATCAGATTGAAAAAAGCATGCTTGTTGGTAAATTTTTAGTTGCCAATTATGGTGACGTTCCGACAGTGAAATCAGATACATTAACATCTTGTAATGTTTCTGTGTGTCATGAAACAAATGGTATTCCAAGATCGAAGCCAAGGATAAATAGAAAGACGGCGGCTATTGTAATGGGAGGAGTCTCAAAAAACTATTTGGATTTACAATCGCAAGGATGGGATTATGGAGTTGTGTACAAAAACAAGGATGGCAAAGAACCTTTTTTGACTTTGCCTATTTGAATCTTTAATGTACAATTAGTCATTAGTTATACATTTCATTTCATTATTGAAAAGTTTTCTTGGAAGAACAATAAATTCTATAGCGTGATGTGTTACAATTATGTTTGACTTGTCATTTATGATTCCGTCGCTTATTTGCAAAATCATGTCTTGAATATCTTTTTTAGAAGCACGATGTTCGTCGTTTCCAACTTTTATAACTAAAAAACTTTCATTGTCATATTTTGGATTTGAAACTGTTTCCAGTGTTTTCTTGGTAATATTTATTGTTTTTGAATTCATTGTTTTTGAATTCATTGTTTTTGAATTCATTGCTTTTCTTTTATTTGTTTTCCATCTACGAACACCATTGTTCCATGTACTCATATATTATACAATAGTAATGTAGGATAAGTAACAAACTATTCTGAATAATATATTTTAAAGGAATAATTATGAAGAATCATATTGGCAATAAGTATGGATATTTGACTGTTTTAGGAAAAGTACCAAAACCAGAAGGCGAGAAGGCTAAACATAATAACTTTTTGTTATGCAGATGTGACTGTGGCAAAGAAATTATTCGGAACGGAAGCGTACTTCCATTCCTTAAAAACTCTAGTTGTGGTTGCAAAAACGGGAATTTGTTAAAAGATATTACAGGGAAAAAGTTTGAAAGGTTGACAGTTTTATATAGAGATGAGTCGAAAATATTTTCAAAAGGTGCAGTTTGGAAATGTATTTGCGACTGTGGCAAGGAAGTTTCTGCATATGGCAGTGATTTACGAAATGGAATTCAAAAAAGTTGCGGATGTTATGCCAGGGATGTAAATAAGGCAGCCATTAGAGAAAAAAGCTCTATGTGGAAAGGAGGTATTTCTCACAGTCAAGGTTATCGTTTAATATTGAAGCCAGAGCACCCAAATGCTAATAAAAGTGGATACGTTAGAGAACACGTTTATGTAATGTCCAAACATATGGGGCGAGCAATGCACAAAGGAGAGACTGTTCATCACAAAGACGGGAATAGAGAAAATAACGATATATCAAATCTTGAACTTTGGACATCCAATCATCAACCTGGACAGAGAATATCAGATTTGATTGAAAGCGCATGGAAAATAATAGATAAATACGATCCATCACATTCAAGAGAGTTTTTATTAGATACTTAATTTATATTCTAAGCTCTTATTGTTCTAATTCTTTTAAAGCAGTCATTACTTGTTCTACTTGATTAATTTTGCCACTTGTAGGTTTATTTTCTGTCTCTAATGTAAGTAATACATGATTCAAGCTTGTAATGCAAGCTCTTATTTTGGCTATTTGATTCAGTGTTATCTGAGGATCTGATGTGAAATTCATTCTTTTCCTGTTTTTTTGCAATTACAATTGCAATTGCCATTACACTTTGATGTTCCGAAATCTATTTGTCCATTGAATAATTCAAACATTTCTTTAGAAAGAACCATGAAATCAACTGGAATTTTAATCTCTTTTTTTGAATAGTGTTCTTTTGTTGCCTTTACGTATTCTTCATATGAATTAAATTTCATGAACGAGATCCTTTTTTATTGAATTTGTGTATAACTCCTTGGCTGTTTCAAAATATATTGGAATTTGTCCAGCAGTTGTCATATTTTTAGTTATTGCACTTAAAATTATTTCTATTTTTTTATTGTCATTGTCTGTTTTTTTTATGTTTCGAAGCACCTCATGTGCTTCGTTTAAAATATACATTCTTGCGCCAAGATTCATTTTAGCCTCCATATTTTTAAAAACCTCATGCATTATTATACAAAGGGAATCGAATTAACATGCTGGAATAATTTTTCATGAAAATTCACAGAATAGCAGAAGCTCTAAAGGAAAAGCCGAAGAATGATGTTTCGCAAGAAAGCGATCCAATTTCACAAGAAATAATGCAGACATATCAAAAGATAATTAATGCTGTTGGCGTTATTAATCAAAGTTTGTCAATACTTGAAAAATCTGGCACGGATAAGTTTTTAAATAAAAAGCTACTAATTAATGCCATTCAAAATGGCGACATAGCTAATTTTGATATAAGTAAAGCCAATGAAGGTTTGACAGCGATGCAAGCAATAATTCAATCCGTAAATTTACTAAATCAAATGTTTTATTTTCTAAAGCAAAACGAAACAACCTCATCCAAATTTAATGTGGATATTGCAGCTATATATCAGAATGTCGTTCAAAGCTTGAATAGTGGAGATTACACTAATTTAGTTACGGGAATGGAAGCATTTAAATCTGCTTTAACGAGTCAAACTGGCACGAAAGATATATAATGTACATCAATACAACGAATATACGAAACGCTTTAATTACACTTAGAAATGAATTGTTTCAGGATATTTCGGACCTTATTGAGGACTGCGAATTTTCACAAGATAATAAAAAGAAAATTGAATTAACAAATATACTTCAAAATCTAGATACTTTATTAAGTAAGGTTGTCAATGAAGAATTGATTAAAATAAAAAATGAAGCAATTGAGGCTGGTAAAATTGATTAATTTTTAAAGTCATTTTATTAGATCTGGATATGCCAATTTTGCTCTTGATAGAGAAGTTCCATGATAAACAATTGATTCGCCTGCTTTTAATGCTTGAGTATTTTGAAAAAGAATTGCTGTTTGTACAAGCCACCAATCATTTTCAATAGATTCGCTTGTTAATATTTCACGCCCTTCATTGTCAAATAATTTATCTCCACTTCTAGTATATTCGTTTTCTTCAAGCATGTCAAGGATATCATCTTCGTCATTGCTTTCTAGTATTTGATAAGCGTTGTCGTTAGGAATTAAAGCAATGCTTTTATATTGTTTTATTGCAAAAACTCTGTCGTCATATATTGGTTTCATTTCCCTGTATTGTCTTGTGTGATCAATGACTAATTGTGTCGGTATTTTATATTGTTTTATTAATGCCCAATGTTTTTCACAATCTTGCTCATTCATGTTTTCCAGATAATCACTTAAAACCATAGGAATATTTGAGTTTGCATGTGTCTTTTCAGCCCATGGATCTTCATTGTCTGAATCATTTGCGTAAAAATCATGCTCCTCATTTAAGAAATCAAGAATATCTTCACATTTTACGATATTTGTTATTGTACTTTTATTATTCTCAATCCAATCAAAAAACATCTGTTCTGACAAATTCGCATCTATATCTTTCTTCTCGTGTCTTCTTTTGTTTCTAAATAACTCTATGACGACTGGTGGATCTTGTGGATTCGACTTCATCATAGCATATGCTCCAGCTTGCTCTTTATTTGTTGTCAAATGAACCCCAAAATAATTGTCTTTTAAAGAGTCTTTGTTCTGTTTTTGTGGAAGAACGCCAAATCCCGGAACAGAAACATAATTTTGGTGTTCTTGCCATCTAGCAGGCTTGGAATCGCTAGAGTAAGCGTTTGGATCTAATGGCATGGCAATCTTATAAATCTTCATAAGATTTATTTCAAATAAGAATAGAGACTTTCCTATGCTGATTAATTATGCTTCTAGGATTGAAATGTCTTTGATTCTATTGTTTTCGTGTAATTTAAATCTTTCCAGTGCTTTTGAATATATGTCTGGCTCTTTTTCAATTCCTATAAATTTTCTATTTGTGTTTAGACATGCCAATCCTGTTGTTCCACTTCCCATGCAAGGATCTAGAATGGTATCTCCCTCATTGGAATAGGTTTTAATAAGATATTCATAAAGTGCTACTGGCTTTTGTGTTGCATGCCATTTTCCTTCAGACTCCGCAGTTCGGAAGTATAAAACACTTCTTGGGAATCTTTTTCCACTTTCATTTTTCACTGGCAATGTTTTGTTTATTTTTCCATAACAAAGTGTGTCTCTTGAATAAATTCCCTTGTCGTATGGAATCCCGTCAACCATTTGAGGATTATAGGTTGGTAGTTGTTTGTAAAATACAACAATATCTTCGTGTGCTCTTAGAGGCATTTTTTTACAATCTAGCCATCCAGTCGATCTTGATTTCTCCCATACCCAACAATATTTAAACATTTTATAGTTTGAAGATATTAATTGGGCTGTAAATGGATTCTTGGCAGTTGATATAATTGCAGCATTTGGCTTACATACTTTGTCAACAAATGTCCAAAACTTATCAAAAGGAATTATTGTGTCCCAAGTATTTTTCTTCTTGTTTATTACGCCATATGGCAAATCAGTTAAAAGTAGATCCACCGATTTGCTAGTTAAACTTGTGTTTAAAAAATCATCATTAATTAATTGCATTTTTCATTATACATAGCAAAGTGTATATATGAAAGGTATTTTCATGGTTTATTACGAACCATAAACCATGAAAATAAAAATCTCTTTAAATAATTTTAAAGCTTCTCTGCAAAAAACATCTGCCTCAGATGATATTTTTATATCTATGGAACAAGTTCCTGAAAAAATCAAAGAAATTTTACCAGCCCTTTTTCGTCCTGGAAGACTTACTCCTATTAAGTTC
>ERZ724522.1700-NODE-1700-length-11367-cov-12.788455_pt1 | contig 11367 bp, 17 predicted proteins | sample MGYA00376055_ERZ724522 | MGnify/ENA primary metagenome ERZ724522 (study PRJEB28724, sample SAMN07190884) | wastewater metagenome | isolation source: effluent of sewage treatment plant in Hong Hong | place: Hong Kong | collected 2016-03-17 ... | reverse complement strand
AAAATAATAATAATAAAATCATTTTCTATTTCGTATTTTCGCACCAGTATAAAAGAAAACCGCACCAACCCATCCAGGCAAAACAGCAAACTTTGTTTGCTAGACTGGATGGAAGAAGCCACGCAAGCAGTTTTTCGTATCAATTATGTATACAATAAATGATATAAATACTCAGAAAGTAACGATTTTTTTTTTCTATACTGGTAAAGGCTTACTGATAGAAAATGTACAGCAGGGTATTGATTTTTTTTTGAATAGTGCTAATATGGTTGCATGTTCACGACGACAAAGCAAGCCAGCAGATCTTAGATCTCCAAGAATAGGCACGACGTAACATATCACCTCCCTCCTTATTTCCTTTTCCTTCCTTATATATGAAAACAGCAATACTTGACGTCATTATTGACGCGATCACTGGACCACGACTCGATTGGAACCGTACATGGAACGGTACAGGCGCTCGAAATTATGTCACGAAAAAAGCATACCGCGGATATAATTCGTACCTCAATTTTATCTGAGAAAACTTTCTCACTTTCAAGCAAGTCACCGAGCTCTGAGGACAAGTAAAGAAAGGCGCGAAAGGATTCCCCGTCGTGTATGCTCTCATGGCAGATTCGAAAGATCCGACGAGCGACGAGAAAGACTTTCTTTGACACCGCTATTATACAGTATTCGAGCAATCCGACATTGTCTGAATCAATTTTGAAAGCGAAACTACCGCCACTATATCACCTCTCACCGTTCTTACTAGCTACATGGAACGCGAAAAAATCCAACTGAGAGCAGGTGAGCCCGCATATTCACCATCTTTCGACGTGCTCTATATGCCTCCGACTTCTCATTTCTCTCACGAGTCCGACTATAATTCTGTACTAGCGCACGAGTGTGTACACTCTACATGACACGAGAAACGAACCAACCGACATAATAAAAAAGAATCATATACAGATCACAAATTCTGATCACCGACATATGCAAAAGAGGAACTCGTCGCGGAACTCTGAGCAGTCCTGATCACTGGAAACAATGTATCCAAAAACTCGATTGCCTACATTCAATCATGGATCCGCGCGCTAAAATCTGAAGACAAAAAGCAAGATATCATCGACGCTTTTCAGCTCGCACAAAAGGCTTGCGACTATATTCGAGACACTAAATTTGCTTAGTGTCTCACCTTCCCCGCTCTTATTTCTTCACCTTTTTTTCTATGTCTACTCCGAACACTTCCCGAAACATCTCGACAGGCGCAAAGATAATTGCTCGCGCCTCCGCCTCTATCCTCCGCGATACTCGTCCGCAATATACCCGCGAAGACAAGCACGCCCTCGAACTTCTCCGCGAATACTGAATATAATTTTACTCTACTTTCTATGACTATCTGAAATGATATTATCGACGTGCTCGTCGAAGAAATAGACAAGCTCCCTGCAATAGATATGTTCACTCTCGAGCAATATACCTGAGATAAATTTTACTGGAAAATTTTTGATCTCATCGACGACCAAGTCCGACGACGGTATGAAAATAAAAATAGCATGATAAAAAAAATATATGCTATCTATCCTGACGCGAACGACTCGCATATACTCACAGCAGTAAAGCGAGCATGCAAAAAAGCTACTCTTCCCGCTCTTTCTACTTTATAATCAATACAAAAATGCATACTCTCATCTTCCTATACATACCTATTCTCCTCTGAGTATATAGTGGATATAAGGCATATAAAGCAATCCAAAAACTCCGCAATCCTCCAATAGTTTCCCGCGTCAATCTCTTCCCGATTATCTAGTCCGCGAGTCCTCCTTATTTCTACTCCTTACCTTTCCTTTTTATGAGCTACGAAATCTACTACAAAAAATGTAATATAAAACTCTCCGACAATACGATCATACCTTATTCTCTTCATGGTTCTAATAATTGCTATGATATAGCGCGCAATGGTGGCAATGGTAGACGCGCCCGATCATGGTACTCGACTTCATTTTGGTGCGGTGGCAAGCCTTCAGCAACCGAAGAAGAGATACGCGAGAACGTCCGAAAGTATATAGAGAATTATTATCTACAAAAGGTCCGAAGCACGGACGAATACGACAAGGATTTTCGCGAAGAATTCAAAAGTTTTCCTCAATTTCTCGAAGCCTCTAGCCAATACTGGTTCTCTATAAAAATACCAGGCGGAAAGATCAAGAACATGCTCTCGTATTTCTCCGCGCCTACAATTACGATACAAGAACTCTTTTGACAGATTAGTAGTATCCGCGTCATGACATACAAAGAAAACTATATCACCGCGCTAGTAAATACAGAAGAAGAACTCATTGACAAGCTCCGCGAAGGGTACTCTATAGCTATCTATGAAAACGAAATGACGTGAGCTCTCAAGTCTATAGAGTGAGCACGTCCGAAGACTCCGCGAATAAAGAAGCCTCAAAACTTTGCCTTTGTTATCCTCTACGGTGGTGCGCAAGTGGTATCATACAGGGGAACAGGTTTTAAGTTTACTCAGTGGGGAACCTGAAAACATTTTAAGACTGAAGCGCTCGCGCAAAAAGTCATGGAACAGCTACAGAAAAACAAGAACGCGCGACAAGGTTTCGAGATCAAGCGCGTCGAAGGCACATTTACATTCTAATTTTTTCCTTTATGTCTGCACCTCGATATGCAACTCAATGTCTTCATGGTACATCTTTCAGATCATACACCTATGATGAGCCTGAGACGCGAGCCGAAATTATTCGTCACTTTAAAGGCTTATGGGACGGTGAATATAATGATCCGATCCCGAAAAGTGGACTATCACTCCGCTCGATATCAAAAATATGGGACGTCGGTTTTGTCCGTATCAAATAATATCTTTACTTATTCATAATTTATTTTATATATGTATAATATACTTTCTCCTGACAACTTCACGATATCGTTAAAGCCTTTTAGGTCACGCAAAAAAGCACTAGCATTTTTCACTGAGTGGAAAAAAAGATTTGAAATACAAGGATACTACTCGACATCGAACCGCGAGCGTATTCCACTCGAAGATCTCGACAATTATTGCTCTCTCATAACTATATAACTCTATGACTCATCCTGATATAAAACATCTCGCTCTCGATTGTACCTGCGCGGATATCCCTATGGAATTATGGAATAAGTACATGGAAAACAAGGAACCATATCCGTATGCGAAGGCAGTACAATATATCCGCGAGCTACTCCCGAATCTCTACGAATCTCTCGCTCTCGACCTATACAATCCATGGGAAAGTGATACCTATATCACGAGCGAGCACCTCATCATCACTCACTCCGCGATCGAATACTTTATCTCGTACCAATAACTTTTCTTTCTATGAAGCCACTCACTCCACTTGAGTATATGAAGCGTACAATTTTCCCGACGGAAAGATCAGCACTAGAATATATGAGAGAAAACAATATAAAGTTTCAGAAATTTTATCTGAAGTATTATATAAATGAAAGTCACCAAGCGACACCATGATATTCTATTACTCCCGAGACTCTGAATCAAAAGCCTTATATAACATTATTTACATAACACTTTCTTTTTATGAAACGAATCTATCGAAAGAACATACAGCCCTTGCCTATGCAACCGCACTATAGGCAATTCAATATCTCTCACTGAGACACGCGCTATATGGGTGACTTCACTCTATGGCAGATCGTCAATAACTTTGATGGTCCATACTGGATCGACGACGACATGAATGTATACACTCCTGGAAAAATCTTTTTATATCCTCACGAATAATTCTCATGCCTACTATCATCGCTATTGCTCACACATCATACGGATATATCTATATTCTCACTGATAAAGAAGGCAGAAAGATACTAGAGTTTTCTCTATCGTATACCGAGGATATCTTACTGAGAAATAAATACAATCCGATACACTCTGTCTATACAGGGAAGGGAAAGGTCCGAGACCATAAACATTGCCTCACTGATCTATCCACTCTCGAATCTACTATTGCTCGCTACTATTAATCTATTTCTCTATGTCATACCTCACTCTCCCGAAGCGAGTCTTCAATTCTCCGCTCATCGAGTATGCGAACTTCTCTGACGGTACCTTTGTGAATCTCATACGCCTCACGAAACCATACGCGGACGGTACAGCATACGCGGTATACGAGACGACGAATAATCCTTTCTGCTCGAACGGACTATTCAAAACCTACGAGAAAGCGAAAGAAAAATTCGAGCTCATGATACGGAACCAACTCCCTATCACTGTCACCGAGTGCGCGACTATCGACCATACGAAACCATATCCGAATACTACTATCCTCTAATCTTTTCTCTATGTCTCTACTCGAAAAACAATTCCAAGAATTCCTCTCTGACTCCGAGGATAATCTCGAACGAGCAATCGAAGAATGCAAAACTGAAAACAATTTATCAAAAGCATCATGGTGATGGCTGAAAGAAGATAAGAAAGAAGAACTACTCACTACATTTCTCATCGACTACGAGTGAGAGGAGCGCGACCTGATATGGTGGTCATGAAGACTCCGACTTGCAAAGGAACTGGACGAAGCTAACTCATAACCCTTTCTCTCTATGCTCTGAAAGAATTTTAATCATCTCATGAACGGACCAATCAAAGACTTGCTCTATAGTATGGCGCGAACCTCTCGTGAATACGATTGAAGTATCGAGTCATTCAAGAAAGAGTGGAGCCGAGTCATTGATGAACGCCCCGAAGTACTAGAGCAATACTGACTCTTCCATTCTATGGTGCGTAACCTCGACACGGATTCGGTATCTACTATAGCCTCACGCATACGAGCAGTACAGGTAGAGCGACAAGATACAATCATGCTCGACCACTACGACTGACTCATGAACCAACTCACGCACGCCTATGGATTCCACCTCGTTCGGTGTCCTGACTGCGCAACAATCGTGGCAGACTATACCACATACAGAAAAGAATCACCGTTTGTTTCTGATATCAAATGTCCAATGTGTCAACTCGAATTCCACTCAAGCGAAGCGCCCGACCTATTCTTCTAACCCTATTTTTCTATGAAGAAAGCAGACAGACTCCGACTCCGCAATCTCGTCATCGACTACATCGAGAACACCCTGGATGCAGAGAAGTATCCAGAGAAAGTATTCTTTATGTACGACTATGGTATTCAAACCAAGTACTGACTTCTCCGCATCGCACTCGACCGAGACCATGAAGGCTCCGAACTCTTCATTCTCTTCTGTCAATTCGACGAGTGATATGACGCCTACCAAAATCCTCATATCTCTATCCACTCGAATAAGTATAACCTCCATATCTTACTCGACTGAAGAACTCCTGAAGACTGTATCGAGTTTATCAAATCTCACCTCGATCTCTAACTATTTTCTTATGGCATTCACAGATCAAGTCCGACAGTGACTCTACTCTCGCATGTATCACTGGTTCCTATCGACAGGAATAGCAAAGTGAAACAAGACGAAGGCTCACTATCAGCTCGCCTGTAGGCACAGACTCGCAAGAGTCTAGTGACTCTATGGCAAGGAACTATGTCCTGAAACAGCATCCACTTTCATAACCAATACAAATATGAGAATCATTCTCACTATAATACTCGCACTCATAACATCCTCGATACATATAGAATCAGCATCAGCAAAAGAACTATACTCTAATCATCCGTATAATGTACCGCCACGCATTCTATCGTACTGCGAGCAGGGGTTTATTTGATACGAGTACTCCGAAAAAAAAGAAAGACGATGCAGAAATCTATGGGGTATGTTTACACGCGAGTACTTGCTCGAAGAATCAGAATACTTTTCTGATCTATAATCCTTTTCTACTATGACAGTATCAGAAACAGATATCAAGAAGATCACCGATATCCTCAATGAAGAAGTCGCTATCAAGAGACGACTCCGTGATATCAAAAACATCAAAGCATTCTATCAGGACGAACTCTCTGAGCTCTCCGCTACTATGCATCAGACTCGGGACGGTGTCATCATGTTCGTATCACAGATGAGCGAGGACCACCTCATTGCTACAGTGCGAGTGTACCTTACGAACGGTACTGATCTCCGCAGTGTACCAAAGAAGTATCTCAACGAGGTAGAGAAGCGAGGACTTATCGATAAGATTCTCCTCACTTCATCTATACTCTCATCAAGAAATGGGCTCGACGATGATGAGCCTCTTGATGATGAAGACTTCTTCGAAGTATAAATAAATCGTTAGAGAAAATTGAATTTATATTTGCTTTTTTCTACCTTCTGCATATAATCAGAACAGCTCATAGGGAACTACTCATACCAAAGGATTCGAAAACACACACGATAACATCATGAGTAGGAGCTGAAAAGAAATAAGGCTCGTGTGTGTATCTTGGTTGATGAAAGGTTATACCTAGAAGCAATCACCATTCCATTTTTATTTTTGCTAGAGTAATTGATAGAATCATCATTGTATTTTTCTTGATAGAATCTAGTGTTACTTTTTAATCATATGATTATCAAGCTCACATGAACCAAGTCGGGTGAAACGGTTCAACTTGTCAAGACAAGAAAACCCGAAGGCGCACTTCTCAAATGAGAATACGCTTATCAGAAAGACTCCGAGTCTCCGATCACTGCGTATCGGAAGAAACTTTCCAACGAGATTGCAGACTTCCAACTCAATAGAGTTACGGTTCGCAAGGGTGAGTACGAAGGGAACCCTACTCGTACCTACTCACTCCGTATCACTTACGGTGGCAAGTCACACATCGTTGATCTCGGTGGCGGAATGACAGCGCAGAGTGTTGTGAACTCATTTATATCCCTCAGGGATATGACTGAGGAGGAACGAAATGCAAGCGACCTTAGCATTTCATTCTACAACAACAAGGATGGCTATGCTTCAGCATCAGTACGAAAGGCAGGAGAACTTCTCGCATGGTTCCTCAAGAACGAAGAGAAGGATCAGTACATTCAGAAAGCTCCTGACCCTTTCAAGAAAGATGTAGTCGTAAAGAACTTCGACCTGCTCGATGCAAAATTCGAGGAACTCATCGGAGAACTTAACGCGACACTTCCTCAAGGTGCATCATCAGGACATAACGCTCTCGATGATGAAGACTCAGAGGAGCCAAGCACACAGAGTGCACCAACGAATCAGGGTACTCCATTCGATGATGCAAGTAATGCTGAGGTAGAGGTATAACCGTTCGTAGTTTCCCGCATAGGATTATATAATATTCTAAATCCTAATGCTGAAAGGCAGGGTGTTATTAAATAAAGGACAGCCTATGCGGGAACACTACCTACTTTCTGACAATCATTTCACAACTTTCTAACAATCATCTCATATGACAACTCTCGGATCACAACCAAACGAAGGCTTCCAAAGGTTCCAAACATTCCGTGACAGAATAGTAAATGCACAGTCTGTCGCTGAAGTATCAAAAATAAAAGCAGACCTCCAACCATGGCTCGATAAAACTCCTGAAGAATGAGGGATCAAAATGGACCTCCGCAAACTTCTCGACAATTGCTTCAAACATAAAGAAGCTGAACTCTATGGTGAGGAGCCACCAAAAACAGATATGAACACACAGAATATCCCGAAGGATATGATGCCAAAAAAAGAAACAGTACCAACCCAACCGCAAGTAACATGAGCTGAAGAAGTAAAACTTCCTCCTCCACCAGCTGCTCCGCTCGAATGACGAGCAAAGGAGATCGCAGAAGAAATGAAGGATATCGATGCGGAGAACTTCAAGAACTCTACACCTCCACTCACAGCTACTGCACCAACTCCTCCTGCGTCAGTACCTACTGAACCAACTCCTACTCCTGAGAAGAAGACTCGTTCTCGCACTAAGCCTACTGAGGAATCGACTATCGAATATGTACCTCGTACTGAGAAGTCGGTCAAGATCTTCCGTAGAATCAACGTCGCCATCAATGGAATCTCCTTCACGAATAATGAGATCGGATACGAAGTTATCGCAGGTACACGAGAGGAAGCACTCGAAGAATCAAAGGCTCTCCGAGAAAGCGCACTTGCTGATATCAAAGAACTCAATGCACTCATGAAGGTACAGCCTGCGACTCAGACAATGACTCCTCCTGCTCCTGCCAAAGTAGAAACTCCTGCACCTACTCAATCTGCTACAATCAAGGATGCCAACGATGTATTCCCTGATGCGAACTTCGATGCAGAGAAAGTAAAGAAGGCAGTAGCTGCAAAGAATCCTGCAGGTCTCAACCCTGGTCATGAGTTCGATCTCTATAATCTCGAACGTCTTCGTGCGCTCTTCGCCATGATGCGCTCAGTCGATGACGTAGAGGTTAAGCTCCCTGATGGTAGTGGTATGCTTCTCGGAACATACATCACTGAAGAGACAAAGAAATTCCAGGCAACATTCCCTGTCGCAAAGGATGCTAAGTAATCCTCTCCTACACTCTAACAACCAAGCACTATGTCAAGCACGCTCCAAAAATCAGACCTCTTCCCGAGTGATACAGAATACTTTGCAGATGAAGAGTTCATCTCATCGTCATCACTCTCTACCTTCGCGACATTCGACATCTACTGAAACCCTACCTACAACTTCGTAGAGTTCTTGAATCCTAGTCAACCAAAAGGAAAAGAACTTCAGATCGGGAAGCTCGTCGATATCGTCCTCACTGAAGGAAAGCCTCTCTCTCAAGTAGCCTCTCGAAAGATGAGTGCTACTGAGCTCGAAGAGGAATGCGATATGCGAGAGATCGATATCGCAGAACGAAGAAAGGCAGAAGGTATCAAAGGCAAGGCGACCATGGCTCACATGAAACGATGGCTCGAGCAGGCAGGTATGTCATTCGCTAACGAAGTATCGGACGAGATTTATCAGAAGACTGAGACAATCATCGAGACAGCGAAGAAGATGCAGTACGACTTCAGCACTACTCTCATGCAGTACATCAAAGAGTGTGAGTGTCAGTTCGCTATCGCCAATGAGGACCTCGGAATCAAAGGGAAGTTCGACTTCTTCAACCGTAAACGTGGTCGCATCTCAGACCTCAAGACCTGCGGGAATCTCGATCGTCTCAAGAAAGAACTCATCTTCAGAAATGAAATCAACGTCTGCCATAAGTACACACGACAGCTTGCTATCTATCAGAAGCTCGCGTACTATCAGACAGGTGAGACACTCGAATGCGAACTCATCATCATCGACCATGCAGGACATCAGATGATTCTCCGTATCGGACAGACAGCACTCGACCTCGCATGGGAACAGATCGAGAAGGACCTCGAAGTCCTCCTCAAGTACGCGAACAAAGAGGTGACAGACTATGCTATTTGCCTCGATGCTACACGACATGAACCCGGAACCGTAGTTCAGAACGCTCTTGAAGTTCCTGCTGAAGAAGAGGAAGAGGAGCAGTTAGTCTAATCACTTACCAACTATTATATGAAAGTAGTAATCAATTCATGTTTCTGAGGATTCTGATTATCGCGTGAAGCATACAAAAGGATATGAGAAATTATGGGAAAGCCTGTAATATTCCTAGTAGATAACCGATGATTGTCTTGAGTATATGAATTATCTGATTGATCATCGATATTCGAATCTGCATTTTTTTGAAGCAGTGCTGATGAGATCAATAGCAAACTTCCTGATGTGACTCATGTATGGCATACTATGTCAGATGAAGAAAAGGAAGAAAATAATAGAATGTATACTGAATTATCCGTACCTGATTTCTCAGAAGATAGAAGTAATCCTATACTCATTCAGGTAATAGAAGAACTTTGAAGTGATGCAGACTGAATGTATGCCAAACTAAAAATCATTGATATTCCTGATGATGTAAAGTTTTACATACACGAATACGATTGACTCGAAAGCATCCATGAAAACCATAGGTCATGGGATTAACTCTTTACCCTTAGCACATGTTTGAATTATACTTCCGCGATAGAACTGGTATGTACATCCACTCATGTGTCTATGAAGAATACAAAGAAAACTTCACTCACACTAACAAAGCGAAGGCGAAAGCAGTATCCATGGCGAAGAGTGCAGGACGGTTCAAAGTAGCGCGACTAAAGATAGCAAGCGAGATGCCTGACTATCTCACCTACTTCACTCCTGTTACCATCGGAGATGAGAAGTATTATCGGGTGCCTGCATGAGTCTCATCATTCTTCCCGACGACAGAAGCCTACCTCAACACATCAGTACAATTTCCTGCCCTGGCAAATCCTCTTCGAGATTACCAAGAAGAAGCAGTCGACAAACTCCTAGAGAATACGACCTGACTTCTTCACGCCAAGACTGGTACAGGAAAGACGTACATGATGCTCGAGATAGCACGACGACTTCAGAGGAAGACTCTCATCGTGGTACATAATCTCACTCAGCTCAAGCAGATGGTGGATGATGTCGAAACGATAATGGGATTCAAGCCGAACTATATCTCAGGAAGCCCGGTAAAGAAAGCAGATAAACCATACATTCGTGATGCTATAACTGTACTTAACATCGACTCTCATGACAAGATTACGGACTACGATCAGTTCGGACTCATAATGTTTGATGAGTGTCACAAGTATATGCAGGCAGATGCGCGTCGCGCATGGGTAGGAAGTCTCTCAGCTGAATATCAGTATGGTCTCACAGGAACTCCGGTCGTGAACAATGTCGACAACGATGTATTCAAACTCCACTATGGGGAGCGAGTCCTCGTAGACTTCACTCTCCTCGAGCCTGAGTTCGTGAGAGAAGCAACGGACTTCACCTATGAGATGAATAGCATGGACGACTACACCGCTATGGAATCTGACCTCTACGACTACTATCCTCGCAACGGAAAGATTATCAATATCGCTACGAAATACCTCAAGGAAGCACGCAAGGGATTGATCTTCACGAAGCGTATCGAACATGCGAAGTGGATGAAGAATCAACTCGCCTCACACCTTCCTGACACTACTCTCATAGAGATAATGATCGGGGAAACGAAGGACACCGAACGTATGGAAATCAGAGAACGAGTGAAGAATTACAAGTGACCTGCGATCATCATCGGTTCGACGGAGATTATCGGGACAGGCTTCGATCTCCCTGAACTCTCATTCGCTATCCTCACGACAGCTGAGCAATTCGTCTGAAGAATCATACAGTATGTCGGTCGCCTCCTCCGTCCATTCCCTGGAAAACCACAGCCTATCTTCATCGATATGTGTGACATACTTCAACCAATGCTCGACCGACAGGCGACAGCAAGACTGAAACATTTCAAGTCATACTTCCCTGAAGCGAAGATCATTGACATCGGAAAGAAACCTACTCCCGCTCCAACAAAAACCATTAACGCTCTTGATCTATAATG
>ERZ724522.1698-NODE-1698-length-11378-cov-5.606376_pt1 | contig 11378 bp, 18 predicted proteins | sample MGYA00376055_ERZ724522 | MGnify/ENA primary metagenome ERZ724522 (study PRJEB28724, sample SAMN07190884) | wastewater metagenome | isolation source: effluent of sewage treatment plant in Hong Hong | place: Hong Kong | collected 2016-03-17 ... | reverse complement strand
TTGCCATCAGCCCTACTCAGATCAATCAATCCATCAGCAATGTGCAGAGTGGCCTGAATGCAGCTACCGAATCCATCAAGCGACAATCAACTCGGCTGGATTCAGTAATTGCCGTTTTAACTCTGGGTACTCAGGATACCGTTGGTGTTTTGTATGCGTATGTAAAAATCGATACCGTCCGGGCTACAAGCTATCAATTGAAGGCCATCGACGCAGGAAAATTGATCGTTTTTACGGCCGGATGCTCGATCAATGTGAATGGTTTTCCAAAGGGCGCAAAGGTTTGGCTACGGCCGGTTGTGAAATGCCGGTTGCTGGGGAATTACATCACCAAGTCATCGAACAAAATGCAATTCATTCAAGCCGGAGGAACTGCAGAGTTAACCAGCGAAGGCAACTTCGTTTCGGCCACCGGTGACCTTTCCGCTAATTGATCGTTGAACAATCAAATCAAACCCATACGATGAAAAAAATATTTCTTTTTTTGTTTACTCTTATTGGGTTAAATTCTTTTGCCCAATCTCCCGACACATTAATAGTAAAGGATGAGCAAAAGGAACTAGTCGGGCCTAAAACTTACGCCCTTAATTTCCCACGGCGTTCTTTGGTTGATAGTCTAAATCAAAAGGTATTGCAGCAGCAAAATACAATAGACAGTTTACGAAGGGCAATTACTTCTATTCAGACAGGGTTGGTATCTTTACTTACTGTTGATACGGTTAAAACATCTACTTATCAATTAACGTCTTTAGACAACGGGAAACATTTGATTTTTACCCGTTCTTGCCAAATAAACGTAACCGGATTCCCAAGAGGCGCAACTGTTGTTCTTAGGGGTACGGCATCCGGTACTAAGTTAGTCGGGAACTGCATCACTAAGGTAAAAAACACGTTTGTTTTTATTCAGCCGGGAGGATGTGCAGTAGTTAGAGGGGAAGGATTCAATGCAAGTGCAACAGGGGATTTATCTACAAATTAAATATAGTAAAAATGAAAAAAGATATTGACTTAGGCTTTAAGCGTGATGAGAAATACCGAAATAGCACGTTAACCGCATTTAAAATTGAAGAAGATGATTGTAAATAAAGACATCGAAGCAGAATGAAAAAAGCATTATTGACAATATTAGTCTTGACAATTTTTGTCAACTCATGGGCAACTAAATTTTATGTTGACCCTTTGGCTGGCGGCACAAACTCCGGTACGCTTGCAAACCCGTGGCTTTCCGTTTCAGCTATCAACCAAAGCCTAATACAGCCGGGGGATAGTCTATTATTCCGAACTGATCGAACATACACAAGCGGTCAGATTAATTTCACCCGTAGCGGAACGGCGGGCAACTTTATTACTATCTCTACATACGGCGGCGGCACAAAGCCTTTGTTTTGGGGCAATGGAAGCACGTTAACTTCTTTGTTCTATCTTAATAACCGTTCGTGGGTTATTATTGACGGGCTTAACATTACCGACACGACAATTTCAAGTTCAGATCGTTCCGTACTTAGCAAAATTCAACGTGCCGTTTACTTAGACGGTACTACCTCAAACGTCATAATCCGTAATTGCAACTTTGACCGAGTAGGTCTTTGCGCCTTTTTTGTAGGTGGTTCAAATTACTTTACGCAAAACCAAGTACAAAACCTTCGCATGATTGTTAACGACGTTTCACCCGATAACGATTACGGCGCAAATGGCGTAGTGGTTTCATCAAACAACAATGTTATTAGTTATAATTCATTAGTAGGATGCTGGGCGACCTCAATAGATTATGGATATGACGGCGGGGCGGTAGAGTTTTTCGGCTCCTGCTCAAACAACCAAGTAATATATAACTACATTTACGACTGTCTAGGGGTTTGCGAATTTGGTAGTTCAGGCGGCGGCACAACACAATATACCCGTATCGGGTACAATGTAATTATCAACTCAGGCGGTTCCTATTGCAATATGTCAGGAACATTTGCCACGCAAGTAAAAAACATTCAGTACTATAATAACGTAATGTTGGATAGTGCAAACCGTTGGGGGGAAACGTACTTTTTTAGCTACGGCGGTACGGCAACCTACGATACGGTTTTTGACCTACGCAATAACATTTTTTACAGCCGAACCGGGCTAAGAGTAAAGGGTGGCTCGTGGCCTGCTGCTAAAATAACCCACATCAACAACGTTTACAATATTACAGGCGGTGGGACAATAGGCTACACAACTAACCCCGGCGAAATAACATCAACCGTAAATAATTGGGTAAAGGGCAACAATCCGATGCCGTTTTGGGATTTTAATTTAGTGCCTACTGCGCCAGCCGCAAATACCGGTGCTTCGCTAGGCGGCCTATTCTATGCCGACTATTACGGTACGGTTATCGGTACTACTGTTTCAATAGGCGTGTCTCAATTTGTAGTGACCCCAACCCCTCCACCATCAACAAACATAATGGTTATAAAATCGTTTTATAACAGGATGATTTTAAAGCCAGCAGGCTAAAATAATTGCTTAAATTCGCTGAAACGTTTATCGTATCATGGAGATAGAACTGATTGCAAAGATACTAGGCGGGATTTCGGCAACCGGCGTTTTTGGTGCTATTGGGAAACTGATACACGCAAAAATCAAAGCCAACAAAAAGGAAACTGACAGGCGGGAAAAAGACCGGGAAGATTTTAAGGAACTAGTAGAAAAGGTTAACAGTATTTCGGTCGATGTAAAAGGCATAAAAGCCAAAATAAAAGGGCTGGACGAAATACAAAGGAATATGCTTAACGCACAAGGCGTAGCATTTTTAGAGTGGGATTCAAAAGGGTTATGCACCTACGCTTCCCCTGCATTTCAAATGTTAATCGGCCAGCCAGATCAAAAGATAAAAGGTAGCGGATGGATTACGCTGTTATCGGAAGAAGATCAGGAAAGAATATTTAAAGCATGGGTTTTTAGCTACCAAAATTTAACCGTATTCGATGAAATATATTCATTCAAAACAGTATTTGGTAAACCTTTAAAAGTTCACGCTTTGGCGTTCCATAACAAAGATGAAAACGGAAACTACAACGGCTCCTTCGGACAAATTAAGCCTTTCGAGGGCAATTAAAACAATGAAAGAAGATATTAACGAAGCCCCGGCCAGTTACGGGCTGCTTTTTTTCGTCTGGCTGTTCGTTATTTGCGCCATTTATTTAGCCTAAAATTAGTATATTTGAGTTATGAATGTAGGTCTAAACCAATACAACAAAGAAACCCCGAAAGTTATAAAACGCATTCGGGATGCTTTTATTTACACAGCCGCCGGTAGCCTTCCCTTTGCGGGCATCTTATCCCCTAAATTAGGTCTATCCATTCAGGATTACGGTAGCTGGGTAGGGTTTTTGATTTTAGGCATCAAGGGGCTTTCCATGTGCTTTGGCGTAAATGACGAACCCGATACAAACACACAAACCAAACAACAATAAACAATTATGAACTCACAAACAGCAAGCGCATTGCGCACACTTTTAACCCTCTTAGGGGCTTACCTTGTAGGTAATAGCATTTTTGGCGTACCGTTTACCTCTGAAACCATTGATATTGTAGTAGGTGGCGCATTTGCCGGTATTAGCGTACTGGTAGGCGTATTCACAAAGAATGTACAGCAAGAGGCCGTGCAGTCATTTGTTCGCCATCTGATTACATTTGCATGCGGGATTATCCTATCAAAAGGTATTGTTTCTCAGGATATGCTTACCGCCATCCTGTCCTTGATCGGCTCTGTTTCGCCGTGGCTTCAATCCGTTATTCAGATTAGCGCAAACAAAGGATTGCAAGATGGTAAGATTAAAGCTGCTGACCTTAAATCTTAACCAATTAACCCGATTTTCGTTTTGTTGTTAGCATAAAATAAGGGCAATCCGAAAGGGTTGCCTTTTAAATTTTACATTATGAATCTAAAATCATTCTTTTACGGATGCGTCATAGGAGGCGCAATTATCGCCGTTTTAATCTGGAAGGCTTGTAGCCATACCGTAGAGCAAAAGCCGCCAGAAAAGCCCGCAAACGTGCCTACGGTAGAAAAAATAGAATCGGATAGCATTGACTTAGGGAAATTGGTTGACAGCATTTCTAAAGTAGCGGATTTTTACCGTACGGAAGCCGACAAAAGTAAATTGGATTTTTCCAAACTTAAAAAAGAATACGCCGACCTTTCCGATGATTACGGCAAAGTGCTATCGGTGCTCCCACAAGACAACCCTTTAGCCGCCGAACTAAAATCTAAATATGAATGGTTGCGAGTTGCCAGTAATAAAAAAGACAAAGCGTGTCAGGATGCAATTATTTCCCTTGATGGGCAGGTATCAGCGCAAAAGTCTTTGATTAATACGCAGGACAGCGCAATAGCGGCACTCCGATCTTCGCTTAGGTCTTGCGTAGGCTATTCCGATGAACTTAAAAAATATGCCGACGGGCTAAAGGCAAGAGGCAAAGGGTATGTAGGCTTTTCAATGATAGGTACAAACAAAAACTGGATAGCCGGGGCAGGAGTCAACGCCGGTTTCATATCTAAGAAAGGGAATATTTTTGAGGCGGGGGCGTTCACGTTGAACCAAACAATTTACGGGCAAATTTCATTAAAGAAAATAATCACATTTAAAAAGAAGTAAGATAAATGGCAATAGATAAACTTAAATTTTACAAAGGCTTAAGAGAACAGGGATTTGTAGGCAAATTATCCCAAAATCAAGTAAACAGCATTGATTACATTTTGAATTATTGGGATCAGAAAGGGTATAAGGATTTGCGCTGGTTGGCTTATATGTTTGCCACTATTCACCATGAGACAGCAGCGACGTATTTGCCTATTGAGGAATACGGCAAAGGGAAAGGACGGCCATACGGGAAGAAATTGAAACGGTCGGGGGTAGCCTATATCAACCCTAATAAAATATACTATGGTAGGGGTTACGTTCAATTAACATGGTTTGAAAATTACGAGTTGATGGGCAGGCTGATTGGGGAAGACTTGCTAAACAACCCTGAATTAATGCTGCTTGTTCCAGAGGCTACTAAGGTAATGTTTGAGGGCATGACAAAGGGCGCAAGTTCATTTGGCGACTTCACCGGCAAGTGCTTAGAGATTTACTTTAACGACAAAGTAGAAGACCCAATAAACGTCCGCAGAATTATTAACGGGAAAGACAAGGCAAAACTAATTGCCGGGTATTACGAAAAGTTCAAATTGATTTTAGGGTAAATAAAAAGGGGAGCGGTTAAACTCCCCTTTATTTTAAATCGTTGCATTTGCCCTTATTGATTCAAAAGAATGTTCTATTAATAGTGTACCATCAACAAATACTGTTTCAAGACATCCTGCTTCTTCATCTTCCCTACTAACTCTGTCTATCAGTTTATACTCCCCCTCTTCTTTAATAACCTTCAATAATCCCGTAGCAGATTTCTTAGTCCCGTCATCAGTAACCGGGTCTTTAAATATCTCCCGGCCTTCCCCGTCCACTTCTACGTATGTAGCCTTCATTGCAATGCCAAAAGTATCCCTTGTGTTATATTGGTAGGTAAAACTGCCGATGCCAAAAACTACCTGAGAGGCAAAACCTTTTGTTTTTAATCTTTCGCAAATTTCTTTTGCCCGATCAATCGTAATGCTATCCCCGTATATTGCTCCAATATGACTATCTAACATTTTGTAACCTTTATCGGTAATTGTGCCGCCAAATACATCCCAAAGCAATTCAATTACTCCTTTACAATATCTTCGGGGGTTAACTTGTTTTTTGTACCGTTGCTTACGGCGCAAAGTAAAACAATCTGATCTGCAAAAATGCACGGGGCTTCGTTTCGGGAGATTTTGATGTACTGACTTTTCATTTTGTTTGTTTTATGGGTTAAGGTTACAAAAATAATGCGTTTTTATCTTCCATATAAGAAAGGAATTTGCTGATTAAATGGGTTTGAAACCCTCGGGTCTCATCTCCCTTGCCGCTCAATATATGCTCATTTTCTTCGATAATTGTCATGGCCAATTCTCGCCTGCCCAAATTAAACGTTTCTTTGTCAATATATATTGTTTTTGCTTCAATATCTGCGTGGCCCATTATTTTTTTATCGTGAAAGTCTGCCGCCATAATATCAAAGTTTACTTCGTACCCCATTTCTTTTAGCGATTCAATTACCTTTTTAAGTAAAAATTCCATTTTTGAGGTCATTTTGCACTCATCAAAAGCGGAATCACCTATTTGCCTACCCATCCCTAGTATTGCCGTATTTGGGTATGCTTTTTTTATTTGAGATGCAAAATATTCCGGCAATAACAAAACTTCTTTTCTCGATTCTGACATTTCTTTTGCGTACTTGCCGGATCGCTCCGCTATGACAAAAGTAAATTGCTTTGAAAGCGCCTCCCATTCGCCTGAAATGCCGTTATCGGATTTCGATACAGACAGGCTACGGTATTCATCCGGTTCGTTGCCGTCTTTTTGTCTACTCCCTTCCCTTAGCACATTTATGCACCAATCTTCATTGCACATATTGCCCATCATGCTAGAAAATGCGTAGCTAATTGCAGAATTGCTTTTTGCGGTTCGATCTTCATTTATATCTACAAATTGGAATTCGTAGTCATACATAAATCTTTTGTTCGTGCCAACCCTTACCCCACGGCGAAATATTGTGCCATTGGTTTTGTTGTAAACTTTTACCGGCTGAATGTTGTAAGGCCCGCTACCGTCCGAGCTTCCTAAATAGGAAGTGTACGCTTTGTCAAAACAAAATTTAGGGGTTCTTTCATCTGAAAAATAAGAATCCCAGTCATTCAAAACCACTTCAAGGTTTTTTGTTAATTCAACGTAAATCCTAGTTTTCCCATCAACACCGGCGACCGTTTGCGTGGATTTTATAAGTTGGCAATTTGATTCGTCCACGGCGTTGCAATAAATTTCACGAAGCACAAACCAGTCCTCCGACCATGTAGGCCCCATGCTTGTTGTATAGCTAGTCGGATTGCCGTTGATGCAAATTCTTTCAAATTTTTTATCTCTAAAATCTTCTGACTTCAAAGAAAAAACTATTTCGTTCGTTCCGGAAAACACTTTAAAATCAATCCCGTTTCTCATCATGTAGGCTATTGAGTATTTTAACCCGCTGCCAAAAAAACCTATCTTACCGGATTCCCCTCTTTTTGTGGACGCGCCAATAAGTTCAAATGAGTTTATTTCTATTTCTCCGTCGTTCTGAATTAAGATGTAATTTTTCATTTTGTTTTTAGGTTTTAAGGAGTTATTTTTTTGTTGTGTAGTAATGATACTGACCTGTTGCTTTCTTATATCTTAAAGCTAGGTTATCAATAGCCGAATTTAGGCTAAAATATACTTTTGACGAAAAGAATTTTGTTTTGTGGTTTGGCCGGTATTCTTCCCCTTCCATATTAAACCAGCTAATGCTGCACCACAGGATATAGGTAGCCAGCACCGATATAACAGCAGCCGGTAATTTCTCATGCAGGTTAATATCAATCCACCGAAGTTCTTTGGGGGATAATTCCTCCCGGCGGTATTTCTTTTTAATGATGCGTAGTATCATTTTGATTTGCTTTAATTAGTTAACGATATGATTTCTCCCCCTTCATCCATGCCTTAGTCTTATCAGGGCTTCCACCTTTAGGGAGTATCTTTTTAGGCTCAATTGGGAATCTGGCTTTAAACTCCTGATCTGTCAATGTTTCGCCGTTGCCCATCCAAACACAAGAGCCGTCCGGGTTTAATCTTTGTGTTTAACTGTATCGGCTTTCTTTGTTAGCCAACATTTCAGGTATGCCATGCACTAGCAAGGCTGTCTTTGTTTTATCAATTTTCTTTGACATTTTGTTTTTTTATAAGAGGTGCCGTAAAACCCATCCATCGCCTGCGTGGATGGGATGTTAGGTGCTACTTAATCCTATTAACCCTTACTGTTTTTTTCTTTACATCCACTATTTTAGTAGAGTATTCAAGCCCTAGCCCTTCTTTTTTTACTAACTCTACAAGGTACTTTCTAAAATTGCCTACGTTTGAGGGGTTAACTGTTGTTTCTTCATATTGGCTAAGGGTATCTACAATAGACTTAGCTAACTGGTAGTCTGTATTTGATGCCATGCTTTTGTTTTTTTACAATGCTAAGATAAGACGCAAAAATATTACGTCCAAATATATTTTGGCAATTTTGTAAGATTTAGAAAAATTTAATTAAACCGGCTATTTAATTAGATTAAATTCACTTACCGCCGTCCTGCATTGGTAAATCTGTGGAGTTATCTATCTTTCGGTAGTGCTGGTGCCAAAGAGTGTTGGTTAGTATAACTGACTTTTCTATTGTTTTTTCTTCGGACAGGTCAGGGAATAAGAGGTGCAGGGCTTCGTGAATTATTATTTCCAGTTCTTTTTTGCCCCTTAATCTTTCATCAATGTAAAGCGTTTTTTCATCAGAATAGGACAGCCCCCAGGCTTTTAGCTTGCCTAGTTTTTGTCGTTTTACTGCGAAGCGTTTTGCTTTCATTGATTAGTATTTATTGCCGTCATAAACTACGCCGTTATACATGCACCGTCCTTCTATTATATTGTAGGACTGCCCAAAAAATCGGGTTTTACCGTTCACTTCAAAAAAGCTAACCTCAATAAATCCTTGTTGCCAGTCTGGTATTTTGCCAGTTGGGAAATATTCTACTTGTTCTCCTATTCGTGTATGCCCCATCTCAAACCATACATAAGGGGCTTTTCTGTTTGTTTTATAATAAGGGTGCAGTCGGTGAGTGTGGCCAGATGCCCCGCTACACATATACTCCTGTATGTTCTTTTCTGGGGCGTTTTTGGCTAAGGAAATGCCGTGTACTACGTCGAACATATCAAAGTAGGTAAACACATCGGAAGGGTCATAAATAAAGCCTTCTAATGGGTTGCAATAAAGCATCTTTTCGTAGTCGGTAGTATTGAAATGCTTGTAAACTACCGCCAACCTTGCCAATTGCGAATCCCCCAATAAATTAGGCTTAGTTATTCGTTCGTCGTGGTTGCCTATCCTTAGTCTTATTGTAGCGTCGGTGCTGTTTCGCAGGGGTTTTAGTATCTGCTCATTTGTGTATTCTATTTCCTTTACTTCGGAATATCCTGCCAAAATACCATCTTCATAAAGTTTCTTAGTGTGCCTGCTTATGTAGGGGAAATCGTTTAAATCTCCATTAACGCAGACTTCATCAAACTTGTTATTTTTTAAGACTTCGGTAATGCAGCGGATTGCTTTTAGGTCAGCCAACCAGCCGTGGGGGTCGCTAAAAAACAAAACCTTATAAAGTGTTTTATCGTAAAACTTTTTAAGCTGCCACCAATTTTTTTCGGTCTCCTTAACTCTTAATCTAGGCAAGAAAAAATATTTCTGTAAAAATATACGTTTTTTGGCAAATACCCCTATCTTTACTTCCATAAGAGCAGACGCAACAGAGCAAAGTTAGATTTTCATGTGTTTTAAGCCCCGGTTATTCCTGATCGGGGCTTTCTTTTGGCCCGTTGTAGTTAAGGCTGAAAACAGTTAGCAGGGCGGCCAATACCTCAATAATTACAAATATCTTCATTAAGTGAAATTAAACAAAAAAGCCGCTTGTTAGGCGGCTATTTTGTTTTTGTATTTCATTTTTCAAAGTTAATTAGTTAAACGAACGGCGGCAAATTTTATTTTTACTGTACTTTAAATTCAGTATATACCGCATCGCTCAATTTAGTGGAATTATATACCTTATGAGATTGCATGGTATATTCGCCGGACAAATTGTAATTTGATTTGAAATACTTAATGGCCGATTTTATTGTTTTGGAATAACATACTCCAATTTGCTTATCGTTAGAATCCCGCAATACAGAGGCAAACGTTCCGTCGCCTTTAAATTTGTTGAAATCAAAAATGTTGATCATTGTTTTTAGTTTTTAAGGTTAAATTTTTGGCGGCATTATTACGCCCATAATCGCATTGCCAATTCTATATTTTTTTCGACGTCTTTTACTTCTTTGTTGGCGTATTGCAAACTCATACTGTGCGGGCGTTTATCAGGGTTGTTTTTTAAAAACAGGTGCTTTTCTTTCACTTGCTCTAATTTAAACTGGTAATATTCAACACTTTCAGGCATTGAAAGGTTAATATCTTTTGCTTTACGTTCCCAATATTCAGCCTTGCTCTCGTATGCCTCAGCCTTTTTGCTTTCCTCAACTGATTTACCCATTCTATTCCAGTTGCGCTCTATTAACGCCCTGTGCCTTTTTTCGCTGTGATGGCCTACTTTTATTGGCTCGCCCAAAGACAAAAATTCTCTTCCTTCTTGTGATGCCTCATAGTACTGGCTACTTCTTTTCTCAGCATTAAAAGCATAGCCATTATATTTTTCGGCTTTTGCTAATGCCCGTTCCTGTGCATTAAATCCATCTGCACGGGTAATTGAATAAAAGAAAAAGCCGTCTTTTTGGTAAATGAGATTATGAATGGTGCAATCGTTTTCTTTGCCGTATTTGGTTTCTACTTTAATAACTTCGCCCTTTTCATGCTGTTCCGTGCATTTGGCTAAAAAAACATTCGGGCAAAACTTGCTGTAAGTGTTCATTATTTTTATTTTTTAAGGTTAAAATTTGTGAATTTTTGGGGTGATCTATTACGCCAATATTTTTTTAGCGTATTTTAAGGCGGCATTTTCGGTAGCAAACCATTTCATCTCCAAAAGTTGTTCATCTTTTTCTATACCATTGTAAAAGCACTGGATAAAAGAAGCCCGGTATTTTTCGGCGTTTGGGTTGTAAGCTACGGTTACTTTCTTTGTTCCTGATTGGTTGGTTATTGTTTGCATTGTTTTTAGTTTTATTGTTACTTTGATAAACCAAAGGTAATACGAAAATTTATTACGTCCAAATATTTTTAGGGTATTTTTAAAGATTTAGAAAACCTCAAATAAACTGCCTAGTAATGTAAATAAAATTTATTAACCAATACTGGAAGATTGAATAAAAATTAAATTTTATAAAATAAAAGAAAATTATTTGGTTAATTTATTACGTCGACTTATATTTGTGAAACGAAACGAAAAATCATGACAACAACTGCAAACAACTCGATTTACACTTCAACTAAAATAAATGTTAAGGGGCAAGGATATACTGTTTTAGTGGTTACCGGCTTGCACAATTATGTATCTGTTTCTAAAGATATGCCCAACACAAAAAGGGCTACTTTAGGTAGAGATTTCAAAAACTTTGATGATGCTGTTAAGTTTTACAAAAGCCCAGAAATGAAAACAGAGTTATTGAAAGTCGAAATGGGTTTGGCCTGATACAAATCTTTCGAACTTTCTTATAAATAGTTTCGAAAAAATTAAATTTGTCATTATT
>ERZ724522.1697-NODE-1697-length-11381-cov-5.735211_pt1 | contig 11381 bp, 12 predicted proteins | sample MGYA00376055_ERZ724522 | MGnify/ENA primary metagenome ERZ724522 (study PRJEB28724, sample SAMN07190884) | wastewater metagenome | isolation source: effluent of sewage treatment plant in Hong Hong | place: Hong Kong | collected 2016-03-17 ... | reverse complement strand
AGAAGCGTGAGATCAACAAGGACATCCAGGAGTACGACAAGCAGGCATACCTCTATTACATCAGCGATGGCGCGCGGAAAAACCCGAAGACCGGCCGATGGGAGGGCGTGTACAAAGTGAAGATATCCCCTGACCTGGGGCAACTCTCCACGCCAATTCGCCGGTACATCGAATCGCAGATGGGTGGCGGCGAGAAGTTCTCCGTGGGGAAGGATCTCGCTACCCCGCTGGCGAGTTCGGTTCTCCCGTTTGAGCCATCCCCGTCTGGTGTCGTCACTGGGCTCTTGCCCCAAGCGTTCAAGCCGCCGATCGAAACGTTGGCAAACTACGACACCTTCCGGAAGGGCCCAATCGTTCCGCAGAGGCTGGCCGATCTACCGCTGAAACAGCAGGTACAGCCCAACACAAGCGCGTCCATGAAGTACCTGGCTGGCAAGATGAATCAGTCGCCACTGAAGGTTGAGCACTTCACCAAGGGACTGCTCGGTGGATACACCCCACAGTTGCTGTACCTCGTCGACAAGGCCGCAGCCGCGGCCGGAAAGATTCGGCCCGACCAAGTAGGGGGCAAGGACACCGCAGTTGCCATCGCAGAACGCATCACGTCTGCCCCTGGGGGCGCGCAGGAGAACAACTACTACACGCTCCGGCGCCAAGCGCAGGAGAAGTGGGAAAACCTCTATATCGACACGGTGACAAGTGACCCAATGTTCCGGACGCTCGACAAGAAAGAGCAGCAACGGGCAATCGCCAGCGCTGCAAATCGCGCACGTGCTGCATTAACAAAAGCCGAAGGTGGGAAAACGATGCGAGATGCCCCGGCGAACATGCGAATTCAGATCATGAAACAACTGATACAGGAGATGCCCAGCAATGAGTGAGTTCTACCAACAGCAAGCCATCCCGGCCAGCTTCGTTTCCGGCCGGTCTGTCAGCCAGCCGATCCCCCTCAACGGGCAGGCGATGGTCGGCATCTTCATGCCAGCCGCCTGGGATGCCGGCGCGACCAAAATCCGAATCAACGTCCACCACGGGCGGGGAATCGCTACCGACGTTCCTGCCTACAACGACGCCGCTTGGGCGCCTGTCTACGACGTCGGCGGCAACCCGGTCGAGTACACAGCCGGGCCCACCGGGTGTTTCATGACGCTGGTCGGCGCCGACTTCGCGGCCGGGAAGTTCATTCAACTCGTGTCGCACGATGGGACAAACCCGGTGGCGCAGACCGCGGCGCGCAGCTTCTTCGTGGTGTCGAGGCCGTACCTTGGATAACACTCTCCACTTCGCGATCTCATTCGCCCGGTCACCTAATCGCTCTCCGCGCGAGAAGGAGATCTCTGCCATCGTGTTGCATAACACCTCTGGCAAGGCGGCCGGCGCGGTGAAGTGGTTCCAAGACCCGAAGTCCCAGGTGAGCGCCCACTACGTCGTCACCCGCGGCGGGGCAGTGATCCAGTGTGTCGATGAGAAGGACGCCGCATGGCACGCAGGGAATCGCGACATCAATCACTCATCGATCGGGATTGAGATTGAAGCATATGCTGAAGCTAAAGGGCTTACATCGGAACAGGAAGAGACGCTTCTTTCCCTCATTCGCTGGGTCATGAGCCGCCACGCAATCTCCAGAATTCTCCTGCACCGGCAGGTGCGGGCAACCGAATGTCCGTCTCTCGTTTGGCCCAGGGATGCGGACTATCACGCATGGGCCCAGTCGAAAGGACTGCCCGAATGAAAATTGAAGACCTCAAACAGGTGGCCGTAAACAACATCGCCCACCTCAACATCACCCTGAAAGACGCCAAGGCACTGCTGGCGTTCCTGGCCTACCATGACCTGGAACATGTCGGCGAACTGTTCATTGTCCCGCTGCCGACTCAGCCATTCTCCTCTCAATCGAAGCCGCGCATCCTCCTGAGTGAGATCGAGGGACCCATCCCTGAAGACCTCGCCCTGACCTGGAGCGCCGCTTTGAAGTGGAAGTCTGGAGCCAACACCTTCGGCGAGATCGGCGGGACGTTGACGCAGGAACTCGGCGCAATCATGACTGGCTTGAAGTCGTTCGGCCCGGCGCTGAACGTCGGCGTGCGGGACACCGTCGGCGGCATGACGAACTGGCAGTATGTCCCGCTCCCAATGCGGCTGGACGTTGAAGAGGTCCTCTGGGAGGCTTGCTTCGGTGAGCCGTTCACCAAGCCGGCCGACACCAGCAAGGATGACCCGGCGATGCCAGACGCCCCCGGATTCCTGGGGCGCAAGACGCTGTTCCCAGGGGTCTTCGAATTGGAGCCCGGTGACACGAACCCCGTCGGCACAGTTAAGGTTGCCCCAGACGGCAAGAAATACGAGCGGCTGGCCACCACATGGAGGCAGGTCCAGTGATCCGAATTCTCCTCGTCGCGTGTCTCCTGGCAGTCGGGTGCGGGAAGAATCCCGCGCCCGACACTCCACCGGCTCCGGTGAACATCGAACTGCGGATGACGCAGGCCCTCGGCATCCTGTCGGAGGCGAACCTCGCCGCGGTGAAGATGGTGAAGCAGCGGCTCGACCAAGGTAAGATGACGAGAGAAGAGGCTCTCGCGATCTTCGACTATACCGATCGCATCGCCAACGCCTCCAAGCAGGCCGTCCTCATCATGCGCTCAGGCGGCGACCCGGTTGCCCGGGTGACTGCCGTCCGAAACCTGATGGCCAGCGCGAACGCGCCGCCCCAGGTGAACAACGACCTCATCGCAGGCGTAGTCGCCGCGGCAGTCAGCATCCTGGAGGTCCAATGAACATCGAAGCGGTTGCGAATGTTCTCCTGATGATCGGGAAATCCATCCCGATGACTGCGATCCCAGCGACGGCGGCAGAGGCCATCATCAAAATCCTCCGAAAAGAGGCTCCCAGTGTGGCGGCGCAGATCCTCTACATCCAGGACGGAATTATCTCGGCCGATGACGAAGCACTGTCGATCAGCGCTCAGGTTAGGGCGGCGGCGCCTACTCCGGCGCCGGCTCCTCCTCCCACGTGAAAGGAACGACCAGTGACAGAGAATCAGAAAAAGTTTGTGGCCTGGCTTTATGGCGCTGTCGTCGCCGTAGTCGGCGGTGTCGTTACATCAGCCAGCGCCTGGTTCATCGCGCCAGATACCTTCAACCTCAACGGCGGGCTTGACCGCATGCTGCAGTTGGCAGGGATGAGCGCGGTATACCACCTCATCACGTACATGAAGCAGTCTCCACTCCCGAAGTTGGACTGGAGCGACACCCCCACCAACCAAGAATCGAAGTAGTATGGGCGGCAGTCATCCGCCCGAGTATCAACATGGAGCCCCTACGAAATGGATTTCAGCATGACCGCAGAGGCCATCGGCGCGACAGTGACCGGGACAGTCGCACTGGGCGGAATCGTGATGTACGTTGTCCGCTCGGAGTTCGCTAAATTCTCCCTGACAATCCGAGACGCCATGATCCTGCAACAGAAAGAGATGCAGAAGTGGGTCAACGGATCGTTTATGAGGTCAGCGACCGTAGGGGCCCAGCTCGACGCCCAAGGATCGAAAATCGAGGATATCTCGGAGCGCGTCGATGAAATTGAGAAGAAGCTGGACGGCCATGTCCAACAGGCGGCAAGGAGATCGTCATGAAACATCTGTTGGTGATTTTGTTTTTGGCTGTGCCGCTGATGGCCCAGTTCGGTGGAGCCCGGAAGGTCACTCCGCAGGGGGCGAGCCTGCCGGCGAAGTGTTCGACCGGCGACCTGTTCCAGAAAACAGGGGCGAGTCCAGGGATGTATAACTGTTACGCGACCGATTCCTGGCGCCCTGGGGGGTACGGCGGGGCGAACCCGTCGACCTACACAGCGGGGGCTTCGACGTCGACGGCTATTGACATCACCACGCTGCGGCTATCGTCTGATGCGGGATTGCTAACCCAGTGCTGGACATCCTCTGCTCCCGTTGCAATCACGGGACGCACAGTTTCGGGAGGTCCTCCCCTGACATCGGTTACCGTCACTTACTCCAGTACGTCGGGGGTGACCTGCTCTGCTAATTCCAGTGGGGCGACGGGACCCGCTGGAGCGGCAGGCCCAACAGGAGCAACTGGTGCTACTGGACCAGCTGGCGCCACGGGGCCAGCTGGAGCAACCGGACCTCAGGGGCCAACCGGTGCAACTGGGCCCGCTGGCCCAGCAGGGGCCGCCAATGTGACCGGCAGCATGACCAGCGCAACTTCGGTGACGATCACCCACTCGTGCGGAACGGCTGCCGTCATGGCGGAGTTTTACGACGCCAGCGGCGGTAGGATCTTTCCGGCAACGGACGGAAAGACTGATGACAACACGTACTACGCCACATTCTCCCCCGCTGTCACCGGCACCTACACGGTGAACTGCTCGGGCGGGCCCGGAAGTGGCGGCGGCGGCTCGATGGTGTACCCAGGAGCGGGCGTTCCCGCCTCCACGGGATCGGCTTGGGGTACGTCGTACAGCGTCGGCACAGGGGCCAACAACCTAGTCCAACTCAACGGCTCCGGACAGTTGCCGGCCGTGAGTGCTGCCAATCTGACGAACTTCCCGACGCTCAATCAATCCACATCTGGTAATGCCGCCACGGCAACGGCGCTGGCAGCAACTCCGACGAAGTGCTCGGCGGGAAACTATCCTCTCGGGGTGGATGCTCAGGGAAATGCGCAAAACTGCACCGCGGCGGGATCTGGGGGCGGTGGGGCATCGATCACGCCCATCGTATTCGCAGGAGAGCCTTCGCGAACGGTTACAGCAGCATCGCATACCCTTGGTACGAACTGGGTTCCGTTTTATTGCCGAAGGACATCAGACGGCGTTTGGACGGAAGCCGCGGTTACCAGCAACGGTAGCGGCGATGTGACGATTGTTCCGGCCTCCAACGCGGCCTACACAGGCACCTGCTTCATAGGCGGTTCCCCAAGTGGATCATTAGTGCTGGTCGACCCGAACCTCGTTCCGTTCCGGATTACCGGCACCGCCTCAATCAGCATGAGCACCTTCACGAACTCCTGCGAAGAGGGAAGCATCACCGTTTCAGGCGCGGCTGTCGGCGACGAAGTGATGATCGGAGCGCCAACAGGCCTCGGAGCAGGGCTGCTGTGGTCCGCATACGTCAGCACAACCAACACCGTCACGCTGCGCGTCTGCCGCGTAGCTGGAACAGCAACCATCTCGGCCCAAACGTTTAGGGCAACGATTGTGAGGAACCAGTGATGCGATACCTGATTCTGTTTTTGGCGGCGCTCTCTGCATGGGGGCAGGTGGAGGATTACGGCCGAACCGCGAATGCCTCCGCAATCTACGATCTGACGGCCTCGGCCATCACCCGCAGCATCAAGAGCGGCGCGTCTGACCCAGCGACCTGCACCAGCGGGAAGGATCTTTTCATCAACACGTCCAGTACCCCGGTTGTGAAGCTCTGCACGGCGACGAACACCTGGACAGCGCTTGGATCGTCGTCTATGGTTTACCCCGCTGCCGGAGTGGCCGTCAGTACTGGATCTGCTTGGGGCACCTCGTTGACGGTCGGAACGGGTGCGAGCAATCTGGTTCAACTCAACGGATCGTCGCAGTTGCCAGCGGTATCGGCGGCGCTACTGACGAATTTCCCGACGTTGAACCAGAACACGACCGGCAGCGCGGCAACACTGACCACCGCCCGCAGCATCTACGGGAATAACTTTGATGGCTCGGCAGCATTGACGGGGATCATCGCGAGCACTTATGGCGGCACTGGCAACGGGTTCTTTGCGGTTTCTGGGCCGGCGACTTCGACGAAAACATTCACATTCCCCAATGCTTCTGCGACCGTATTGACCACCAATGCAGCGGTAACAGTGGCGCAGGGCGGAACCGGCGTATCCACGCTGACGGGCATCGTAAAGGCCAGCGGCACGAGCAATTTCGCGGCGGCTACCTACTCCGACATCGTTGGCCTCTGGACCACCTGCACGGGATTCTTGAAGAACGACGGGACGTGCGCATCGGCGGGGACTGGCAACATGTCGATCACGACGCAGGCCGGTGCTCCCTCTGGAGCCTGCACGGCGGGCAGCGGCTGGGTGCTCGATACGACAGCGCAAGAGTTCTACGCCTGCTCAGTCAGCGGAACATGGAAGAGGCTGCTATCAACAACTGACTCCGGGACAGCCGTCTTGACGATGTTGGAGGGTACTGCGCCCGGGGCCGGTGCCACGGCCGGAATCCATAACCTGTATTTCGACTCTTCCGATCACAAGCTGAAGTCGCACGTCAACGGCGGCAGCGTGGTCACCTACTACAGCACTCTGAACCCGCAGACCACCATCAGCGGCCTGGCCGGCACAGCTACAGCGCTTGCAACGCCGCGCGCCATCTATGGCAACAACTTTGACGGCAGCGCGGCACTGACTCAGATCATCGCCTCAACCTATGGAGGCACGGGGAATGGATTTGCCAAATTCTCTGGACCAGCGACTACGGAGAAAACCTTCACTCTTCCCAACGCGAGTGCAACTATTCTTACGGATAACGCAGCCGTAACAGTTGCCCAGGGAGGCACTGGCGTCGGCACTCTGACCGGAATGATCAAGGGTAATGGCGCGTCGGCGTTCACCGCTGCCACGGCTGGCACCGACTACGTTTCGCCATCGTCCACCGAGACGCTGACGAACAAGACACTGGACGCCGAGGGCACAGGGAACTCCATCACTATCCCGGTGAAGATCTGGCTGCCGGCAGTCGGCTGCGCCGGAACCACGGGCACGCTGATGTGGGACACGCTGGCGAGCAACGCTCCGACGGCGACGTGTTCGGCGGGCTCAACGGAAACTACGATGATACGGGGAGTAGCGGATTTCCCCGACTCGGATGGAGCGTATTCGCTCCAGCAACCGATATTGCTGCCGGACGATTGGACTGGCTCTATGGATGTCAAGTTCGTCTACCGCTCCACTGCCACCTCGGGCAATACCGTCTGGCAGGCAGCAACGTCCTGCAGGGCCGACGCCGAGGTTGACGATGCGGCCTACAACACGGCCAGCACCGTCACCGATGCAGCCAAGGGAACAACCAACCAGCTCAACACGGCTACTATTTCAGGTGTCATCGCCACGGGGTGCTCCGCTGGAGAACTATTGCACCTGAAGGTGCTGCGCGACCGCACGCACGCCAGCGACACCATCACAGGGGTGATATCGCTGGTAGGCGTGGAGGTCACGCTACGGAGGGCGATGTGAAACGCCTAGCATTGCTGCTTTTGTGCGCTCTGCCGACATGGGCGGCTGGCGCATATGTGGCCAGCTACTCCGGAATGCAGTACGGCGGAAGTGGGACATCGCTCACGGTTTCGGCTGGCACCCGCACTGCTGGGGAAACCGTTGCCGTGCTGGTGACATGGTTGGATATCACAACCACAATCACGTCGATTACCGTTTGCGGCCAGACGGCCACTCTGCGCCACGGCAATAGCCGCAATGCTGACACGTCTGCAACGGCAGGCTACCTACTGAGTACTCCGTCCGGGGCGTGCAACGTGGTTGCCACGCTGTCAGCAGATACGGCCATAGCGATGACGGTCTGGGTGGCCAGCGGCATCACCGCGTTCGATACAAGCACCATCAACGTCAGCCAGCACAACCTTGCCACCGGCACAGAAAACGTAACCTCTGGGGCCATCACCACCAATTACAACAGCGAGCTGGTGGTGGGCATGTCAATCAATTTTGGAGGCACTGCGCCGGGCGTTGGGAGTGGGTGGACGTCTCGGCTAATGAGTACGTTTTACGGGATCGAGGACAAGGCGCAAACCAGCGCGGGGAGCATCACCGCCACACTCAGCAATAACGCCGCGTTCAGCGACCCAAATACGGTAATTATGGGGTTCCGCACGGATGTTGTCGCAGGCACATCTTATCGCCAGCGGAGAGTCATCACACAATGAGACTGCTGCTCTTGGTCCTGCCATGCGCCCTGTATGCGCAGCCGTGGGCGGGTATCATTGACAGTCCGCGCGCGATTGACTGGAGCGCGGCAGGCGCCGGGATGATTCCTGCGCGCTCAACGATCTGCCAGACGCTAACCAGTTCGGCCACTGTGTCGAACATCAACACGGCGATTGCGAATTGCACCGCAGGACAGACGGTGTACCTATCTGCGGGAACATATTCGCTCGCTGGCCAGATCACGCTGAAATCCAACGTCACTTTGCGCGGAGCTGGCCCAACGCAAACGAAACTGGTATTCTCCTCCATTGGCGACTGCAATGGGCTGGGAGCCGCCATCTGCGCGATCAACGCCGCCAACAATTACTCTGGCTCTCCCGGCAATGTCGCCACATGGACAGCCGGATACACGCGCGGAACAACCAGTATTACTCTGGGGTCGGTGACCACCGGCAGTATCAACAACCTCGTCGTCGGGTCACAACTCATGCTCGATCAGTTGGACGACGCCTCAGACCCAGGCGCCGACATCTACGTCTGCGGAGGGACCGCCCCATGCTCATTGCAGGGCGGAGTTGGCAACGGCAGGAGTGGCCGCGCGCAAATCCAGACCGTCACGGTCACATCAAAATCCGGTAGCGGCCCTTGGACTATTGGCATCACGCCCGGCCTGTACGCTCCGAATTGGCGCAGCGGGCAATCGCCGGGCGCATGGTACAGCAGTGCGGTGCCCATCACGGGCGTTGGAATCGAGGGCCTTACGTTCGACGTGACCGGCGTATCGAATTACAACGGCTCCGGCATCATGTTCACGAACGCTTCCTACTCATGGGTGCGCAACGTTCGCGGCATCAACGACGGCAGCGTGCATAAGCACGTCTGGATCTACCAGGGCAGCCACATCACCGTCAGGGACTCGTATTTCTACGGCTCCAATGGAACCAGTGAATCCTACGGTGTGGACTCTGGGTACGGTGGAAGCGACAACCTAATCGAAAACAACATATGCCAAAAAGTGGCTACATGCACAATCGCAGAGGGCAGCGCTGGGACGGTGTTTGCGTACAACTACGCCACCGACAACTACTACATCGCCTACGATGTATGGCAACAGCAGGATGGCTACCACCATTCCGTCGGGGATCACTATCTCCTGTGGGAAGGCAACATTGGGAGCGGGTTCACTGCTGACATCATCCACGGTGGATCGTTCATGTTGACCACATTCCGCAACCGCTACAGCGGCAGGGATGTTGCCGGCGCGCAGACGAAAACCAAACAGACAAACTCCATTCACCTGTACCCGAAAAACAGGTTTCTCAACATGGTCGGCAACGTCCTAGGGACGGCCAGCTACCACACAAACTACCAGAGCGCGGCCACTACAACAACGGAGGCGGGCAACGCAACAGCCGCGAATCTCAGCGTTTATGTGCTGAATTTCAGCGGGAACGAGGGGACGTACGACTCTTCGATTCCCAACGACCTCAACGTGTCAGCAACGCTGATGCGCTGGGGTAATTATGACACCGTGGGCAACGCGGTGAAGTGGGACAACGCTGAAGTGCCGTCAGGGGTGAGCACATACAGCAACGCCGTGCCGGCCTCGCAAACACTTCCCGCGTCGTTTTACCTCCCATTAAAACCCGCGTGGTTCGGCTCTGTCGCGTGGCCTGCCATCGGTCCTGACGTTACTGGCGGCAACATCGCCAACGTGGGCGGGTTTGCGAATAAGATCCCGGCGCAGGTTTGCTATGAGGCAACTGGCGCGACAAACGGAATCAAGGATTTCGACGCCACCTTGTGCTATCAATCGGCAGCCAGCGGGGCGTCAACGGCGGGGATCGCCGGGAAGGTCGGGCTGTCAGGAAAGGTTACGATCAAATGAAAAAGACACTCATCATCCTATTGGCGGTCTGCGCCATCGCCCTATTCGGAGCCACCGTATCAGGCTGGATCGACTTCGCAGAACAGTCCACAATCTCAAACCCAGCCAGCGGATTCCGCAGGCTCGCGTTCAAGTCGGACGGGAAGCTCTATAGCAGGTCCAGCGCTGGCGTCGAGACGGAGATCGGCGCGGGCGGGGGCTCGGTTGACTACTCGAACCCACAGAACTCCAAGCCGATCATCGAAGAGTTCCAAAACGGAACCTCCACAAACAACAGCGTTGGTGAATTCGGATGGTCCACCTACACTTATGCTGGTGGCAGCGTTGACGTGAACAGTACACCGCTGGCCGATGTTCCAGGTTACGCCGGAGGAGCAGCGCATTCTACCAACGCAGACAGCGCCGGACTCCTGACGCTGCATTATGTCGATTCGTCGATGGTGACTGGGTACGACTGGACCTGGATTGCACGGGTGAAGTTGGCCAGCACGTCCAACTCGCGCACGTGGATTGGGATTGGCGCCACGGCTTCCATTGTGCCGGCCCGCTTCATTGGGTTCCGGTACGACACCAGCAGCAGCTATACCGATGACACGAAGTCCACGACGGGCCGGTGGGTGGCCCAGATGTGCGTGTCGTCCGGGTGCTCGGATACGGGGGGCACCTATGTTGTAACAGCGGTTCAACCGAACACCAGTTGGCACTTATACAAGATCACGAAGGTCGGCTCAACGTACACGATGTACATCGACGGCACATCTCGTGCCACATTCTGCGCGTCGGGTTGCGATACTACCGTAACCGCCATGAACGGCTACGCCAGCATGGGTTTCCTGCTGTTTGGGTTTGAGTCAGGAGCCTCGTTCACCACCAGCTATGCTGACTGGTTCTACTTCGCGTATGGTTCATTGTCGAGGTAACATGCGATTCCTCCTGATATTCCTTTCGCTGCCCTTGCTGGCGCTGGACAACTCCGTGCGCCTCTACGACGCCAGCGCGGCCACGCAGACCAGTCAGCCGCGTACCATCCATCGATACTTCGCTCAGGGCGAATTCCCATCTGGGACCTACCCCAAGCCGCGGGTCACCGGCAGCGTCCCGGCCACATGGCAGGTGGACGTCGAGAACACCTGGCCGGACGGCAGCGTTATGGGGGCGTTCATCAGTATGCCGGTGTCGATCGCAGCCAACGGCTCCGTGGTGGTGGATTTCGTCAGGGACAGCAATCCCTGCCATCTCGGCAATCTTACAACATGCCAAGCGGCCGGCCTCGACCAGGCGGGCATGCTCGCCTTCAACGGGGGCACATGGGACGCCACTCTTTCCGGGACAGCAAACAGCATCACGTACAGCGCCTCGGCCAGAACCATCCTGACTACTGGCGCCCTGACCTACCGCCTGCGCGGCCCCGTGGTAACGCAGGTGGTCATCGAGGATGTTAGCCGACCTAACCCGGCATTCGACTTCGGCTGGGAGTACACGGGCGGAAACTGGGCGGCTCCGAGCGGCAACCAGTTCAAGTCAGTACACCCGCTGTTCACGGTCAGCTTCTATGCGGGCTG
>ERZ724522.1696-NODE-1696-length-11392-cov-4.238864_pt1 | contig 11392 bp, 17 predicted proteins | sample MGYA00376055_ERZ724522 | MGnify/ENA primary metagenome ERZ724522 (study PRJEB28724, sample SAMN07190884) | wastewater metagenome | isolation source: effluent of sewage treatment plant in Hong Hong | place: Hong Kong | collected 2016-03-17 ... | reverse complement strand
TTTTTGCAACTTCTTTCTTTAGATCATCATCTAAATCCCACTCATCTGAAAGTTTGAGACTAAAATCTTCAATTGCATCTGCAATATCAACCACCTTAAATTCCTTAACTTCTTCTTGCTTCTCATCAATCTTCTTAAACTCATCAACGATCTCTTTCCTGACAGACAGTGGTTGACTCATATTAACCTTTTCTAGAAGGTTCTGATCGTCCGAAACAACAGATATGAAGTTGCCCTTAATATCAGTCAGATCCTTGTCAGAACGAACGTATTTGAAGCATGGGGAAACTGTGTTTTCAATCTGTTGAATTTCTCCCGTTTCTGAATCAAATATATGAAGATATTTCTTTGAATCCGCATCATTGAAAGATAGGGAATATGCAGAACCGGTGTAAATCAGCGGCTTCCCATCATATATTCTTTTTTGGAAAATGTGATAATGACCACTAAAAACAGCCTTTTTGGCTTTCTTCATCAGATCAACACCCTTAAATCCGTGATTGGAAATTTTACCTTTTGTCAACTCATATCCAACAATATCAAAATGTCCAAAGATATAATCATTGATTGGAATATCTTCTAATTTACAAGCCCATGGACAGAATGTTAGATTATTTTTGGTGCATATTTCGTCATGAATATGAATATTCGGATGATCTGCAAACGGTGCCAATGAATTGACTTTACACGAATCATTATACATACAATCGTGGTTGCCAACGACCGCATCTATATCAAAATCATAAAATATCTTAAAAAATTGAGTAACATTGTCAAGTGTTTCCAATGTAATTGAAGTTCTAGAATCAAATATATCACCGAGTAATATAAGGTCATCTATATTCTGCTCATTACAGATATTTCTAACCCATTTCCCATAATCTAGTAATGTTTTATGAAATATCGGGTTATTTTTCTGGACTCCTGAATGGATATCCCCAATAATTGCATATTTCATATTAAATTTCGTAATGACTCCAATCTTTTGAATCTATGGTTCCTATAAAAGAATTTACATATGTAGATTTGCCATCAAATATTCCTAAACTATGAGAATTTTCGGCCAGACCATTGTATTTTCCTTGATAGTAACGATACATCCAATCGTCATCTTTACATGTAGAACTTTTCAATATTGAATCATAGGATTGTAATCTATCATTAATTACTGACATAGTTCTTCTCGGTGCATATAAATATACAGTTCTGGCAAGAAGTTGCTCAAGTGTTTCAGGTTTCATATTAAATTTCTACTTTCTGAACCAATCAATACGATCATCGGATAATGCAGAACCGTGATTGAACCAAAGATCATTATCATCGTAGAACATTTCATCTATTGAATCCTTTTCCATATCATAATCTTGCGTTCCAGGTGTTTCTTTCTTCAGACGAGTTTTCGCATACTCTTCTTTCCATTCAGTCAATGTCATTTTTGTTAAATCCGGAGACACCAAAATATTTCCAGGAACAAATCCTTTTTTAATAATTGCTGGCAATCCTTCATACCAGATTTTTCTACCGTTTTCTGATTCATGATCAAGGAAATTATATGGGTGTTCGCACAATTCAATCATAAGAACCTGAATACGAGCCAGTGCATAATTCATATCTCTACTGCTGAATTGAAATACTGGTTTTCCATTGGCAATCATATTGACCAATATCCTACTATCGAACGATGTGCTATTCCATTTTTCTCTGGCAGAGTTCTTCTGTTCTATATCAAATGACCAGCAAATTCGTTGTAATGATCTTTGATATGGTGTCAATTCTCCTAAAAAATCTACCCATAATTTAGGATCTTCATTATTCCATTTACCGTAATCATGTTCAAGTCCTTCAATCCAGTAACATTGGTATTGCTCATCACCAACCATCACTTTCCATGCAGGTCTTACTTCGTATTGTTTAATTGCGTCTTCTAGTTTCATTTTTATTGTTGTTTATTTTTCTCTTCTGAGAAGATTTCAATTCTTTCAAAATTATATCAAACATCTTTTGAAAACTCATCGTCATTCTACTACCTCCTCAATAATACCTTCTCCGTCATCATCATAAAATACTTTCTGTCTTCGAACATTCCTCCAGGTTTCACTCGCATACATGGATTCATAGATTTCTTCTTGATATTCTTTCATTGTGTCCTGTATTTGCTTATTTTTCTTGATCCGGTTGATGAAACAATGATGAACCGTCGTAGTAAAAAACCCAAATGGATTGGATTTGAAGGTCAATGTATTTTGTTCACGGTCAATCACATCTTCTGGTTCCAAGACTCTAATATTGACTGTAAAGTATGATCCTAGTTCAGGATGCTTCATCACAATCAAATTAGTCTTCTTTAGATTCCCAGAAAGAACGGCATTTCTACATGTTTCAGGATCTTCAAATAAGACAGATTTATCGGAAACCAATTGCTTTTTCTTTGCTTTCTTATGAATATAATATACCCATTTTTGAACACCATTTGTATCCTCTACATCGGTTTCAACCAAAATAGGGGCAGTAGTGTATAGTGAAAAACTTTTATCTGCCACAGCTTTGAAACACTTGACTTTTGCATCACCAATCATATCAACTAACCAATTGCTATTCTTCACATATCCATTAAAATTCGGTTTATGTGTGATGTTCGTTATAATATCGTCTACCATGTGTGCTAATTCAAGAGGAATCATCATATTCGGAGTTTTTTCTACTTGTGTATAAAAATCCCTTAGTGCTCCCCACATTTTCTCTTTATTCAGATAATCTTCTTGATCTCGCTCTTTCTTTTTTTGTTTTTTGAGTTCTTTAGGGGAAATCAGGTCATTAAAATCAGGAATTTCTTCCTCAATATCAGGGGTTTCTTCTAGTTCTTCATCGTATTTGTTTATCATTTGGTTAATTTTCTTACTAACTCATCAACATCAGTTCTTTTATAATATTGTTGAGCTATGTCATTTCTTGGATGGGTCTCAACTAATCGGTATTCACCAGGATAATTTGACAGTGCATAAGGTTGAATCCCTATACAATTACATAGTTGATTAATATGTTCTGAAAAATTCTTGGCCAGTGTTTTTGGTGCATGGCAGTATAGACACCAATTTTCGTATGGTATTTCAAACAAATCTGCTTCCCAGTATAAATTTTCTTCATTCATATTATTGATTAACGGCCTTCCATTCATATTGTGTATCAGACTTCGGTCCATTCATTTCAGTTAGACCATAACTTCTGGACCATCTATAGAGTCTAATATAGTTCCATACATCATAATCTTTGCCAACCATATCTTCTGGATAATGTTTGACATATTCTTCTCTAATATCCTTTTCTGTGGGTTCCCAGTGAAAGACCTTCAGAATATCCCCGCCACAGGTTTTTAAGATATAGATATATTCCTTATCTCGCTTCCAACTTTGATGATCCCATCCGCACATGAGCGCATTACACATCCAACTATGAACCCATTCAGGATCAATATTGCTTTTATATAGCTTTCCAAAGACTTTACAAAACTCTGATGCCCATACTGATGCATCCACAGTTTGGTGTAAATCGACATCCTTTTGTATATAAGGTTTTTTACTAAAGTTATCTATGTTTACTGCATCCCAATCAACCGCACCATCTTCATCAATGAAGCTAAGATCTTCAGTAGAATGATGTTCTCTATTATAATACCAAACAGGATTATCCAGTATTTCTATACCATGTTTCTTTAATAATGATAGACCATCACTACCATCTTTTGCTAAGAAAACATGATCCATAATCTCATCAAATCCTTCTAAATCCATTTGTGATTTAGTATCAGGTATTCTTCCATATAGTCGAAAATACCATTTGGGTGTGATGCACCATTCATTGTTATATATGGGGTTTTTGCTTTTTATTGCAGTTAGATAAGTGTTTGTCATAATCCAATTCTTTTTGTTTTGTAATCTAATTTTTGTTTTTTGTAGAGTTTCAATCTCTGTTTCAGATGATCCGATGAATATTTGGTATCATCTGCCAAATCATATATTTTAGCCAAATCTTTGGATTCATGCAATCTGACGCTTCTACCAATTGATTGTGCGATCTTAACAGATGATTTTCCGATACTGGGAAATATAACCCAATGTAGATTGTTAATAGAAATACCAGTCGCAAAACACTTAGACATTGCGATGCACACAATACCAGACTGTTTCTCCATAAGTTTTATAATTTTTTCCCTATCAGCAGATTCCATAGACCCTCTAACAAAATAAACCTTTAGGTTGGCTGATTCAAGTAATATTTGAAGAATTTCACCTTGTTCAATACTATCTATAAGAATGATTCCATTTCCTTCTGATTTAGATGCTATTTTTTTAATAATGTCATTTCTTTTGGCGTGTCTATATAGGAATTTCTTTTCGGTATTATACTTCGCAGTTGGATGTGTATCTAAAATTTCTGTTGTTGATCCGTCTGAATTAATAATTTCTTTCATTGGGGGTGGAGGATCTTCAGAATGTTCAAAATAAATGATGTTGATGAATACTTTTGATATCGTCCCCTGTTGTCTAAGCTGATATGAATCTCTGACATATACAATTGATCCAATTTTACCGATAATATTCCAACATGCTTCTTTTTTATCAGGTAATGTGCCAGTCAATCCAAATTTGTGAGGTGTATGAATATTATGAACAATCTTGCTTATCTGATGTTGTAATACCCTTTCTCCCTTTTTATTCTTAGCGTATTTTTCCTTTTCTCCAAGCAGATGAACTTCATCGACAAGAACATAATCATAATCTTTGACCTTTGATATGGTATATATAATATCTTGCCACATTATGTTGTGGCCCGCAATTAATATTGATTCTTCAAATGTAGGAACATAACCATCGCCCCATCGTTCGATGGTCTTTATACCAAATTTCTCAACAAAATCTCCATAGGTTTGATTTAGTAGTCCAGTAGTCGGAACTATTATCAGTATCTTAGCATTTTTCTGCACTGCTAAGATGGATTTACAAAATCCTCCTAAAATGGCCGTTTTTCCCCCTCCTGTGGCAATCAGACTAATCCCTCGACCATTGTCGAAGAATTTTCTTAAAGTCTCCCGCTGATAATCATAGTATTCAAAAACATCTAATGATAGAATCGGGATATTCTTCAATTTAGGTTGAAAAACCGCCTTAAATTCATCTGATAATCGTATATCAAACGGTTTATTCAAAGATAGAATATAAGAATTAATATCATTCCACAATCCTACTTCAAATGCACCAATAGGAGTAATCATATATTTCCTTAGATGCCGAAGTTTGTAATTTGAATTCGGAACACTAAACTTCTCTCGAACCAAACGAAAAGTCTGGGGATTACTACACTTGAGTATCCCGCTCTTGTTTTTTAATCCAACTTCTATTGTTTCTTTAGCCACTAAATTTTAATATACATCATCTCAATCATACGATTATTGTCCTTCAAATTTAATTAATTCCACAAGATTAGTCATAAGATACCCCATGTCTTTCAGAATCTTACATCCGTCCTCCAAATATTTTATAAGTGTATCATAATCATTAATCTCATCTATAAGTGATTTATATCGTGAATCAGATTCAACATTCTTACTGACTTTTGCTTTAGATAACTCAATTGGATTACCTTTAATCTGATCTGCAATGAAATCTCGTTTGACACACTCCAATTTATGACGATTTTTTTCACACTGTCTTAGGCGAAAAATCCATTTAGATCGAGTATTTGCCAGGGACTCTAATTTATCTCGCAATGTCGTCACATCAACATGAGTATCGGCTTCTAATTCCTTAGAATACTTCTCAAATAAATCATCTGCTTTCTCCATTTATCAAAATAAACTATTGGTATACCCAATGCAAATTAAATATTACGAAATGACAAAAAAGTTTGACAAACTCTATAAGGAAATGATGTCGGTTGATGTTCTGGGTGCAAATTCGGCAGAACCGTATAATACATCAGATGTTCGGACACCCAAAGTTTTAGGAATGAGAAAACGATTGAATTTCAAAAAGAAGAAATCTAAGTAGTTTTGATGGATAAAATTGAAAATATCAAAGAAATACTTAGATCACTGTTATTTGATGAAGATAGTGAATATGAGATTGTTAAGAAGAAAAAGAAACCTGAAATTACTTGGGAACCTTGGATGATTGATGAACTTAAAAAATGTAAAGAAAGCGTAATTTACTTCGCAGAAAATTATTGCACTATCAATACGATTGATGGTGGACAACATCTAATTGATTTATTTTCTTGGCAAAAGATGGAACTTCTGAATTGGACGCATCAGAAACAATCGAATACCTGTTGTTCACGACAAATTGGGGCGTCAACTATCCAAACAATATTTGCACTCCATCAAGCGATCTTCAATAAAGGCCATAAAGTGGTTATTCTAACCAATAGGGAACAGATGGCAAAAGAAATGAAGGATCGTATAAAAAGAATATATAGAAACTTACCACATTGGATGAAAAGCGGAGTTCCGTCATTTTCGAAAAATCGTATGGATTTTTGTAATGAGTCTGTTATATCGTGTAATACTACCAATACAGATGATATTAGAGGACAAACAGTAAACACGTTAATTATTGATAATATTGATTACACTGACCCATCATATACCACGGATATTTTCTGTTCAATTCTTCCTATGGTTTCTGCACATAAGAAAAGTAAGATTATTATATGTGGAACACCAAATCCATATAATCCAGATAGCATTCAGTCAAAACTCAGTAAACAATATAAGTGGAACACCACATTCTACCGTTGGTATTGTCTGGAACACCGTGATGAAAAATGGAAATCTGACCAACTATGTATGTTGAATGATAATCAAGCTAAATGGGATCAAGAATATGAATTGAAATCGGTTGTTTAATCTGATACATTAGTGGATGAACAACTTTGAGTTCCTTTCGTTTGATGATCTTTTAAAATCTTGTGAGACTCGTATAATCAATTTCCTATATGAATATAATCTATTAGAGAAATATTCGCTAGATGTTAAAAAAGTATTACTATATTTTCTAGTAAAGGAGTTTAATGAAAAACTTCACAATAGGAAATTATTGATCTACCATACACACCGTATTTCGAATGACCATGAACTACTTGAATATTATTCAGCAGAAGAGTTGAATAAGTTCTTCAATAAATTATGTTCAAAAATCAAGAAAATTACTAAGAGATTGTTCTTCATTCAATCCAAAAATAAATTACCCTCTAAAGGACATTTAGACCAATTAGAGGGCGAAGTTGTGGACGAAATTATATTACTGAATAATGAGCAACCTGATTTGAAGAAATTGAAGGACTTTCTTCATACTCATAAATTGGGTGAAATGTTTACTTCAATTCACTGATAATCTTCCTAAAAACCGTATTAAAATCAGTTGATTCACTAACTACTTTCTTTTTCTTTTTATGAGGTTTTAATCCAGTTGAAGAAACACAGATTGGCCATGCAGAATCTTCAGGCTTTCCTTGTTTCATTACTTTTTTAACGCATCGTTCAAGTTTTTCCGGCATAAAAACTATTTACTATTTTCAAACAGTTCCATTATCTTTGGATATTTCTTTGCAACTCCTTTTATAGTGAAATGCCTTTTGGGAATGATTTCCATTATCTCTTCTGAATTATAATTGATGGGGAATTTCTTATGATCTCTTTTCAACCACACATAATAGAAGGTTAGTGCATAGGCATTGCTTTCTTTTATATATTGATCAATATTGATATCAAACTTATGCTTTTTAAGCAAATTCACTACTCGCCTATCTGCATCCAATTCCAATGCTTGAATAGCCGTCACATGTTTTTCCTCGCAGGTATCCAGTTTTTTATCCAACCATTCATAATATTGATTTAACGATTTTATACCTTCTTTCCAGATTTTGGTCCCGGACTTCCATTGAAGAAAATGACAATATTCGTGCAGGAATATACTGAAGTCTAAACATGCATCAAAATAATTGATTATGAATGTTGGTTTAGTAGGTTTTTCAACCGAGAAATAATTAGCATCGTGCTTACTAACATTCGTTCTTTTATTAAAAAGCACAGTCACCTCATTTTCCACCATATCTTTGATTGCGTGTCCAATGAAGTGCTCTTCGGTCATGCTACATATTTAGACATAAAATCGGCCATGAGTGTATCATGGCCGATTTCAATCATCTGCTACTCAATTGTGATTTTCTTCACAATTGGCTGTTCTTTCTTTTTCTTGGGAACAGTAATGCTAAGTAATCCGTCCGCAAAAGTGGATTTAACCCCATCTTGCTCACCTGATTCTAGAATATCCCATTTCCAACTACGAGATTTCTGTGAAAGACCGTTCTTGAAGTATTTCACATCCTTCCTCTTTTCTTGTGATTTTACACTGACATTCAGATAACCGTCTTGGACAGTAACCTCAATATCATCCTTACTATGACCTGCAAGTGGAATATCAATATAGACCTCTGATTCATTTTCTGAATAAGAATAGTCCATCGGATAATCCACTTTTACGTCTAAGAATCTGTTCAGAAGTGAATCTGAAAAGAGACTGTTGAATACATTATCAATATTCCAAGTATCCCCGAACACGGAAGAACTTGGCCAACTTGTTATTGCTAGTTTACTCATATGTTTTGTTTGTTTTATATCAGGTATAAGCCATTTCTGAACTTCTACCTAAATCTTTGAAATTGGGGAATTTTGGATAATAGCACCCTAATTCACACTGATTAAAAATCCCGCTATTGGTTATGATTTTCAGTCAGCAAATTATGTTACATTATTTAATCTACATGTCAAGTATTTTCTTCAAAAACTTAAACATGCATCTGTCCAAAATATATCTTTGATAATATCTTCCAGAACCATAAAATTTACGATCTGATCATCCCGAAGATTTGCAAAATTACAAGGTTGATTTTCAGGATATATATCTATATGATTCTTCCGTAACTCTTCTTTTATAGTTTTGAGGAATTCTGCTGCTTGTTTATACGCAAATTCTTGTGAAGGTCCACCACATGCCATAATATTAGATCTTTCCTAAATATTTTTTAATCAATTTCTTATTCTCTGCTGCAAATCCGGGTGTCATATCAATAAAATTCGCATTTTTCTGGAATAGAATAAATGGACTGTGACTAACCATGATAACCTGGAAATGTTCTGACAGTTTAGCAATAGTTTGGAACAATTCAAGTTGTTTTTCCAAACTAAGTGCTTTTTCTGGTTCATCTAATAGGACTGTCATTGGTCCAGTTCTGGGCAGTCTATTGATATAATCCACCTCATATTGGGCAATTGCCCGTTCTTCTGGTGAAAGATTATAATGCGATGGCACCGAATCCAATTTAGGAGGGTTCTGAAGCATCTGCATGATCTTATTGATCTTGTGTATTCGATACTGTCCAGAACTCGGATTAGTCAACATTACGTCCATTCTTTCGGCTTCTGTTGAAATACCGTCTGATGACTGCTCAGGATTGATAAACCATGTCATATCGTTCTTTCCCAAAGAATCCGAATCATTATAAAATGTGGGAGTCCCATCCCATTCCAATGATGCATCCGTATTCTTATCCGGTGTATAACGACGATATAGTAATGGATAGTGTCCAGGATATTTTGCCCCTAATTTTGATGGTTCCGATACGGCTGAAAATCCGCCTTTGTCAATACCACAATATGCAGCAAGGGTCTTTAATAGTGAGGTCTTGTTTGACCCGTTGGGGCCAACAATAATATTTAACCCCTTTTTGAATTCAAAAAGACGGTTTTTGATATTAGGGTTCTCTACCATGAAACCAGTATGAATGTATGCTTTACTGATCATTTGAGATGTTTGTATTGTTTCTGGTAAATGCTCTCCAGTCTACGAATGAACTTGAGGAAGAAGGAAAAATAAAGTTAGGAGGTGTTGCTAATCCACTAACATTACGATTATAGATTTCTTTCTCTTGTGGCGAGATGTCACCGATTTCTATAACAGACTTAATCTTATATCTAATCAGTTCAAATTTACTAATATCTATAACTTGTTTAAGTTCATCCACCGTTGGACTATATCGGATACTGGTAAAAGCTCTCGCATTTTCTGGTTTTTTAACTAAAAAGTTTTCTCCATTATAGGTATCTCTATAATACAGTCCTGTTTCTTTATGTTTGAGTGCGTAACGCTCATCAGCACAATCTAAAACTACTTCATAAGATGGTGTATATTTATCTGTTGCGGCAATCCTAGCCTTTATTTCTTCCAAATATATGTATTGTTTTGTCAGTTCAACACTATTGCAATCATGAAGTTCTGCACATTTAATAAAATCTCTATTAAAAAATACTTCCAAGGTCAATTCATCTTCCGGTATATCGTCGGAATATGGGGTGATAGTGTCTGAAAATCTGATTTCGTTTTCTTTATCAATCTTAACACATTTCAACGGCTTCATGAACGAAATACCGTATTCAAAAATATACAATTCACTCTTATCAACAAATCTAATAAAGTTCTCGCCATATTTAGCTAAAATTTCATCCTGAGACATATCAACTTCGTATAGAAGTTCTTCCTTTTCAGGCTCGTATTCCATGATGTATGTATCATGCTCTTTAGCCCATTTACTTGTTTCATCAACATACTTCTGTTCTGCTAATGTTGATAATGCTATAAAAAATGTTCTATTTATCATATTATTTGTTCTTAAAATTTAATCTGGTGAAATATACAGAAACATCATGTTTAGGTATCATACCTCTGCGCAAAAAACGATTCTCACCAAAACATCTTTGTATTTCACTTTCTGAAAATTTACCCGCAACACCAAAATCTTTAATCACCAAATCATATCCATCTTCGGGATAGGTTTTCAACAATGCATCCAGTTTATTACATGATTCTTGTAAAGAGTTACCTAAAATAAACATGAACGAAAAATCTTCTATAAGAAGTGATTTGTTTGTGCTAACAGTAGTAAAACTCTTATAATTTTTATTAATGATATCCATGAGTTTATCATTTTCATTCTCGTCTAGGGGACGGCCACCGCTCATATATTGTTCATCACAATGTTTTTCTTTCCACAGAAAATATGTGAATCTCGGGTATTCTGTTGCTTCATTTGACATAATATTTTAAATAAATTTCTTTGCTTGCTCAAGACCCTGATCATCAAGTCCTTCGAATGTAAAATTGAGTTTTTTATCAAAATCCTGCATATCAAACACTCCGGTAGAAACCGGACGGTCTAATCGGCTCATCCAGGTATACCATTGATAATAACTAAGTGGTCTATCAAATGCCGTTAGATCTTCAACCGCCCGTTCTTTAATATATGTGAAATTTGATTGAAGAATCTGGACATTTATTTCCGA
>ERZ724522.1693-NODE-1693-length-11402-cov-3.658412_pt1 | contig 11402 bp, 17 predicted proteins | sample MGYA00376055_ERZ724522 | MGnify/ENA primary metagenome ERZ724522 (study PRJEB28724, sample SAMN07190884) | wastewater metagenome | isolation source: effluent of sewage treatment plant in Hong Hong | place: Hong Kong | collected 2016-03-17 ... | reverse complement strand
CTTCCAAAGGCGAGCGAATTCACAAAGTTGTATTAGATGACGCAGAGTTGACGGAATGTCGCTGAATCAGAGTCTGGGCAGTTCGCGACGAAGAAGCTTCCATTAAGTCGGTGATTAAGAAGCATCAGTCGCAAGCGATTAGCAGCGAACAGGCATCGCACGAATTGTATGAATTGGGATGCAACGCATATCAAGTGCGAGAGTATCTCAATGGCGACTTCAAGAATGGATTTGGCGTCGAAGCATGGTCTGATTTTGACTCACGTGGCGACACACCACTGTTGCGATCAGCGGCCAAGGACTTCAAAGCCGAGTTTGAGCGAGGCGATAACGGCCTGATGGATTCCTTAGAGGAACATTTCTTGGGCACGCTCGAATACGAAGATGCTTACGCAGAGCTCTGCGAAGTGTAGTCAGGAATAGGACCGGGGCGGGCCGGAAGGAGTGGCATCAGCGGCCAGGGATCAGGCCGTAGAAGCCGGGCAGGAGCCCACTTTGTAACAGGAGGTCAAGGCCCGCCCTTTTTTCACCAGCCAATGAAGGCAAGGGCAGATTTAATGTTAGTTCTATCGAGAAAAATTAACGAGCAAGTGCAAATCGGCGACAACGTGTTCATGAAGGTGATCGACGTGGGCGGCGGCAGGGTTCGCCTGCTGTTCGATGCACCGACAGACGTTCGGATTCAGCGGCCAGAAGCGACTCCCAAGGCTGAGCCGCTGACGTTGAGTGGGATCATGGAAGCAAGGCGGCAGATTGGAGCCAGTATAGCAAAGTGACGCGTGTCACTGTGTGTGTATCACGACAAGATGAAGGTGTGGAGCAAGATGCAAACTAATACTTTTCGCGTGACTCTTAAGTCGATGCCGGGTTCTCAGTTCATGGCGGGCTGTCCAGTGTCCAGTACAAAAGGACCAAATGAGACTCACGAGCAATTCGAAGAGCGGACATGGAAAGAGAAAATTCGAACCAACAAGCAGGGCTTTGTTGTTCTCAATCAATTCGCACTAAAGAATGCCCTCGAAGGGGCTGCGAAGAGGTTGAAGCGCAAGATCCCAGGTGAAGGAAAAAGCCAGTTTACAAAGCTGTTCACGCAGGGCGTTATGGTTGGCTCTATGCCAGTCCTCAAAACCGCTGATGGTAAGGCTTGCAAGCCGGATGACTTCGTCGGCCAGCGTTTATTTGTTCCCTCTGACGGAACACGCGGAGGCGGAAAGCGTGTAACTCGCATCTTCCCGACTATAGACGAGTGGATGTGTGAAATGGACGTAATTGTTATCGACCCGAAGATTACAGAGGAAGTTCTCAAGGAGCACATTTCGGAAGCGGGGGTGTTCATCGGGCTTGGTTCAATGCGAGTTGAGAATGGCGGTGTGAACGGGCGGTTTATTGTTCACGCGATTAAGAAAGTTGGTTGATTCACGACAGGGTTCGACCAGACGAGCAACGACAGGACTGGACTTGACGCAACATGATGCGACTCAACAAGACAAGACATTTTTCAGGATGAAACAATGGAAATCGAACTGATTGGCAGACTGGGAACAGCCACATCGAAAGCTGTTTTGCGATTCAAAGAGCTTGAAATCGACCAGACTGTAACTGTTGAAGAAATGACGACACTGCTGGCTCTCGACTGCGGTCCTGAAGGGGCGGGCAGGCCAGCGATGCGAAAAGCAATCGCCCACGTGTTGGCTCACGACAAAATAAACATTGCGTGGGACTCCAAGGACAAAGTGTGGAGACGCACGAACAACAGCGATACCGCGAGACAGACTTACAGCGACATCATGCGAGCGAGGCGATGCACAAAACGCGGACTCCAGAGAGTGGCGTGCGTCAAACCGTCGCAATTGAACGAAGAGGAAAGGGCAGAGTTTCGAGTGTCGGCTACGCAATTAGCTCTTGCTCATATCGGGCTAAGTGACGACACGCGAGAAAATATCCCACAAGGCGACACTATGGTTGATACCCAGCGATTGCTGCTCAGTATTCGACCAGTCGGCTAAGCGTCAAAAGAGTATCCGCGACTCGACACGGACTGACACGTTTTGACTAGACGGGACGGGACTCGACGTGACGCGAAACGACAAGACACGACACGACAAGACACGACACGACTAAATATACATCTCACAGCCGAACAATAGGCGATTCAATACCTCGGCGAGACAAGACGAGATTTGGCTCGACCGGACTTGACGGGACGTGACATGACAAGACGAGACGGAACATGACCGGACGTGACAAGACTTTCTCCCACTAAATAATACATCTTCGCAAATACAGCAGTAACTCAAGTTCAATACAAGTCCGAATGAAGCGGCATCCCAGTCAACGGGATCAAATCTTAACTACGAAACTCCTCCCCGTGATGCCTCGAAAGAGGGTTGACCTTCACGCTGGGAGGTTTTGTGTTTGTACGCAGAAGGGATTCGAAATGCTCGTACTCAGTCGCAAGCAAGGTGAAAAGATCCTGGTTGGCAAGGACGTTGTGATCACGATTGTTCGGATCGGTCCGAACACTGTCCGGCTTGGGATCGACGCTCCATCGGATCAGAACATCGTTCGCGAAGAGTTGGTCGATGTGCCTCGAACTCCTCAACAACAAGCGGAGAGCAAACCATGACTGCCATCGTGTGTTTCGCAGCAATCGGAATCTTGGCTGGAATTGTGTTCGGCCAATCTGTAGAGCCAAAAATCAGAAAGTAGTTATTCATGTACTTGTTTTTCGATACCGAAACGGCTGGATTGCCAGCGAACTACAGAGCGCCAGTAACTAATTCAAAGAACTGGCCACGTCTTGTTCAAATCGCGTGGAACTTTGCTCAAGCAGACGGAACAGTCGAGCCTCTTGTGACTCGGATCGTTAAGCCAGACGGGTACACGATTCCTGAGGCTGCATCAAAACTGCATGGAATCACGACTGAGATTGCGATGGATGAAGGCGAAGAACTCTCCGTCGTGCTGCGCGACTTCTTGCGGGACGTAGATAGAGCCACTGATCTTGTCGGACACAATATCGAGTTCGACATGAACATTATTGGGGCAGAGTTGCACCGTTTGAACGTGACTCACTCCATGCTCTCGAAAAAGCAGATCTGCACGATGAAGGCATCGACGGAATACTGCAAGTTGCCTGGGAACTACGGCTACAAGTGGCCGTCCCTGACTCAACTTCACCTGACCTTATTCGAGTCGGAATTCGACAACGCTCACGACGCAGGCGGTGACGTGTTGGCCTGCATGAAATGCTTCTACCGGTTGAAGTCACTCGGTGTAATTTAGTCGCTTTGATTGATTGGGAATCATGATGACCGAAGTCGTACCAGGAAAGATTTACCCCGCACTTGTCGCCATCATGCGGGCTATTGGTCCAATCGCGAAATCGGAAACGAACAACTCGCAAAAGTATAACTTTCGTGGTGTGGACGCAGTTTACAACGCGTGCCATCCACACCTTGCGGAGCATGGAGTGTTCTCGACATCCTGCGTCGTAAAAGCGACTCACACGCAAGTTGGAACAACCACGAAAGGTGGTGACAAAACGTTGAATCACGCGATTCTGCACATGCGTTTTACGTACTGGGCAGAAGACGGATCAAGTGTATCGACAGAAGTGGTTGGCGAAGGGATGGATTATGGAGGCGACAAGGCGTCAAACAAAGCGATGTCAGTTGCCGACAAATACGCACTTCTCCAGTTGCTCAAGATACCCACGGCAACTATCGACCCAGACAGAACACCGCACGAACGACCGACGACCAAGGCTGGCGCACCGTCACAAAAGCCACGGGCAGAGAGAGTGCCAGCGAACGCGATTAAGGATCTTTCAAAGCGATACAAGAAAATCTTTCCTGACTCGACGTTCCCAGCATGGTGTGAGTTCGTCCTGAAGGTAACGAATCGCACAGACTTTAATCCTCGCATGCCTGAAGAATGGGAGCCCGAAGACGTCACGAGCGTCGCTATCGCGTTAGATCAAGAGGTGCTCAATGACGCATGACGACCCGGAACATTGGGTGGACGACTCTGGCTTAACCGTCCTGGATCGTTCAACCCTTGAGAATTGGGCGAATTGTCCCGCGCAGGCTGCACTGATCGACAGCGGGAAGGTTGTTCGCGAGTCGAAGCCGATGGTGGTCGGCACCGAAGTGCATGAGGCGTTTTCACATTGCACACGGGAGTACCTGCACGATTCGCAGGAAGCCTACACAGGAGTGATCAAGGATATCCTTGACCAACGCCTAGCGGCTTCTCGCCCCGACGTCCAACCAGACGTGATTGAGTCGGTTCGCCGATCTGCCTGGAGTTGGTCAAAGTTCCTTTGCGAGATTCACGCGGACAACATTCTTCGGTACGACGGCGGGCGAGGCGAACTGTCAGGCCAGCTCGCGTGGGACGTGGCTTGGTTGGGCGTGCGGGTGACAAGTGAAGTCGATCTGTTGTACTCGGGACCAAGCCCAAAAGTAGTTCACGAGGTCGACTACAAATCAGGACACACTGAAAACAGTCACCATACAGTGTCCAAGAGTTTCCAGTTTCAACTACATGCGATGTTGATTTTGGAGAACTACCCGGAAGTCGATGCGGTCGAAATCAGTGTGTGGGACACAAGACGCGGGAGCCCGACTTATCCCGTGCTGTTCCCTCGCGAAAACCTTTACCAGTATCAAGGCCGGGTGCTCAAGGCTGTTGAGGTGTGGAACAAGCACCACGACATGCCACTCAACAAGGTGCCGACATGGCCGATGCTGGAGAAGTGCGAAGTGTGTCCGGTCGCTCGCCTTTGCCCACGAATGGCGAACGTCGAGTCTGACCCTGTCGAGTTGCTCCGGCAATTGATCGTGGTCGAAGCAGCAAGGGCGCAACTCCGCAAATCCCTGATCGCTTCTCGCAAGGAGGCTGGTCAGGACATCTCAACACCAGATGGTGACGTGTTCGGTCTAGACAAGCCAAAAGAGCGAGAAGCCACCTATCAGATTTATCGGGCCAACTGAGCCCACCGCATGCAGGATGCAAATGAAATCACAAAACGTAGTAACGCTCCCAGCGGGCCGAATTGAGGGTTACGTCGTGTACGTGGGGAATCCAAGTTTCAGTGGGAAGCCATCCCTGAAAATCAAGGTCAACGGCGTGCCAACAAACGTACCACCGGGGATTAACTGTGAGCCAGGCGACGTGATCGCGGTGCTCAAACGAGAGATCGTCGAACAACAAGAACCAATTGAGGAAGAGACAGGATGTTGATGCACACCATCGGAAAAGCGGTCTGTGTCGTGGTCGCGACGGTCTTAATTCTGTGCGTCGTCACGATGCCAATCACCTATTCCTACCTTCTTAGGAATGCTCCCGAGTGGCTCCTGAGAACTCGCTCGGAGTATCGACATTATGTCGATCCGGAAACAAACAGGATCGAAACCGAGTGGGTGCAAGTGCCAAGCAGAGAGCACTCAGAGGCACTGTTTGGCACTTGCTTCATGAGTGCGGTCACCTGCGGCGTTCTTGCTACTGGATGCTTGGTGATCGTTTCGAAATCCCGTTGAAAGGCAACCGATTCACGATGTTCAAATCACTTTTTAGTTGGTTGTGCCCGCGAACAAAGGCGGAGTGTCCCGCCTACACCAGAACACTGCCGTTTGTGATTCCAGCGGGCGCCACTGACGAGCAGATCCAGGGTGAAATCTTCGATCACGTGATCAACACCGGAGTGACTGTGTTCGGCGAACGGCAACCAGACGGCTCAGTCTTAGTACACGAATAAGGCGAAACAATGCTCACAAAAGCCACCCTGCAACGGACGTCGCTCCTGTCTGCACTACAGCTCGCGGCAAGTATCATCCCGAGCAAGCCGTCAAAGCCCGTGATGGGATTCGTCCTGATCGAGATCAGTAACGAAACACTCACAGTCACGGCAACCAACGGGGAGGAGACGATTCGAGTCACGCGACCGGAGCGGGTGTGCTCTCCCAACTTCAAGCTGTTGGCAGGACCACGCAAACTGATCGAGGTGCTGTCTCTGACCACAGCCGATTTCGTCGAACTTGGATCAGACGGAACGCGAATCCTGATCCAGGTTGACCGCAGTGAGTTCACCCTGGCGACGGCTGATCCTTACGACTTTCCGATTCCTGAGTTGTTCGGGGTTGAGGGTGTCGTACCGATCAAGGTGCCATCGGGCGTGTTGAAGACGGCAATCAAGCGGACGATTTTTGCGACTGATCCAACATCGCCGAAATACGCTTTGGGCGGTGTCCTGTTTCATCTCGCAGCCGGGAAGCTGGTCGCTGTCTCCACAGACTCGCGACGGTTGCCAGTGATGCCAATCTCCAATCAGGTGGAGGAGAGATCAACGCTGAAGCCAGTGATCAAGCAGTCAACACTGCTGCTGCTCGACAAGTGCCTTTCGGACATCGCGTCAACAGAAATTCAATTGTCGTTTGATCGTGTCCCTGACTCTGGCTCTGTGTTTATCAAAACGCCGACAGTGTTGATTCTCTCGAACCTGATTTGCGGCGCGTTCCCGAGATACGAAGCAGTGATCCCTACGTCACACGATTTGAGTGTGAGTGTCCAAGCGGCAAACCTGCTGTCGGCCCTTAAGCAGGCTCTGATCTGCACGACTGAAGAGTCCCGCGGTGTTGCTCTGCATTTTCTGCAGGGCGAGCTGCAACTTCGCACCAACTCGAAAGAGGCCGGGGAGTCGACGGTAGCAATCCCGATCTCCTACGAGGGGCCCGCAACCAAGATCAGATGCGATCCACGTTACCTGCTCGATTTCGTCAAGGTGCTGCCGACCGAGACGCAGATTGAGTTCAGGGTTTCCGACAGTGACTCACCACTCGTTTTGACGACGCAGGATGGATACCTGTACGTCGTGATGCCTTTGTCCTCAGACGACTAAGTATACAGCGTAATCAAAAGTATCTTTCAAAAGGAATGGACCGAATATGTATGAGACTGTCGAGTTCGAAATTGAAGGCATAACGCCAACGATTTGCCACAACGGCCAGACTGCCGACCCGTTGAACAAATTCGCGAAAGCGATGAAAGAAATTAGCGGCAAAAGAAAGAAGTCTGACAAAGACTATGAGGACTTAGCTCGGCTGGAGTGGGAGGCAGGGTTCTATTTGGATCGGGACATGCGTCCTTGTTGGCCAGGCGAGAATCTTGAGCGAATGCTCGTTGATGCGGCCAAGAAGTCAAAGGAGGGTCCGCGAGCTAAGACGGGCATCATGGTTGCCGGCATGTTTCCGATTATTTACCAGGGGCCGCGAGATGTCCCTGAGATGTGGGCGGACGACAACTTTCGGATCGTCAAAAAAGTCAAAGTGCAGCAGTCTAGCGTCATGCGAACGAGGCCAATCTTTAGAGATTGGAAACTAAAGTTCACGGTCATGTTTAACGCAGAGATTGTGAATCTGTCTCAGGTTCGCCAGTGGGTTGTTACTGCCGGACAGATTATCGGGCTGTCGGATTGGCGACCAAAATACGGGCAGTTTGCGGTCATTACAAAGTAGGTGCAATGACTATCGATTGAAGCGTAATTGATAGGAGAGGAGAGGAGGGGAGGGGATAGGACCGGAGGGGAGGGGAAAGTAAAGGATTATACTGGACTGGCTTCCTTTATTAATTCTATTCCATCGACGGGAGAGGATTGGAGAGGAAGGGATTGGAGGGGAAGGGAATGGACTGGATCGGAGTTGAGAGGAGAGGCTTTTTATGCAAGACGCAGTGAATACACCGGCTGAGAAATACCCGTTTGATTACGACGCACTACAGAAGGGTGACGTGATTCTTGCGGATCGCTGTCAGTCAATACTTCGGGTGCCGATAAGCGATCCTCATTATCAGCTCAAGTTGCTCAATCTAAAGATTGTTCTGGCAAGAGAGCTAGAGCACAGAGGAATGCCGGTGACTGTCGTCACGTATCAAGGCGGACTGAAGATCCTGACTGACGCAGAGGCTGTGATTTACAACCCTCAGCAGTTTGAGCAGGGTTTGCGAAAAGCAGCCGAAGCTCACAAGCGTTCGATGTTGATTGACCGCAACAACCTGAGCGACGACGAAGCGAACGAACTCGACAATCGCGTGCTGGTTCAGGGGAGACTGTTAAACGCAGTCAGGAACGAGCGAACACTCATCCGAGCTGAGCCAGTCACGGCGATTGAGAAAAAGTAACTGTGAAATCGCAAGAAGCAGAAGGGCCGCAAGATGGCGGGCAATAAGGAGGTGAAGGGCAAGAACCCAGCCTTCCAATTTTATCCAGCGGACTGGCTACGAGATCCGGCACTGAGAAGCGTGTCTTCAGGAGCACGCGGACTGTGGATGGACATTCTCTGTCTGATGTGGGAGTGCGTCCCGAGGGGCCACCTCCAGACTCCATCAGGTAAACCTTATACCACCGCGATGATTTGCCGCGCGACGGGAAACATCTCCAAGGAAGAGGTAGACGGATGGCTGGGGGAGCTTGAATACTCTGGCGTACTCTCCCACACAGCTTCAGGGGTGATCTATTCCCGACGCATGGTCCGAGATGAACACAAGCGAGTTTTGTGCTCGCAAGCCGGAAAAAAGGGCGGTGGAAACCCGACCTTTAAAGGTGATCCCAAAGGTAGTCCCAAAGGTGATGACAAAGGTCAGTCCAAACGGAATGCAAACCCTTCATCTTCTACTTCATCTTCAACTTCTATTTTAGATACACACACACCGCGCGAGGAAGAAGCAAGATCTCCTCCGATGGCTGAGAGCTTCCCGGCAGCCGATCCAGGAATCGTGTGCGTCGAGGTCGACGGGGAACTGTTGCACTACGACGACGACTGGTCGCGATGGGAGGCTCGGTTCATCGGGATGTGGAACGAATCGCCAGAGAACGCAAAGCACGACGGCGGTTGTTTGTCGACGCATCACCGCAATCTGCTCAAGGCAAGATTTCGTGATCCTGGTTGGTTTTGGAAGCGGGCGCTCGCCAAGTTTCCGCTGTGGTCCGAAAACGGATGGAAGCCGGGGCTGACGTGGTTCCTTGAGGAAGGCTCAGTCCAAAAGATTCTGGAGGGGAGATATGAGCAACGAAAACCAAGACCCAAGCAAACCGGATTATTCGATGGCGGCAAGAAGGACGACCCAACGCGGGTCAGGACCGGCGAAGGAGTCGCCCTCGCCAAAGCAGCCATGGAAAAGGCCGCTGCCAAGCGGTTACAGCAACAGCAAGTGGGACAAAGTTCCGATTGAGGCCAGACGTGCCATGAGTGTCGCGGCTTCGAACGGAGATTGGCCAATCTACCTCTGGGGTGATGCTGGGCGTGGCAAATCCTGTGCAGCGGCGGCGGCGTTCGCCTCATGGAGCAAGCCAGCGATTTGGCTTGGGTTCAGCCAACTTTGTGATGATTTGAACAAGTTCAATACCAGTCAGATTGTGACGTTCTATTCGGGAGCAACCCCGGTGGATCTGAGCAAATCCGGTTATTGGCAGCGATTGAAAAACACTGGTCTTGTTGTCGTGGACGAGATCGGGACCAAGGATTCCAGCGGGCATCGGTTTGACACCTTCCTGCAGTTGCTGGAGTTGCGAAAAAAACGACCGCTGATTCTGACCGGAAACCTGTCCCCGGAAAAGATCTCTGACACCTACGACGAACGAGTGCTGTCTCGAATCTACGAAGGGACCGTGATTCAGTTTGTCGGACAGGATCACAGATTCGTTGGGGCTGAAGACAGGATCCACCAAACATGACTTCCGCAGACATCTCAGTCGAGTTGTGCAAGCGGGGATTGCCAGTGACTCCCGTCGAAATCGGGCACTGGCAGAAGGCTGATCGGGAAGCCGTCGAAGCGTGGATCAGTGGCGGAGAATTGCCAGATTGGCTGTACGGGTTTGATTACCACGATGTGTTGCCGAAGCTGGAGGTCAAGATCGAACCACCCAAGAGGCCAAAGCAACGAAGTTTGTTTGAGGATTAACACCGTTCGCAGCGGGCGACGGTGTGAGTTTGAAAAGATTAAACGGAGCAAGATGCTATGACGACCGCAGCAGCAAAAAGTAAGAAGGCAAAAACGCCTGACGTGGACAAGTCTAAGGAGTTCGAGTCGCTATCACTGGCACTTAGCTCTTTCGGGTTCACGGCACCAGTCGCCCTGATCGAGCAGTGGTCAACTGCGGATCGAGCGGAAGTGATTGAGGCTGTCGACATGTGGAAGGGCGATTTCAATCTGGCGCGGCAAGGGGTGCCTCTGAATAAAAAGCGAACGGCAATCCCGCCCCTGTTGAAGTCGCTCGAAGGCGTGAGTCCTCTGGACGCGAGAGCCGCAGTTAAGATCGCTATCGAGGATTGCAAGGCCGGGCGAAGCAAGGACAACAATCCCTACCCGGTCGGCAGCGCGATTTCGACGGTGTGGCTGTTGGCTTTTATGAACCCACCTTCGGCAGACATTGATGGGGTTACATGTGAACTCGACTTCGGAAACGGCAAAACCGTCGCCTTCCCGGATTTGAGTGTCGCAGCGAAAGCCAAGCCCAACGCAGAGCAGGCCGCGGCGATTGAGGCCGAACGGATGGAGTCCAAGAAGGCTGACCAGGAGCGGCAACAGCAATTGGCGATTGAGGCGGCACAGGCGGAAATGGAAGAGGCCGCCTCTCATCAGGCTGACCTCGAGGAGCAGTTGATCGACATGAAGTCGGAGATGAAGGAAGTGAAAGCGGCATTTGACAACGCCGGTGCCAGGGTTCGCAAGGCATCGCGAGCGTTGGCCAGAGCCCGGGAAGGGATTTTCGAAAGGACGTTGCCGTTCCCCAAGGAGTCGGGCAAGTCGATTGAAGTGCCTGACCAAAACGTCGGCAGTGATGGCGTGGCAAGACCAGCAGCCCGCGACGAAGGCGGGTTTGTATCGTTGGATTACCTCGTGAAAGGTGACCTGCAGGAGTTCATTCCCGGGACGCCTGAGGATCGTGGCTTGTCCGAGAAGCAAGTTGAAAAGCTCAAATCGATTGTTGGCGAAACGATTGCCGACTTGGAAAAGTTCCAGCAGAAGAAAGGCCAGTGGTGGGTGAAAGAGATCGAAGGTTTCGGCCCTGAGACGATCACCAAACTGCAGGACGCACAGGAAGTGATCCGGCGAAAGTTCCCGATCCCCTCTCCCGACGATGCGACACCAGACACGGACGAGGCCGAGAGCGATTCAGCAGAGCCAATCCCAGCAAGTGACGCGATCGGTCGACTCGGTGATCTGGTGGCTGGCTGCGACGACGTGATTGCCAGCGTGACGCACACTGAAGGTGTTAGGTTTGCTCGCTCGGTGAAGAAACAAGCCGAGTCGATGGCAACAGGTCTCGCTGCCAAGGACACAGCGACGGTTGACCAAGTGCGGGCGATCTGCAACTGGGAGCACGGAATCAGCAAGTGGCTTGA
>ERZ724522.1692-NODE-1692-length-11411-cov-3.893008_pt1 | contig 11411 bp, 15 predicted proteins | sample MGYA00376055_ERZ724522 | MGnify/ENA primary metagenome ERZ724522 (study PRJEB28724, sample SAMN07190884) | wastewater metagenome | isolation source: effluent of sewage treatment plant in Hong Hong | place: Hong Kong | collected 2016-03-17 ... | reverse complement strand
TATTTGGTGAATCTGTTATCTAAAACTAAAGCTAACTCTTCAGTGTTTAAATACTGATCTTGTTTAATATTTTTACTATCTTTTATTTTCATTTTATGCCTTTTTAATTACACTGTTTACTTGATTAATTATATGATCTTTTCTTAATTGTACGTTAGAACCCATCAATACAGAAACCATTCTTTCTGATTCTGCAAGATCGTTTAACTCTAATTTTATCAATCTTCTGTTTTCAACATTCATTGTTGTGTCAGCCAATTGATCAGCATCCATTTCTCCCAAGCCTTTAAATCTAACTACTTTCGATTTAGGATTTTGTTTCACTAACAATTGCATTTCTTGATCAGTCCATGCAAATATTCTACTTTTACCCAAATCAACACAATATAAAGGTGGTTGAGCCAAATATAAATGACCATTAGCAACTAAAGGCTTCATGTATCTGTAAAAGAATGTTAACAATAAAGTCGAAATATGACAACCATCATCATCGGCGTCTGCCATTAAAATGATTTTATTATATCTTAATTTTTCAATGTTAAAATCTTCTTTAATTCCAGTTCCTATTGCTATAATCAATGATTGAATTTCTTTATTTTTTAATAAAGAAGCAATATCTTTCTTTTCAGCATTTATAATTTTACCTCTAATTGGCAAAATTGCTTGAAATTCTGGATCTCTTCCGTCTTTGCCAGAATTATGAACAAAAACTCCATTAAACAATGCAAAATTATGAGTTTCTGCAACGGTTATATCATATACATCTTCTTTTTGTTCCAAATATTCAATGCTCTCAACAACAGTACGATCTTTAAAGTATGCCTTTGCTTCTTCATTATCCAGATCATTTATGATATTATCATAAATAGTCATAAAAACATCATCAGGAGTTAAATCTTTAGCTTTTTTATATTCAAAATTATTTAACATGAAAAGATGATCAGGAGTACATTTAACAACTTCTTTACTTTTAAATGTAATCTTTAATAACTCTGCATCTTTTCTAGTAATTCTTGGATTTTCGGCTGGCAAATAACACCAGCTATCACCATCTTTCCTTTTACTAAGAATTTCATAAACTATCCCATTATTATAATCTTCAACTAATTGTTTAAATGTTTTTAATGCTCCAGGAGATGTACAAACCATTGTGTCACCAGAAAAGCATCCGGCTGCGCTGTCGCCTTCCACAATAAACAACTCTGAAATTGCAACATTTTCAGTATTACAATCATAAAGTTTTCCTGGCATTCTATTAGATTTTCCAAGAAAACCTTTTCTTTTAATTAGGTCAGATTGTTTTTTAGCCGCTGTTCTTGCCTCTTGTGCAATTAATGCTCGTTCTACAATTTTTTTAACAATAGGTGCGTTTTTATCAAAAAACGAAGTCAGCATATTTGTAGTTAAATTACTTACTACAGTTTCAGCTTCTGTTGATCCTAATTTTGACTTAGTTTGTGACACAAATTCTGGTCTTGGAAATCTAATACTCACAATTGCAGACAAACCTTCTCTTACATCATCTCCATTTAAATTAGGAGCATTTTCCTTTATTAATTTATTGTTTCTAGCAAATGTGTTAACAACTCTTGTTAATGCAGTTTTAAAACCAGAAACATGAGTGCCACCATCAGTAGTTACAATATTATTTACAAAAGATATAATAGATTCGTCATCATCATTAGAATATAATAAAGCTATTTCAACTTGACATTGTTGTCCTGGTCTTGAAGTCAAATCAGATTTAGCAGAGGCATAAATAGGAGTTGCAGGATAAGTATCCTCTTTTCCTTCAGATAAATATTTTAAATAATCTACTATTCCGCCATCAAAACAAAAAGTTTCATTAATTCCAGTTGATTCATTAATAAATGATATTTTTAATCCTTTATTAAGAAATGCCATTTCTTTTAATCTTTTTGTAATGATATTATCATTGTATTTTATACCATTTTTAAAAATTTGCTTATCTGCATGCCATTGAATTTTTGTTCCAGTTTGTTTATCTTTCTTATCTAAAGATCTTATTTTTTGAATTTTACCTTTAGGCTTACCTTCAGAAAAAGATTGTTGCCATAAATATCCATCACGATGAACTTCTGCCACTAATAAATCTGATAAAGCGTTAACACAAGATGCACCAACACCATGTAAACCACCAGAAGCGTCATAGCCTGATCCAGAACCACCAAATTTTCCTCCTGCATGAAGTACAGTTAAAACCACTTCTAAAGCTGATTTCTTTTCTGTTGGATGCATATCAACTGGAATACCTCGACCATTGTCCTCAATAGAAATTGTTTCACCATCTTTTTCTATTTTTATTTTTATTTCATTACAATGACCTGCCATTGCTTCATCAATTGAATTATCACATATCTCCCATACTAAATGATGTAATCCTTTAGTATCACTATCTCCAACATACATTCCTGGATTAAATCTTACTGCATCTAGTCCTTCTAAAACTCTAATTTGAGATGCATCATAATTATTTTTTGTCATTATTTCTTCCTTCTCGATCTCTTTTTTTTATTTTTAAATAAACATTTAATATAATTACTAATCTTTGAAAAGATACTTTTTTTAACAATTAGTAATGTGGCATTTTTGTTTGAACCACAAACATTAATAGCATTAGTTCCGGCGATATCGTAATTAGTCCAAATTCCATTTTTATAAACAACTGTTGGATAATAAAAACCTTCATCTACATCACAGCCATTATCTCTTACGATAAACACATCTTGATACAAACCTGTGTCTTGTAATTCTTTTGCTATTTTTAAAGCTTTATCTTTGTTCAAGATTTCATCTTGAAAATATTTGTTCCATTTAAAAAAAATAAATCTTTTTTTAAGAACAAATATTTTTGGAGCAATTATACCACATTCGCCATCAGATTTTTTTCTAGCGTGAATTATATAATGACCTTCTTCTAACGGAAAAGTTTTTATAACTTTGTTCATTAATCTTTTCTCCAAGAGGAATTTTCTCTATCTGGAGTCCAGCCACCATATTTCATACCATCAAGAAGTTTCCAGCCATTTTTTTTAAATTTAACATTATTAGTCGCTTGTTCGGGAGTTAATTTGTCAAATAAAATACATTTGTGCCAATAAAACCAATCTTCATGTTGATGCATAAAATCATAAGGGCAATTTGTCATAAACAATCTTAACCATAACTAATATGAAAATCAACATGTTTTTCTACAGTTTGACCTTTTGGCAACCTTTGTTTACAAGCTGTCCCTGTAAATCCTGGACGTTCGCCATCTTCAAAATCAGGAGAATTTGGATATTTTTCTCTCATTTGTTCAACATCTATATAAAGTTCTTGAGTAAAAGATTTCTTTTTAATAACATCTGCTAACATTTTATCTAATACAGAACCTTTCACATCTAATTTGGTACTATCTACATAGTATTTATGAGGTTCATGATCATCATAAAATTCTTCGACTAACACAAACATAATTTTTTCCTTAAATAAAGTTTAATGATAAATCGAGTTATTTTAAAAATTCTTTAATTGATTTCTACAATAAAGTTGATTCAATTGTATTGAATTCATTTTCGTTTTTAAGTTTAATTAAACATTTAATTAAAGCATCAATAAAAGATCTTGTTCCATCTTCTTGAGCTATACAAAAATCATTTGATGAAATATAAACACCCCATTGATCTCTTATAAATTCAAATAATAAAGTTTCTTCATTGTTTGAATTTAAAAAAATTAAACTAGATCCATTTTCTGGATCTAGTTTAATTTCAATTTTGGGAGATTCATTTAATCCGCAATTATCAAATTCAAGCGAATATACTGTTTGTAAATTTTGATTTACCATAAAAACAAATTTCATTAAAATTAAGAGTGGATACGGCGAGAGTTGAACTCGCGTCTAACATAAAATAACTGAAAAAATACTACATGTTTATTCAATTTTTAATTTAATTAAAATTTAATTAATTGACAAAATAAAATTTTAACGATCAAATTTAAAATAAACTTGAAAATTTCAACTAATCTTAACTTAAATCTCGTTGAATAATTTAAGTGCAATCAAATTTTACGAAAGATTTTTTGACGCTATTGATTTCGCTTCTCAAATCTTGACTGACTAAGCAGCCAAACGAACAGTTTCGCCATTTACGGCTTGATCAATTTTTAAGTAGCCATTGATCAACTACTACATGCGTTTTGCAATTAATATTATGATATCGAATGCCCAACGTACCCATAATTATAACACAACACTATATATTACCATCATTTGATTTCTTGTAAAGCTATTTTACAATTATCAACAAAAAAACAAGTCAAATTTACCAAAGATGGAACTTTTTAAAACAATATATTAATATCTGGAATAATCGTATGCTTTAAATTTTCCACTCTTAGTTGAACCAACTTGACAACAATCATATTCATTAGCCCAATCTGGCAGATCTTTGTAAGGATGATCTATATTCAATTTTTCCATGATAATAATTGGAATTCTTGTTTTATTTAAAAAAAACATTTTGCAATTTGCATGTTGCATATTATTTAATTTTAATAATTTTCTTCAATCCAATTATTCAAATTAAATTTACACAATTTAGATTCTTTATGAGAAGAACCTACAATAAATTCAGATTTATTAGTTAAGTTTAATGCTTTAACTACATGCCATTTTGTATCAAATACTTGAAATGATCCACATAAAATTTTATTTTCATCAATTTGGTCATTACTAACTTCAAAACATCGAGCCGTTTCAAAAATAGATGTAATCTCTGGTGAGGCTAAAATCCATTTAAAATATAAATTTCCAGATAAATTTGGTGAATTATATTCATATAATTCTGATCTAGATTTAGAAATAATTTCTATAACAAAAGAAGAAAATCTTTCTCTTAAAGATTCTCCTATTAAATAATTAAAATCTAATTCAAAATTTTCTTTTGAAAAATCACTTTTTTCTATTTTAGACTTTATAACGTCTTTTACATTCATGAAATAAATCCTCAAAAATTACAATATAGTATAGTTAAACAAACAAAATCATTAAGTGAAATATAGAAAAATTCAAAGCAATTTAAAATTTTATGAAGATTAAACATAAATATAAAAAGGAGTTTTTATGAAAATAAATAATAATAACAAAAAATTATTAGGTGTATGTTCTGGAATTGCTAATTCCTTAAATCTTGACCCAATAATTACTAGAGTTGTTTTTTTAATAAGCATGTTTTTATCATTTGGAACAGCTTCACTAGTTTATTTAATTTTATGGATTTTAATGGAAAAATAACCCAATAAAGGAAAATATGTTTAAAAAATTTAAATCTTTCTTAGAAGAAAAAGAAAAATCATTAGTTGGTGATGTAAAAACAAAATTGGTCGCAGATTACGAAGGACCAGAAGAAAAATATCCACCAAAAAAAAAAAAAAAAGAAAAAGTAGCACCATATAAAACTCCAACATCAAGTGTTGATCCTAATAAAAAAGAAAAAGGATTAGCTGATTTAGGAGATGGTGATTTAGTGTATGAACCAGATATTCATGGAGAAAAAGAAAAAAACTTAGGTAATTATCCTAAATCTAAAAATGAAGCATTCATTGAAAAAACTTCAAAACTAGACAATAAAACATTTATTGAAATGATGCTTAAAAAAAATAAAAAAAATAAAAGTTTAATGGAAGGTCCAAAAAATCCAAACAACAAATTTGAAGTAATTAAATTTGTTGCAGACCTTGCGGCTAAAGATAAAACATGTGTTGAAAACTTTATTCATGATTCTAAAAGAAGCGGATCTTTAAAAGGTTTGCTTGAATATGCATTAAATTTAACAGAAACATATGAAATATTAGCTGAATTATTTCAAGATAAAACACAAGGAAACTCTAGATTTAATCGATTAGAAAGAGCTTTAGAACAAGTTGGATTACCACAACATAAGTCATCGGATTTAGAACTTAACAAAAAATCAAGTATGAATGACATGGATGACGATGATATGTCACCAGATGATGACATGGATGGTATGGACATGGATGATAAAGATAACATGGATGACGATGATATGTCATCAGATGAAGATATGGATGATATGGATGATATGGACATGGATGATGAAGATATGGATAACATGGACGACGATATGTCATCAGATGAAGATATGGATGATGATATGTCACCAGATAAACATCCAAATAAAATGAAATCACATGATGATATGGGAGTTGGAATGCTTAAAAAGAATCCTTTTTCTAAAGGATTTAAATAATTTTTCTTAATTCATATCTAATAGATGGTCCAGATCTACTACCTTCTCTTGGAGAAGACAAAGTGTACAAATTGTTATAAGATCCATTATCATCTTTTAAAGGAATATATTTATAAACAAAGTCTAAGGTGCCTGCCTTAGACTTTGTTGGTGTTAACATCCAAGCGTGCTTTATTTCTTTAGAACTTAATTTACCAACATGTGCAAATTCTGAAGAAGGAATTGCATCTGGCATATCTTGATGACTTTTGACATTATCTCTTGATATTGCAATTACAATAGAAGGTTTTTTAATAGATGTTTGAAATTGCATTGGAGCAAAACCATTAGCATAATATTCTGCTGTTTCTGCAGATCCATAAAAAGTCAAATCATTTTGAATATCTCCCAAATTATAATCATTTCTGCTTTGAATAAAGCCATTTTTTCTTATGAATTGCCATTCTTCATAAGACATTCCTCGATAAACTAAATTTGGATCTTGTGGGATTTCTTTAACAGCATCTTTTGGAGATTTATGCAAATAATAACCTGTTTTACCACCATTATGTTTTAAATCTAAATGATAAAAATCACCATTTGGATCAGCCATTTCTGGCTTTCTAAATAACTTTGGTTTAATTTGAAAAGAAAAAATAATTTCACTATATCCAGAATGTATTTTCTTCAAAAAAATATCATATCTGTCTTTAAAATTAGTAAATTCACTTCCATAATATTGCTGAAAAGATTTTCTAACAAATTGTTTTAATTCATCTGAATTAACGTTTTTAACAGGTCTCATTCCTGGACCTACAACTAAAGGAAATTCTTTAATATCATTATTAATGTAAATAGATTCAGAAAATAACCAATCTTTAAAATTAAACATATAATTATTTATGCTTAAATTAATTTGTTTAATTTAATATTTTCATGAAAATGGACATTCCTCTGTTGATCCATTTTTTATAACATCAATATTTGCACTAAGTTTTTTAATTGGATCTGAAGAAAATCTAATTTTCATAGATTTACCACCACGTGCAGGACTTAAAAATCTAGAAAACAATAAATCATGTTTTATAGGATCAACATCAATTAAACCTAAAGCATAGGCTACTAAACTGCCTCCTATGCTGCCCCTGCCTGGTCCAACAGCCTCTGATCCGTCGCCCCATCCTAATATTAATGGAGAAACTCTTCTAGCTTCATCAGTAATCATTTTTTGAACTAAAAAGTAAGAACAAAAACCTTTTTCTTTAATTAACTCATATTCTTCTTTAATTCTATTGAAGTACTGTTTAGTTTTTGGTATTTTTTTAAATTCAAAACCTTGTTTTATTGCATCTAACAACTTCTGATCGTCGTTTTCAAATGACGGAAATTTAATCGTTCTATCTATTTGAAATTCAACACCTTTTGCTAATTCACAAATTTTAACAGTATTTTGCTTTGCTTGTTTAAAGATATCATAATCCATCACATCTTGATAATCAGACAACCATTTTTCATTTATTTCTTCTTCAGATTTCATCCAAAGGTTTTGATCTTGTATTTCAAATACATCTCCATCTTCAACAAGTTTCTGTTCAACTTGTTTCATTGTCTTACCCATTTGCATCATTAACATAATAGATTGCATTTTCATATCTTCTTTAAGACATACGTGACAATCATTTGTAATGATAAGTGGTAAACCATATCTTTCTGCTGCTTTCATAATAAAAACATCATATGGTTTTTGTTTTTTAAAATCCAACAACATCATTTCTAGGTAAAATTTATCGTGAAACATATTTTTGTATATTTCAACCATTTTAAATCCGGCTTCTTCACCACCTTTATCGAAAGCTTGTCCTATTTCGCTGTTATAGCAACACGATGTAAATACAATTCCTTCTTTGTGTTCTACCAATTGTTGTCTGTTAACTCTTGGTTTATAATAAAATCCTTTTTTATATCCAAGAGTAGATAATTTTACTAAATTTGAATAACCTGTAACGTTGTAAGCAATACCTAATAAATGATATGATTTTTTAAAAAACGGTTTTTGATCTTCAGACATATCTTTATAAAACAAAGAACTTTCACCATGTTTTAATTCTGTTTGAAGTGGATTAACATATAATTCACAAGCAAAAATTGGACTAATTTTATTATCTTCACATGTTTTGATTTGTCTTGGGACTGCGCCCATCACGCCATGATCTGAAATAGTTAAAAATTTTTGATTAATTTGTTTTGCTCTTGCTGCGTATTCGTCTGGCAAACCATAACCATCAAGAAGACTAAAATGACTATGTAAATGTAAATGTTCAAAACCAGTTATTTCCACTTTGTTCTTTCTTTAAAAATCATTTAACAGAATTAAATTCTACCGTCAAATCCTTCGCCTTTGAATCTAGTTCTTCAAGTTCTTTTTTCAAATTTTTCATATATTCTTGTGCTTCTTCTTGTTTTTGCTTTTTAATTAAAAATATTTCTTCAATTTTTTTAGAATAAACCAAAAACTCATTTGACAAAACTTTATTAATATCTAACATAAAAACCTTTCATAAATCAATATTGTATTTTTCTACAGCCATAACTTCTTCAAAAGTATTATAATTATCGACTCCAAGTATAGCATCACACAATCCATATTCTTGAGCATCTTGTGATGTCATATACCAATCTGATTTTTCTCTAAGTTTTCGATCAAAGAAAGATTTAATCTTTCCTTCTGACATCTTTCTGTCAAGAAAATATTGACCAACCTTAGCTCGTTTAGCAAAAATTTCAATCATTCTTTTTTTCAAACATTCAACGGAATGATCAATTGATGATTTAGCAGCAGTTATAGAACCATAATGACCAGCATTTCCATAATGCATCATAAATTCACAATCTTTCATCATAACTCTATAATCTGCTGATTGTAAAATTACACCACTCATAGAACTAGCTTGCGCATAAGATATTATTGTAATAGGACATTTACAAAATCTGATTGAATTAAAAATTGCCATTCCATCAGCCCAATTGCCGCCTATTGAATGCATATGAACAAGAATAGGATTTGAATTTTGTCTTGATAAAATATTAAGATTTTTAATAAATGAAGTTGCCATCTTGTATTCAACACCAGCTTCATTTATTCCTTCTTCATATTCCAAACTATGAAGATAAATTTCTCTGTTGTGGTAATTAATACCATATTGATGAATATCACTAACTAATTGAGCCAATTCTGTTCTTCTTCTTGACATAAAATTGCTACCTTTTTAATGATATTTATCATTACAAATTACAATAATTCAGCTTTTTTAATAGAAAAATCAACTACTTCTGAATCTTCATACTCTTTTTTTAAAATTATACCTAATTCAGATAAAATAAAGGCTAATCTTTCTAAGGATTCAAAAATATCTTCATCTTTAAAAATAGTAATTTTTTTAATTTCTTTCATTTTCATCATATTGCTCTCTAGTTAATAACTCAACAGATCCATCTTCAGAACCAAAACAAACATAAATTAACTCTTCACCAGATTTATTTTTAGTGGACAAATATACATTGTTTTTCCAAAAATAATATAGAGATTGTAAAACTGGTTCTAAATAAGATTCATACAATTCTCGACCATCGAACTTGTGTTCTAAATAAAGATAACCTTTACCTTTATAATTTGGATCAACCAATTCAATTTCAGGAAGTCCTCCATTCATATATTTTAACATCAAACCTTTTTTAATATCCAAAAAATTTCTATCTTCTAATTTAACATCTCCATTTGGCTGTCTTTTCCAATTAAAAAATTCATGTTTTTCACAAAATTCAGGAGTGAAATATTTTAATATCGCTATAAAATCATTCGTTTCTTTTCTAACTTCAAATATTTTTTCCTTACCTAAATTAAGATTTAAATCCCAATTTAATTTTTTATTTAAATCCGTACAATTTTCGTATTCAGGACCGAATCTGCCTTTATTCCATCGTTCTTCTATATCTAGAAACAAACTAAATCCAAGTTTATAAGGATTAGTAGAATATTTTCCTCCCAATACGCCCATTTTATGTTTAGCGTATTCTATAATTGAATTTTTATTTTCTCCATGACCTAGTGCTGCCAAACCTTCTTTGCACATTATATAATAATCAATATATGAAGCCCATCCTTCATTCATCATTTTAGTCGAACGTTGTGGAGCAAAATAAATACTTTCTTGATATAACATTGCAATAATATCTTGTTGCCAAGGTTTTAATGGAGCATTATCTCTTATAAACGGCATTATATCTTTAGTAGGACTATCAAATATTTCTAATTCTTTAGCTAATTCTTCACGATGAATTTGTTCATTTTGTTTATCAATCCAAGTTTTGTTGTTGATATAAGGTTCCATGTAATCATGTGTCTCATCTACATGAAGTCTTTTTGGATGTTTCCATTTTCTAACATCTTTAACAATATGTTCTTTTATAACCTTACTACTCCATGCTTTAGATGGATCAATTAATGTTGCAATTCTCAAACAATGATCTATAAACTCTGTTACTTTTTCTCTACCCCATCTTGAAGAATATTTTCTTATCCTTGTTCCATGATTAGCCAATTGATTAATCATATTCAATGAAGTTTTTTCAAAAAATACATTATTTTTGAAAAAATCATTATGACCTAAAGCATGTGCAATAACTGTTACATTATCTAAAATGGTATTAGAATTTAAACAATAAAGATAGCAAGGTGATGTGTTAATTACCATTTCATAAATTCTGTGAGCACCGTATTCATATCCCCTTTGCAATTCCTCATATTCCATTCCCCATTGCCAATGAGGATATCTAACTGGAAATCCACCATATGCCGCTACTTCTGATATTTCATCATAACTAAGCATTTGAATAACAGTTGGATAAAAATCCAATCCAAAATCTTTACATTTTTGAAAAATAGTTGGAATCAATTTTTTTAAATCATCTGGTATTTGAACTCCAGGAGTAGTGGAATCTCCTGGAAGCATTGATAGACCATGAAAAAATTTACTTGACATTATATTTATTTCCTTTTTATTTATATTAAAGAGACCCAACGCCGAAAGGTTTAGATGGACTATTATTAGCGCCAAGTAAATCTAAAATTGCATTTTTGACCTGCTTGTCTCTTTCCTC
>ERZ724522.1691-NODE-1691-length-11411-cov-19.043413_pt1 | contig 11411 bp, 20 predicted proteins | sample MGYA00376055_ERZ724522 | MGnify/ENA primary metagenome ERZ724522 (study PRJEB28724, sample SAMN07190884) | wastewater metagenome | isolation source: effluent of sewage treatment plant in Hong Hong | place: Hong Kong | collected 2016-03-17 ... | reverse complement strand
TTCTGACGTGCGGTGCGAGTTCCCTGAGGCGCTGGATGATATCGCCCATGTCGGTGAATCCGCAGTTCGGGGCAGCGTCGATCAGATGGTCGAACGAGATGCACATATTGTCATAGCCGTGGCCGTCTCCGGCCGGACTACATGCGAGCATGTGCTGCGCCTGATCGAGTTCCCCCTTTTCGAGATGAGAGACGAGGCGCGAAAACGTGGACTGCACCTCGGAAATGATCGCGGCGCGCTGTTGCGTTGCGAGCGTCTCCGGTGTCGTTGCAAGAAGCTCTTTGGTGGTGACGGTCATAGAAAAATTCCCATGCTGATCAGGAAGGCGATAGCGATGGCGGAGTTGGCGGCCATCGCATAAATGATGCGGTCGGGGGTGGTCATCGCGGATATTCCATGGGATCAATTTCGGTGACGCCGTCGGTTTCCCAATAGCCTGTTTGAACCCATCCCGGGGGTGAGGGGTAATGCAGCGAGTCGCCCGCGATCTGCCGATAAGTTTGCTCGACGATGCGCGGCATGTTGAATGCGTCCAGCTTGCGGTGGCGCCGCGCCCATTGAACGGCGCGCCACTTGGCGGGGAAGGCCTTGTGGGTTGTGATTTCGTCCTGATTGCAGAAATCAAATATCCCGTCGCATTCCGGGTCTCCGCCGGCCGCGCGCGCCATCTCGGCGCCTTTGGCATGGTCGATGATCTCGACCAGATATCGGAGGTCGCCGATTTCGGGTTTTGTCATGGTCAGGGCTCCACGATGCGGGTGGCGGCCTTTCGGACCAATTCGGGGCTGTCGCGGTACTGCAGCGATTTCCCGCGCTCGGTGACGACATATTCGCCGCGCACGCGTTTAACGGGGAAGCCGTGCCAGACATGGGCGAGGTCCGGATTGCCGGTCTCGGTGACGATATAAAATCGGTTGTCGGAGGTCTCGATGATCATGGTTAGCCTCCGGCCTTGACGTGGCGGAGGCGCTCGCCAGCAGCCATCTGGGAAATGTCGCCAGCCTTCACGGCGGCGCGGCGCGCGATTTTGGCGCGGATATCCTTCAACTGATTGGCGGGATAGATCACGCGGCACTCCTCGTGCTTGATGAGCATCAAGCCAAGCTCGGCGGTAGTGTAGCCGGGATATTTTGCGGTAGGGAAAGCTACATCGGCCATTCTATTCTCCCATCTGGGTTGAGGCTCAATGCCTCGGCGAATGTGGGTGCATTATGCGGGTGGAGTTCGCGGCCGTCAAGTAAAAATTGACAAAAATATTCGGATGATGGATAAGGGGGCATGAAAAAGCCGACCAATGCCGACGGCTATCAGGCCGTGCTCCGCCATTTTCACAAGGATGGGAAGGCGCATGGAGCCAAGACGCGGCTGCAGCATGCGCTGGGCGTGAAATCCAGGCAGGTGGTTGACCGGTGGGAGCGGTACGGCATCCCCATGAAATATTCGCAGAAGCTCAAAGAGCTGACGGGGATGCGGCCGGACGAGATTTGGCCGGAGAATTTCCGCTAGAAATTTCGGGGGCGATGCCTATTGTTCGCGTTCTCTCAAACCCAAAGGATGGAATATGCCTAGACTCAAGCCGCAGGGCCACAATCTGATCGATCCGGAGCAGAAAAAGCTGTATCTGGAAATGCTCGATCATTGGAAGGGACTCAACGATCGTGCCAATTCAGCCAGCGCAAAGCGTCGTCAATACGAGGGCGAGGTGAAGAAGGCCGGTTTTTCGGTCAAGATGTTCAAGGACTCCATGCAGCTCGCAACGCCGGAAGGTGAGGCTGAGTTCAAGGCGGAGATGGCCAATCGGATGCTGGCTGCGGCCTACATGGACGCTGATATTGGCGATCAGCTGTCGCTATTCCTTGAGCCTGGCCGGACGCCGGCGGTCGATCGGGCCTATCGCGAGGGTCAAACGACGGCGATGGAAAACAAGGCTGCCAAGCCCCGATATTCGCCGGAGAGCGATCAGCATGCCGCTTACATGAAGGGGTATCATGACGAGCAGGAGCGGCAGGTGCTCAAGGGAATCCGCAAGAAGGAAGACGGCGCCGGGGAGGGCGAGAAGTCTAATGGCAAGAAAGGCGCGAAAGGCAAGAAAGCTGCAGCGGCTCCGACGGCTCCGGCCAAGAAGCGCGGCAGGCCTGCTGGCAGCGGAAAGAAGGCCCGTGGCGAGGCTTCTCCGCCTCGCGCTGCGAAAGACACCAATCCTCCGCGGCGCCCCTCGGCGCAGCCGGTGACGCGTTCGACGATGGCCGCCGCGGAGGAGTCTGACAGCTACTTTACGAAGTCGACCGAAACGGCCGGCAACGCCTGACGAATACCAGAGCGCGGTTTCCGACAGGCGCGTGCATATAGACCCGGCTGCAGCGGAAACGCGGCCGGGCCGGAATATCCGGGATTGTAAGGCTCCAGGTTGGTGAAGGGATGCTTTCGCTAAACGGCGCTTCAAACGTCTCGGAACCCGCGGGGATCGGCGGCAGACGATCTCCGCCGGGTCAATTGCGGCCTCGGGGAAACCCGGGGCCGTTTGATTCCATAAATGGAGAGGCAAAAAGTGACTACTGCACATTCTCCGCTGCGGGTTCTCAAGGCGCAGGCGGACAAAATCGCCAAAAACATCAAGGCGGCGGAGCGAGGCGAGTCTGTTGCGCCGGAATTCGCCGCACGTCTGGCGGAGGCACGAGATCGCCCAGCCTTTGTGGTCGGGGTGCTGATGGATGACAAAATCATCCGGATCACGCTGTCGTGGGACGCAATTCGCGGGAGTTCTGAGGTCGCGTTGGCGGCGCTGATCCTCAAGCATATGCGCGAGGAGCGCGGGCATTGAATGAACGATGATCCGGTGGTGACGATGATGCTGCCTGGCGCTCCTCGAGGAAAGGGGCGGCCTCGGTTCAAGGTTATCAAGCCCAAGGGGCGGCCGCAGTTTGTGTCGGTCTATACGGACGCGGATACGGCGGAATATGAGGCCAGTCTGGCTGCGGTCGGGCGGCAGGCGATGGGTTCAATGGCGCCGCTGGATGAGGCTCTGACGGTGTTTATCGAGGTCTTCGTGCCCATTCCGGCCTCCTGGTCAAAGAGGGCGCAGGAGGCGGCTCGGAACGGTGACGCGATGCCGGTAGGAAAGCCGGATGGCGACAATTATCAAAAGATCGCGGGCGACGCGCTCAATAAAATCGTCTGGGTGGATGATTCCTCTATCGTCATGTGGCAGTGCCTGAAACGATACAGCGATTTTCCGCGCATGCGGATATCCGTCTGGCGATGGTTCGATCAGCCGGCGGAGCAGGAGCAGGGGGGTCTATTCGATGAGTAGGAAGGCGCTCGATCGAAAGCTGTGTCGGGAGCTATTCGAGAAAGAGGGGTCAGTGGTCGGGGTGCACCGCGCATTGAAGGCAAGGGGCATCAATGTGATTTACGGAACGGTGCGGCGGGCGCTGAAAGAAGCGGGCGGCGAACGGCAGACGAAATCGCGGTTCCCATCCAATTTTGACCCTGCGCGGACCGCCAAACTTCCGCCGATCGACAGCGCGGCGCTGGTCGACCGAACAACGCTATATCCGTCCACGGTTGTTCGGCAGGGGATGCCGCAAAACCTGCTCAAGTCGGGATACAATTCCTCGAAAATTGGGGGGCAGGTGCTCAAAGGAAAATGGAAGGGGATGCCGATTTACACGCTCACGCTCGAGGAGCGTGCGACGTGTCCGACGTCCTGCCATCATTGGCGGTCCTGTTTCGGCAACAAGATGCACTTTGCCCAGCGGATCAGTCACAAGGCCCCTGGCTTTGCGAACGCGCTGGTGGCCGATGTGGAACGGCTCGGCCGGGAGCATCCCGGCGGGTTCGTGGTCAGGCTCCACGTTCTCGGTGATTTCTTTTCCGTGTCTTATGTGAAGCTCTGGGAGGCGCTGCTGGATAACGTGCTTGCGTTGCGGGTGTTCGGATATACGGCGCGGTGGGATGCACAGAATGATCCGATCGCTCGGGCTCTGGTGGCGCTGACCATGCGGAGGTGGGAACGGTTTGCGATGCGGTTTTCGGATGCGCCGACCGACGAATGCGCGACGGTTAGTATTGAGCATCCCGTGCAGGCGCCTGGCGATGCCATCGTGTGCCCAGAGCAGATGGGCAAGACGGAATCTTGCTCTACGTGCGGGCTGTGTTGGCAGTCCAGGCGCCGCGTCGCGTTCCTGCAGCATTGAAATGAGCATGTTCGACGGGCTGCCGTTCCGGCATTATCGCTGCATCAGCGCTGATCCTGATTGGGATTTCAAATCTAATAGCGTCGCCAATCCCGGCCGGAATGCCCGGCGCCACTATGCGACGTCTCCGCTGGAGGAGATTTGCCGGTTGCCGGTCGAGCGGCATGCGGCGGAGGACTGTATCCTGTGGCTCTGGATCACGGGGCCATTCCTCGTCCAGGGCGCCCATTTGCCGGTGATGAGGGGGTGGGGTTTCGAGCCGACGGCGATGGGGTTTGTCTGGATCAAGCTCAATCCCAACTCGAGTCCGGTATTTTTTACGAGCCGCGATATTTTCAAGGGCGGCGGCTTCACGACGCGCAAAAATGCGGAGTTCTGCATCATCGGAAAGCGCGGTCGATCGCTGCGGCATGACGCTGGTGTTAGCGAGGTGATTATCTCTCCGCGGCGCGAACATTCGCGCAAGCCTGACGAGGCGGTGCGGCGCATGGAGCGGTATTCGCCGGGGCCACGACTCGAGCTGTTCGGTCGGCAGCGCCGTCCAGGATGGGACGTTCGCGGCGATGAGGTCGACAAATTCAAGGCGTTGTAGGTTGCTGGTCCTGGAGCGCTATGGGTAGCGCGTTGACTCTCTGATGATTCAGGATCAGAAAAGCAAAGACCCGCCGGGAGGCAACAACCGGCGGGTCCTAAACTAGTCCGATCAGCTTGACGGCACTCGGACAGGATTGAAATAGGCGTTTTTGGCCATTTCGTCAATCCCTGTTCACGTTCCGCCCCATAGCAAAGTCGGATTAGGACGCGTGCATGTCATGCGCACACCGATCCGCATGCGCGCGTTCCATACCGGCCGATGGATGGATTGATATCGGAGGCCGGCGGGCATGGCTTGGGAGTAAAGCCCGGATATCCGCGTCCTCGGCGCGAACAAGACTCCGCGAATGACCGGGCCGAGATGCCCCCGGCATCGTGTCGCATGTGCTTGCCCTGGAGGGCGGCCCCGGCAGCCGATCGGCGGGATATTTCTCCGGCCGTTGGGTGGCCTGTGCCGCTGTTTTCCTCGCTGTCGCTACGGAAAACAGTCTCTCTCCGGTTTAAGATTCTATCAGTAAGGTACCTTTCCAAGATTCCAGATTGTGGAAACAGGACATGGTTAATCGGTTCGACAATCTGTCGCTGGAGGAGATGCTTGATCGCGAGGCGGAGGCGCGGACGGCTGCGGACGAGCTGCGGCTGGCGATCTTCAAGCGGCTGCTTGCCGGCTGTCCGGTGAAAATCGGATACGTATACCGGTTTAATGATCAGGTTCTCCCGCGGCGCATCGGCAAGGAATTTCTGGTGTGCGGTTTGCGGGCCGAAAATTTTTCGCTGTCTGTTGCTGGATATGCGCCGAAATACGCGGTCGGGGTTCATGGGTTCAACGCATTGAAAAACTCAAGCGCTGGCGATGGATTTGGGATCAAGCCTCATGTGGTGCGCGGGTGGGAGGTCCTGGATATCTCTAGCGGCCGCGTCGGCCCGCGCGAGGAATTGTTGAAATACGCAAAAATCGTGGAGAAATCGAATGGGTGAGGAAACTGGAATTGCGTGGTGCGACTCGACGTTCAACCCGTGGATCGGGTGTCAGAAGGTCTCGCCCGGCTGCGATAATTGCTATGCCGAGACGCTGATGGACAAGCGATATCATCGGGTGCAGTGGGGTCCTCATGGGGAGCGGGTGCGGACGTCGAAAGCCAACTGGCGGAATCCGTTGAAGTGGCACGCCGGTGCCGCTGAGTTTGCAGCTGTACATGGGCGCCGGCGCCGCGTGTTTTGCTCGTCGCTGGCTGACGTTTTTGACAAGGCTGCGCCGGCGGGCGCGCGGAGTGATCTGTGGGGGATGATAGAAGAAACGCAGGACATGGATTGGCTTCTGCTGACGAAGCGGATTGAGAATGTTCGGAAGTTTATCCCGCCGGCGTGGCGCGAGGAGCCATATTGGCCGCGAAATATCTGGCTGGGCGTGACGGCAGAAAACCAGGAGGCGTTCGATGCGCGCTGGCCAGTCCTGCAATCGATTCCTGCGGCGGTGAGGTTTATCAGTTATGAGCCGGCGATCGGTGCTCTCAGGTTTCGGCCGGAGGACGTCGAAGGCTTGCACTGGCTGATCTGTGGGGGAGAAAGCGGAGCAGGTTTTAGGGATATGCCAGAGGAGTGGGCTGACGAAGTGAGGTTCGATTGCGGGTTGGCTGGCGTGGCGTTCTTCATGAAGCAGATGGCCGGAAAGGGTGAGATACCGCACTGGCTGGAGGTCCGCGAATTCCCGGTGGTTGCATGAATGGAGGGAATTCGGCGGATGAGCGCAAACCGCTGCCGCATGATATTGCGCTCGAGCAGGAGCTGCTGGGCGCATTGCTGTTGTCCAACACGGTTTTCCCGCTGGTCGACGCGCGCGTGCAGCCGCATCATTTTTTCGAGCCGCTACACCAAGAAATCTATGATATCTGCGCGAAGCTGATCCGCGCGGACAAGCCGGCCACTCCGACGACGATCGGCGCATTTCTCCCGAAAGACGTCACGGTTGGTGGGGAGCCGTTGAGAAAATATCTCGCGGCCATGGCGGCTAACGCCACGACGATTATCAATGCTCCTGATTTCGCGCAGATGGTGAAGGACCTTGCCGATTATCGGGATATCATCAAGCTGACGGAGGAGATGGGGAGCCTGCGCGGGCAGGTTGATCCGACGGAAATCGCGACGGCTGCGATCGAGCAGTTGAGCGTCATTGTCGAGGATCGGACGGACGTTGGGTCGCCGGCGCTAAACATGGATCAGGCAGTTGCGCGAGCGGTCGATGCCGCGGCGGCCGCGTTCCAGAATGACGGCAAGCCGCGCGGGCTGCCATACGGGCTCCGGGCGCTGGATGACAAGACGTTGGGAGCGATGCCGGCGCAGCTCATTGTGCTGGCAGGGCGGCCCGGCATGGGCAAGTCGGCGCTGGCGCTTGGGATTGCGCGCAACATGGCGGAGGCGGGCAGCAAGGTGTTGTTCTGGAGCGGGGAAATGCACGACGTCGATCTGACGCATCGCATGCTCGCCGATAAAATGTGGGCGCCTGGCAGGCGGCTGTCATATTGGCAAATCTCCTCGGGGAAGTTTCGCGAGCAGGATTTCATGCGCATCCGGGACGCGGCGATCGAGGTGGGAAAATTGCCGCTGCGGATCGAGCAACAGCCTGGATTGACGGTGACACAAATCGGCGCGCGCGCGCGGCAGATGAAGCGGAGGCAGGGGCTGGATGCGCTGATTGTCGATCACCTCGGGCTGGTCAAGCCATCTGGCAGGTACGCCGGCAACAAGGTGCAGGAGACAGGCGAGATCACAATGGGGCTCAAGGTGCTGGCGAAGGAATTGGGTATTCCGATCATTCTGCTGGCGCAGTTGAGCCGCGCGGTCGAGGGGCGGGATGACAAGCGGCCGGTAATGGCCGATTTGCGCAATTCGGGTGATATCGAGCAGGACGCCGATACGGTCCTGATGCTCTATCGAGCCGCCTACTATGAGGCGAAGAAGGAGCCGCCAGCCGGAAGCGGAGAGTTCATCGTCTGGGAAGAGAAAATGCGGCAGGTGCAAAACAGGCTGGATTGCATCGTGGAAAAACAGCGATCTGGGCCGACGGGGACGGTTCGGCTGTACTGCGATATCGCTTGCAACGTGGTTCGGGACGAGTTTTCGGAGATGGATGACAGCGGGCCCGCTTTATCGGACGAGGATGCGAAGGGGCTTTTGCTGTGACAGCCTACTTTCACGTTGGTGATTGTATCGAGACGCTGCAATTACAGGAGGGCCCATGACCTTCACCGCTACAACGATACGCAAGTTGCGAGAGCTCAATCTGCCGCAGGAGACATTCGATCGCATCCTGGAAATTTTCGAGGAGGCGCGGGAGTCGAGACCGAAAAAGAAGGGCTCGGCCGACGATCGGCGGCAGCGTGGGACGAGGCTTCCGGACGATTGGGGATTGCCGGCGGAGTGGCACGATTGGGCGCTCGAGCTCGGGCTGAGAAAACCGGAGATCGATCGCGAGGCAGTAAAGTTTCGGAATTACTGGCTCAACGCGGCAGGAGCCAAAGGTGTCAAACTGCGATGGGATTTGACGTGGCAGACATGGTGCGAAAAGGCGCTGCAATATCTTGGGCGTGAGCCGGCGGCGCCGAAGGCGAAAGGTGGGGGAGGTGGAGCGCCTAGTGCCGTCAAGTTCGATGATAAGACGTGGCAGGCGATTTCGAGGCGCTACAAATCGACGGGGCAGTGGAATCCGGAGTGGGGTCCCGGCCCTGATCGGATGGATTGCCAGATGCCGGAGAAATACCTGTGAGATATTTCTCGGTCGCGAGCGGCATTGAGGCGGCGACAGTTGCCTGGCATCCGCTTGGTTGGGAGCCTGTCGGTTTCGCGCAGTTTGATCCAGAGCACGACTATCGGCGGGGTCCGGATTTCGCATCGGCGCTGCTCAATATTCACTATCCCGACGTGCCGAATTACGGCGATATGACAAAATTCCAGGAGTGGCCTGATGCAGCTTTCAATGTTCTCGTCGGCGGAACTCCCTGCCAATCCTACAGCGTCGCAGGACTTCGTGGCGGATTGGATGATCCGCGTGGCGACCTCATGCTCACCTATGTTGCAATTGCTCGGCGATATCGGCCCGAGTGGGTGGTCTGGGAGAACGTCCCCGGTGTCCTTTCGGACGACTGCGGACGAAGTTTTGGAACACTTCTGGGATTGCTTACCGGGCGACGGGTCGAGGTCCCAAGCGGAGGGTGGGAGTCTGCGGGAGCTGTCGAGTGCTACAAAAGCGCATACGGCGTCGCATGGCGAATCCTTGACACTCAATTTGTCAGAGTGGACGGGTTTGGCCGGGCTCTCCCTCAACGACGAAGGCGTGTCTTCGTTGTCGGATATTCTGGAGATTGGCGACGTGCAGCCGCAGTATTATTTGAGCGCTCGAGCATGTCGGGGGATAGTTCGCCGCGCAGGTGGGCGGGGAAAGAAGTTGCCGGACCTATTAGCGCGAGCTCTGGAAAGCGTGGCGGGGGCACAGAAGGGGAGCTAGGAGGGCTGATTGCGGAGGTGGCGCCTCCGCTTTTGTCAATATCCAAAAATACTGGCGGCCGGTTTCCGGGGTTGGATGCTGATACGGCGCTCTCTTTGATCCCTGAGGTGGCCAATCCCCTGACGGCGCGCATGTTCAAGGGCGTCAACACCACCATGGACGAGGGGCAGACGATGGTTGTCGAGCCCATGGCATTTGATGAGACGCAAATTACCCATCCGGAAAACAGGTCTCGGCCGCGGCCTGGACAGCCGGCGCCAGCGCTCGCTGCGGGCGCGAGGCCGCCGACGGTGGCGTATATGCAGGCGGTCGCCGATCCGCTGGTGGTGAATGAGCGTGGCACCTATACTCACGAGGGAAGTGGAAATTTTCGGACGCGCAATGTTCTGGCTCAAATGAAAGAGGCGGAATGGAAGGTGAGGCTGTTGACGCCGGTCGAGTGTGAGCGGCTGCAAGGGTTTCCGGACGGCTATACGAATATCCCTTGGCGCGGGAAAAACGGCGCCCCGGACGGTTCCAGGTACCGGGTTCTCGGAAATAGCATGTCAGCCAACGTCATGCGGTGGCTCGGGCGCCGGATTGAAATGGTCGAAAATATTTGCAAATAAAAATTGACATTCTCGTTTTTTAGTCCATTATAGGGCCATCGCTGTCGAGGCAATGAGCCTCAACCTTTCGGGGAAGCAAATGACAAAATCCGAGATCATGAAGCAGGCCCATGTGGTCGCCAAACGCGATCTGCGACTTTACGATTCCTATCGTGAGGCGTTCGCTGACGCGATGCGCGCCGTCCACAAAAGCCTGCGCACGCCTCCGTCGACAACGGGGTTTTTCATCAAGGAGCCTTGGTACAAGGCGAACCGGTATTCTCGGCAGCATGGCTGGGTGGAGCTGTGACCATGTTGGCACCGGCTTCTAAAATCATCGTATGTTGCGGCTACTGCGCTGGCGAGGGACAAATCCAGCGGCCGGATAGGGAGGATGGAGGCTATCTGGTCTGCCCGGAATGCGACGGTTCTCCGCTATCCATTGTCGGGCGAGGCGACAAAATCGCCACGTATTATTGGCGCAAGCCGGTTCCGACGAATCAATTCGATTGGTGTGCCTGTTTCGAGGACGACGAACCGAACGATAGCGGCTCGATGCTGTCTGGCTATGGCGCGACGGAGTCTGCGGCGATCGAGGATTTGCTGCGGCTGGCGGCGGAAGAGGCGGAGTGGCGAGGGTGAGTATTCGCGCGCTGTCGATCGAGATGGAAATTGCGCGCCGCGCCGCTGAGGCGGAGGTGGGCGCAGTATTCATGCTCGGAGGCAATGGGCGCGAGGCAATCGCGGCCTACCATCGCGTGCTCAAAGAGATTCTATCTATTGCGCGGAGGTGCGAGCGTGTCCCAAGCGGAATTTGAGGCGTGGATTATCATTGTCGGAATGGTGCTCGTCATTATCGGGGCGGTAATGGTCCTTGGTGCGGGAGGCTTTTTGATCAGCGTGGGAGCGATGCTGATTGCCGTGCCTGTGTTCGCTAGGGCTGGATTCTAATGATGGCCATGACGCCTAAAGAATTTCAGGAGGCGCGGCGAGATTTCGGGATGAGCCGGAAGGCTTTCGGTCGGATGCTCGGGCTGCGTGGCGACTCGAAAACGCTCTACACTGCGGTGAAGCGCTACGAGATGGACAAGTCGGAAATTCCAGAGCCTGCGGCGCGGCTGATCCGCATGCTGATCTGGTTCAAGGACGATCACGGCTATTTGCCGGATATCGAATGCGGCGCGCGCAGTCCAATGCTAGCGCTGGTAGAGGGGGGGAATGAAGATGAAAAAGATCACTAAGCTAACGGCAGCGCAAGAGCGGCTCCTAATCGAGTTCCGAGAAGAATGGCGCGGCTACGGTTTGTGCTGCGACCCCGCCGACTTCGCTACTGGTGATGAGATAATTCGCGGCTTCTATCGCCGGCTGAACAAGCCAGACCCAATGATTCTCCACTTCTCATCGCCGGCCATGTGTGAGTTGGCAGTGAATTTTATTTTTGCGATTTTGGCCGAAAAGAAGCCGGCGCAGCTCTACAGCCAGCTCTACAGCCAGCTCCGCAGCCAGCTCGACAGCCAGCTCTACAGCCAGCTC
>ERZ724522.1690-NODE-1690-length-11413-cov-4.495070_pt1 | contig 11413 bp, 10 predicted proteins | sample MGYA00376055_ERZ724522 | MGnify/ENA primary metagenome ERZ724522 (study PRJEB28724, sample SAMN07190884) | wastewater metagenome | isolation source: effluent of sewage treatment plant in Hong Hong | place: Hong Kong | collected 2016-03-17 ... | reverse complement strand
GTTCCTTGGCCTCGGTAAACTAGTTTACCTTGCTTCTATAAGCGTTTCTGTAGGAATATGGTATGAATAGCCATTTAACGGAAGCTGCGTTCTATGGGCCTGTGCGGAGCTACTAATTTCGCTTACTAGGCTTATACCTATATCCTCTATATATACTTATACTCTTATTATCTATATATACGTTTTAATTAAGGTAATAGATAGTAGTTAGTAAGTATATTATAGAATAAGGGATATAACCCTGGTTTCACAATTACAACCTACTGATTGATATTTACATACATTTTGTCATCAATTGGCCGGAGTAGTTCGGATTGCTTTATCATCAGTTTTTATTTATACATTTGGATTGACCCTGAATCAGGGAAGAAAAACAATCCGGATTGCGTTCAGTTCAGCTGTGGGCGGATTGCTGATCAGCCGGTCTGGGACGATTAACAAAATCAACTTATTCGTGTCCACGAACCGTTGGATTCGTTCACTAACTATTTTGAATCATTGCTTCCTTGGATTCGCCACGCAGCGTTCACTAACTATTAATTTGTTATCAGATGGATTTCGTTCACTAACTATTTTGAATCATTGCTTCCTTGGTTCGGTGGATTCGCCACGCCGCGTTCACTAACTTAAATAATTAAATGGATTCGCCACGTCGCGTTCACTAACTTAAAAGATTTGACAATCAGTAGACGTACGGCGCCATAATCAAATCAAAAGTTCAATTTGAACTTACGCTACGGTTTATTTTCAGCTTTCCGCCACGAACCGCGTTCACTAGGATTCACAAATCCAAGGAAGCTGTGATGCCTGAACACCTGGCTACTGAACAAATGAATATCTGTACGCTAGTACACCTGAACACCTGGCCAGTGTACGCAAGTACACTTGGACACTGTACGCAAGTACACCTGGACACTTGGACACTGTACGCAAGTACACTGTACGCAAGTACACTGACTAATTTTGGCTAAGCTGATTCAGATAATCAGACCAGTGTACAAGTGTACACTACTAAAAATAGTTAAGGAACATTTGGACACTTGGCTATAAATAGCTTTCTGTATACCCCATTGGGGGTAATACCCCGCTATCGGGGGAGAAAAATGTGTCGTCGTAAGTCTATACTGCATAAGGGGTTATAACTATTTCCGAAAATCTTGTGAGAATTGTCTTGCGTGCCTTATACCGATAGCCGATAACGTACATAGTTCATTGTCAATTTACGGTTTGCTTGTGTGCTGCTCGCACTTCGCGGGCAGGCACTATCTCCATTGGCTACTGGGGTAGCCGGAAAGTGTGGTGTTGTTATGTCAAGTAAGAATGTAGTGTCGTACGTTGTTGGGCAAGCTTATGCTGTCGTAGTCGGACACATTGAGTGGTTGAGGCATCTCAACCTATCGCGGGCAGGCGAACAGCCCAAACTCGTGGCCAGCAAGGGTGACAAGGGAGGCGTTTGGGAAAGCATCCGTGATCGCGGGTGGTCCCCGGAATTGCCGGTCCAGGGAATTGCCCTGCCGTACAACGGCATCACGGCTGACGACGTAATTAAAGATCGGCAACGACGTGTAGCCGAGATGGAAAAGCTAGATGATGGTGCTCCAGTTGCTGCCATCATGCGGCAAATGTGGATGGAAAATGGCAAATGGATCAAGCCATTGTTCATCGCTAACAGTGGTTTCACCCGTGGCTTATCGTTACCAGGCATCTTGCTGGATGCCTCGAAGCAGGCGGCGGCTAGTGGCAGCAGCTTTGACCCTGCAACCTTTAAGGTGCAAGTAGTCGTTCGTGCTTTCGCGAGTGAGTATGACCGCGTGGCCGAGCAGTCATTCGAGAATGAAAGCAGGCGGATGGCTGGCACTAGCGATATGACGTGGCCTGATCGTTTGCAGGCTGGCCAGTACATGCTGGAAAAGGCCGGCAAAAATGCGAACCAGAGGTTGCTACGGAAAGCATTTGGCGACGGCAATGGCATGAAGACCTACGGCATCCTCATTGCCGCTAGTCGCTTTGGCGATGAGCTTAACTTGCTTGCTCGGCTGGCTATGCCCAAGCCAGCAGATTTCCGCAAGGATCCGGAGCACTATGTTAAGGGTGGCTACATCCCGGCGAGTGCTATTCCGCAAGTCACTAAAGATTTGCAGGAAGCACCGGACGCGGATGCTGCCGAGAAATGGCTGGCCGCCAAAGTGTACGGCGTAGGTACGGACAAGAGCGGCAATAAGGGCAAAGCGATGGACCGCAAAGCTTGGGAGTCAGCTACGGCATCGCTCGGCATCCAAGATGGTTCGCCTATGCACGCCATTCAGCAAGCACACTTGAACAATGAGGGGCTGGGCACGATCAAGGCCCGATATCCCCAATTGTTCAGTAAGCTTTGCGTGCTGACACTTGGCAAGGCCACTGACAGCAAGGCCACTGGCAAGAGCAAGAGCAAGTCGCATGCGAAAGCCTAGTTCCGACCTCGTAACGATGGTCGCCCTAATGGCGACCATCGTTTTTACTACACTTGTAACTCTGTTGCTACTGGGGGTGTAACTATGAGACGTATCAACTGGCCGCGTTTGTGGCGTACTTACTGGGTATGTTGCGAGTGCAGGATGCTTGACAGCTTACAGTTTCACCATTGGCGACACGTTACAGTCTGATCAATTACCCAGCATAGCCTAGCTGTGCTGGGTATTTTTGTTGGCACGTTACTAGTGTACATCGGTACATGGTGATTTCTAAATCTGTACACTCGTTCAGCTACGATACACTTGTTCACTGAACAGTTGTTCACTGACCCGGTGGGTCAAATTCCACTGTACAATTGATCAGTGGCCAAAAATGGCCAGGCCCACAGTCGTATAGCTGATTTATATTATTTTTATCGGCCACCGAACCAAGGAACCAAGGAAGCTATGAAAAATTATTTTTGCGCAAAATTTTTCATTGGCCACCGAACCATTGACTTTAGAAAAATTATTTTTTGCGCAAAATTTTCTAAGGCTCCTTGATTCACTGAATCAAAATTACTGACGATAAAACGGATTAGAAAATTCTCAAAATGAGATGTCACACTTTTCCCTAAATGGGCGAATCTAGGTTAGGTAGCACTAACTGATGATTAACCGAATCACTTGATCGTCAGTATCTCTCGTTTGTGTGATTACTAAAATCAGTAAAAAATGGAGCAAAGAACAATGAGTTACCGCATTTTAATGCCGTTAGGGATTGTTATGGCCCTTACGGCGAGGTCACTTGGCCAAGGTGGCTGTGCAAATGGTCAATGTGGACAGCCTTATTATCAACAACCTTATTACCAGTCGGTCCAACAGCAACAACCCGCTCAACAGCAACAGTTGGATTATACTGATACCTTCAAGACAATTAACAGCAATTTTCAGAAGCATCAAACGAAGTTTGATGAGATTGACAAAATCTTGAATGAGTTGAAGGTGAAAATAAGCGTTCCAGTTAAGCAGAAGGATTGGTCCAACGAGATTAATCTGGTCCAAGGAAACATTAGACAGTTGGACGAGAACCACACTTTGTTATTTGCTAAGGTAACAAAAGCGGTTGACGAGCTGAAAGCCTGGGAACAGACGGTTACTGGCGTCAAGGAACTCCTAAATTCAAGGGATAAGAGCTTCGGGGAGCAGGTTAAGAACCTCGAAACTAAGTTCAATCAAATAGCCAAGGAACCAGGGAAACTTCTAGCAGAGATTAATGTAATCAAAGCCGCTGCTGAGAAGCCAAGTGACCTGTTATGGCTGAAATGGCTTGCTGGAGCGAATTTAGGCATTGGTGGAGTGGCTCTGAGCGTCGCTGTTTGGGCTTTCAAGCATAAGAAAGAGATTCGGACGGTCGTTAAGGCCGTCGAACCAGTTGTTTACCATCATTATGCTCCACCCCAGGAAACTTTCCGCCATAAGCCCGCTGATCCGGCCGCTGAGTACCGGCAAAGTGCCGTTGAGACGATTTATAGAGACCGTCCAGTGGCTGTTGAGCAGCCTCCAGTGTTCGTACCACCGAATCCGGACGTAAAATACTATCCGGTGGAGACTGATTCCTTCAGAACTGCTTATAAAGAAGCCTGTAAACACGTTGTACAGAAATATCCGGGCATGATGGATGGTTTGATACACCTGGATGCAATGATTGACCAATTTATTAACGCTCAACCGGCTAATAAGCGTTAATAAAGACTACTCACTTGCCGGATTATTTAATCAAGGAGACTTAGAATGCCCGTTACTAATACAGACGCTGCTCTGTGGTACAATGTCGGCGTCTTTGGCGATGCTGGCTATGCTGTACCGAACTGGTCCAACGACGTTGGTACCCTTAATCCAAACATTTGGGACCTTACCTATACAATTGGTAAGAATTTGTTCGCAATCATGCATCATGAGGATGCTGACCTACGTATTCCACCCTCAATCAACACCCTGAAACGTATCCACAAGCTGTATGTACGTATGAGCCAAGTGCTTAGCGGCCGTGCGGTGCCTCCGGGTGACGATAACATGGAGGTTAAGCATACTCGGCCGGGTGGCGACGTCTTCATTGTGTTCCCGATTCCGTATTTCAAGGTACGGAATGTCTACATGAAGCGGTGGGCTGGTTTGATGCTGATGGCATTGGCTGAAGCAATGCAGCACACCGAAAATCGTAAGGAAATGGAAATTTCCTTGGCCTTTGCTGGACAAGTTGGTCAGTATCTGACCAGAGTGTACCAGAACATGGCCGTCGAGATGTTCGGTAAAGACCGCAACACTGTGAAAGACCCGAAGTTCTTGCTTGCTGACGATGATTTCGTCAAGTATGATCCTTCGAAGTGGTTCACATCAACGGAACTGGTCGACACTGTGAGCCGGCTCGATCGAGTATTCACTGAAGACCGTCTGGAGCTATTGGCCGAGGGTATACCAGTCACGGAACTTCCAGAGCTGAAGCCGTGGCCAGTGAACCTCACTAACTTCTACGCGGCAACGCGTTTGGATGCAACAGTAACTGATTCTGTTAATAAGGTTGAAGGTTCCGGATCGAGTGCTGGCGGCGTGATGCCGTCTGCACCGGCTCCCTAGCAAGTTTGGGCTTAGTTGTCGCTCCTGGCTAAGTCCCGCTACCGCCCAGGCCACCTTAATCGGTGGCCTGGGTCTTATTATTTCCCAGGGTAGCCCAAATGGTAGAGGCACCGATATACAATTCGGCTGGTTGTAGGTTCGAATCCTAACTCCTGGGGCTTGTTAGATCAAGAGATAGACCCTTGTGAAGAAATCGATGAACCTCTATGGTTAGAGGACGAACAATGTTTATACATGCCGTAGGAACCAGATGTTTAGTTAATGGTGACATCCGAGGCATCGTCATAGCTATTTGCATAAATAGCTATAATCATATTGAATACAACATAAGATACTGGTGGGAAGGTGAGGCTACTTCATGCTGGTTCCGCGACTTTGAAGTCGATTTTGAGAATCAGAAGCCTGGCTTCCGTATTACCACAATCTTGGAGACTGAGCATGGCCAACTATCCGTTGATACATTGTGACAAAGATGACCCTGATGCTTGTCCAATCTGTCTTGAAAAGGGTCAAATCACTTATAAAGTGATTGAGGGTACGCGAGCGTGTCCAAGGCATGGTGGAAATAGCCAGCTTGAGTCACTTCGAAAGCAATCTGCCAACCAATACAGGCTACAAATCTGGCAGAAGCGTGTCGAGGAGTTCACTGAATCAGAACATGCAAAGTCTCTGAGAGGTGAAATCGGTATTCTTAAGTTGACACTAGAAAGTGTCTTAAACAGTTGTCAAACTCCGTCCGATTGGTGGATGTATAGCACCAAAATTGGTGATTTAGTCACTAGGATTGAGAAAACTGTTGCTAGTTGTGATCGATTAGAGCGTAATATGGGTATGAGTCTAGATAAATCAACGGCTATGAAACTTGCAGCCGATATCGTCGAACTGATAGCTGAACACGTCCAGGAACCTGAGACGATTGATGCTATTTCCAGTGGACTTATCGATTTGCTCGGTAAACTTTGAGGTAAACAATGGCGACATTCAATAAATTTAATAGTTTCGTCGAGGCAGTTGCCGAGAAAGTACATAATTTGGGTGCTGATACCCTCAAAATTATGTTGACGAATTCGGCTCCGGTAGCGACGAACACGCAGAAATCAAACCTGACTGACATTAGTGCAGGTAACGGCTATTCAGCCGGTGGTACACCGGTTACTGTAACGGCATCCAGTCAAACGAGCGGTACGTACAGTTTGGTGGGTAATGACGTTGTATTTACGGCGTCTGGTGGTTCGATTGGACCTTTCCGGTATGCTGTACTCTACAACGATACAGCGACGAATAAAGAACTAATCGGTTGGTTCGATTATGGTTCTTCAATCACTCTGGCTAACGGCGAGAATTTCACTGTTGACTTCGGTGCAACGATTCTGCAGATAGCCTAATGATTCTGTTAATCAGGGGTAATGTATCATGACAGTTGATATTACATCCAACTTGATACATCATTACGCTTGTAATGATGCTAGTGGTACGACCCTTGCTGATACTGGCAGTAGTGTTAAAAATGGTACGCTGAGTGGTGATGCTACTTGGGGTACTGGACAGTTCGGTGGTGCATTACATTTACCAGGAAGCGGTGGTATCGTTACCACCGCAACCTCGATCGGTCTTTCAAGTCTAAGTGCTTTCACTATTAGTTATTGGATTAAGTTAAACACGGCCGGTATTGTCAATTATCCGTGCCATTTCTCATTTTGGAACTACGATTATACTTATAATAATCGTATTGAAATACATGGTGGTCCTTCTGGCAGTAATCGAGACATCTATTGCAATGTGGCCAACGGAAGCGGTAGCTATGGCATCGCGACCAATGGCATACCTGCTCTTGGTGAGTGGTGTCACATTGCTTTGGTATTTGATGGTGCTGGAAGTGCTAATTCTGATAAGTTGAAACTGTATGTCAACGGTTACGAACATAGTCTTACTTTCACTGGGACGATACCCTCCACTACGTCAGCTATCAATACGTCAACACCGTTAATCATCGGTGGGCGTATTGACGGCGGTATCCCCGGTAAGCAAGACTTCGATGATTTCCGAATCTACACTAGAGCATTGACAAGAGGTGAAGTATTAGCTGCCTCGTGCAACGGTGGTCCTTGGGTCAAGTACGACGTTCAAGAGACATCTGGCACGACAATAGCTGATACAGGCCCTTACACTGAAGATGCTACACTTTCTAGCAATATTAGTGGTAACACCATTACTGGACCAGGAAGTAGTTTAACTTCGGCATTACCAGGTAGTTTCCTATTTAGTGCTGGAAATATTCAGATACCTTCCACAACTACTCTGAGATACGACCAAGGTGATGAGTTAACAGTTGAGTTCTTCGGTAAACATGAAGCAGGTAGTAGTGAAAATTTTGTTTATGATGCTGACGTAAATTGTTCTATATCTATTGATGATTCAGGTGTCACTTTTAGTTATTTTGATATGGGTGACAGTCTGCTTTCAGACACTAAATCAGTGTCAATAAATAGTGGATGGCACCATTTTGCTTTAACTTTTGATTCAAGTGGTGCTGTAGAATTGTTTTTGGATGGTTCATCTATTGGGTATTATACTTTACCAGGTAATCCAGTTGGTTATTTCAATATTTATTGGTTCTTAGCTGCTGAGAGCACTAATTCAGGTATTTGTGGTATCAAAGTATACCCACAAGTACGCTCACCTTCTCAAATAGCCGCTGATGCTTTGGTTGGTGGTATTGTTGCAGGTTATCGATTATATCTTTCAGATAGCGGTAGCTTCACACTCACTGGGACCACGACTGGACTGCATTTTAATCGTTTAGTTAGTGCAGCGAATGGTAGCTACACATTAAGTGGAACAGCCGCAAATACTCTTTACAATCGTAAGATGCCGGCTGATTCAGCGTTGTTTACAACAACAATGACAACAGTCTACGGACTGTACAGTCGAGTCTTCACTTGTGCTAGCGGTAGTTACACATTCATTGGAACAGCCGCAAATTTATTCAAAGATCGTACTCTTGTAGCAAGTAGCGGCGTATATACACTATCTGGAACTGCTGCTAGCCTTTTGGCACAACGTAATCTCTCTGTAAACAGTGGTTCATACTCGCTAACGGCGTATAATCCACTACTCAGTCATGGGTACACACTACACGCGAATAGTGGTTCATATACTTCAACCTTCAGTACAGCACAGTTATCAACGAGCCACCGAGATTTTGGTGACTTATCTTTAGTCAATATAGAGTGGGTGCTGGTACATAATGTCAAACATATTGTACCACAACGCACAGTTTATCTCATATTGAACGATAAGGTCACTGATTATGCTTTCGATTCCTCAGGTCTTGGGTACAATGCAACGTATTATGGTTCCCAAGGTAATGAAAAGTGGCTAGGTAGTGCAGTCAGTTTGACTGACGATTATTATATACTGCCGGCAGCTCCATTCAATTTCTCACAAGACTTTAGTATTAGCTGTTGGGTTAAGTCGACAGCAGATGATTACATAATCTTCAGTGGGAGACGAAATGGACAAATTGCTTTGGAAGTTACTAATAAGCGTGTCACTGTTGATGGCTCAACCCTCGTGTTCGGTAGCTAGTGAGCACTTTAATGTGATTAATCTTCCAAGTCCTCAAAAAGAAAAATGGGAAGATTTAGCTGAGCATTGGCGTACTAAATGGTTCAAGTTGTTTGTTGGTGAAGACATTCCTTACAAAGAGATAGCTACATTAAAGATAACTGTCAATGATCGGTTAAAGGTTGGTGGTGGTCAAACTACTTTCGTCATTGATAACAGTGAAGTACATAATTTTAGGATTGAGATTCAAGGACCAGTTGAAGGTATGTCCAATACAGTATTACCGCATGAAGTAATGCACACAATACTTGCTAGCTATTATAAACGTGGATTACCTCGATGGGCTGATGAAGGTTATTGTTCATATATTGAGCCAATTAAAGTGAATATGCCGTGGACGACTAGATACCCTTTCCACGCAATAATGGAAATGACAGATTATCCACCTGATACTAAAAGTTTCTATATGCAGTCTATGTCGATGGTTGATTGGTTAATCAATCTCAAAGACTTAAAGACATTTAGATCATTCCTTGAAGAAGCACCGTTTGGCGGTGATCATCAACCTGCACTCCTGAAGTATTATAACTTCAAAAGTTACCAAGAAGCTGAGCAAGCTTGGAATAAACGGTCGCTCGTAAAGGAGTTATAACATGAAAATGCAATACAATCCCGGAACAACGGGACTTGCCATTTATGCTGTTGTATTCAATAGTGCTGGACAGGCTTGGAAGCCTGCTTCAAGCGCATTTACGACATACACAACTAGTCGTAGCGATTTCACTGTATCGTTACCTGAGATTGGTGTCACTGGTTTCTACGGTCCTACCACAATACCTGGTACTGGACCTAATCGTGTTTGGTATATCTACCAACAAACTGGTGGCTCACCTTCTCATACTGATACATTAATCAAGGAAGTATATGAGACGTACGACGTGAATACTGTCCAGATCGCTGGAAGCACAGCAGCAGCGTCCGGTCTTTATGCGTTGATAGGTGATACGAATACGACAGTATCCGAAACATTGGAAACTTTGAACAGTGTTCAAACTGATATTGGCGGTGTCCTGTCAAGGATTGGTTTGTTCACCGGCACTGGTGTAAATAACATACTTGGCTTCTTACGATCATTGATGCGTAAGGATTTGGCTGCTCCGAGTGATGTTGGTGGTGCATTCGATCCAGCACATGATAGCTTGGAAGCACATACAGATGGCGAAGCAACGATTAAGGAAATCTCAACAGCTGGTATGGCCAAGTTGATCAACACGAATACAGGTGAAACAAGTGCTGTCTCCGGAAGCGTGGCAAAGATTGCCCAAGGAGCCGCTGATGCAAATACTCTTCTCAACGAAGTCCTTGGAACTTATGCTGCGGGAAGTTGGGGTGAACGACTCAAACGGATTCCAAATGCCGCTGCTGGCGGTGCAGGTGGTCTACCTACTGTTGATGCTAGTAATCGTGTGGCTGGTGTTCAGTCGGCGGCGAACATAACATCAACTGGTAATACTATTCTAATTAGTGCAAGCGGTAAGGTTACGGCTGGTACTGTCAATGACAAAGTTGGCTATGAACTGACTGCAACTGAGGAAGGTCTAATTGCTGATGCTGTAGCTGCTCAAACGAATGTTGCAGCCGGATTAACTAATATAGTTACCGCGTTAGGTGTTCTTCAAACGGATTTGTATACTGCAAGTATCAGTATGATCAAGGATTCGACGACTGATGAGTATACAATACAGTGGTTCAAGAACGGTATCCCTATTACGTCAGGTATAACTTCGCCAACGATTCAGGTAATCAAACGGAGTGATGGTACTAATCTTATTGCATCGACTGCACTTACTCAGATCGGTTCTACTGGCGCATACAAGTATGATGCAACAACTACTGCTCGTTTGGCGTCTGGTGATTCCGCTGTAGTGGTCGTAACTGCAACAATTGACGCGTCGAGTAGAGTGTGGCGTAAGCCAATAGGTAAAGATGTATAGGAATCAATTTTTAGCTATCCTTGACGTAATCGATACGGAAGAAGTGAAGCGTCAGATTGTAACAGCACCAATTGATCTAAGTGATGGAAGCTTCCATCATTTAGTGGTGACACGGTCAGCCGGTACAATATCCGTATATATTGATAATACATTAGTTGCACAACAATTTATTAGTAACAAGCCTCTTGAGCTTGATTCAGATAATCTTCTTGGTGCAAGTCACTTTGATAGTGAGATTCCTTTCAACGGTCAGATGAAGAAGTTCAGCTTCTACACATACTGTCTATCAGGGACCGAGATCGGAGACTTGTTCAATGCGCCTTGATTATGTATATGGTATATACCCACAAATTGGGACTTTAATCATTCCTAGGTTGAAAGATGGTTACGGTAAGGGCGTAGGACCGGTGTACGGGGCAGTAATGCCTAGTTTTCCAGGCGGATATATCCAAGGTTCACATAAGTTTCTGACTGTACTGGACTTTGCACCAACTGTTCTTGATTATTATATCAAGACAGAGAATTTCAATAACGGTACAGTCTTGGCTAACTGGAATGATGGCGACCCAAACACAATAACATGTGTTGGATTACGTAATCTGACAGTCAATGGTCCTGCTCAGATACTTCCAAATGCTTGGGGAACTAGTTACACACCAATAGCAACAGGAGTAGCTCTACAAGGTAGTTCATTCGATGTCAACGGTGTACGTTTGACGTATATACCTGGCACAGGTTTGATCCTTAAAGATGCTACTAATAATGCAACAAGTAAATATGGGA
>ERZ724522.1689-NODE-1689-length-11421-cov-8.513549_pt1 | contig 11421 bp, 11 predicted proteins | sample MGYA00376055_ERZ724522 | MGnify/ENA primary metagenome ERZ724522 (study PRJEB28724, sample SAMN07190884) | wastewater metagenome | isolation source: effluent of sewage treatment plant in Hong Hong | place: Hong Kong | collected 2016-03-17 ... | reverse complement strand
GTTGCGGAAGTAGCTTCTGTGCTACTACCCAACGCGCCCGGATCAAAAGCATGAAACTTCTCTGTGCTACCATGCCAAACCGGCACAGGAATAAATCCTGCTTCTTTAGCCCGAGCAATCAAAGCAGCACGTTCTTCTTTAGTGCCGAGACTTGCGTCTAGCTGCTTTTCGTAGCGAGTTTTCTCGAAAGCGTTGAGCTTGTGGGTGGAGGAATCGAGAACAGCTGTGTGAGCCTTAGAACCGTAGTAAGCTCTTTCAGAATCCTTCAATAATGTTTTATTTCCTTGGCTAACAACCAGAGGAAAATACTTTTCATAAAAGCTGAATACATCTGGATGACGCTCCTTAAGATCCATGATAAAAATAGGATCGTGAACATGATTTGCGTCAAGCGTTTTCAACCATTCTTCAGCTTCAGTATCAGTAAGTCTCTGTCCAGGATAGGGCTGTTCATCTTTTATCTTTGCGTAAGTAGCAGCAGCTTCTTCATCAGCAGAGTTTGGTTGCTCGTAATTAGTTTTAGTCTCTTGCGCAATACGTTTAGCCTCACGCACCTCCCTATCACTACGATCTAGTTGATAATCAGTCTTCCCACCCACCACCGGTCGCATCTTGCTGCCCATCACATACGCATTCTGCACCAGCTCAGCAATATCATCCTGCGTCGCACGACCAAAGATCCTCTTCAGTTCACGCTTCAGGATATTGAGCTGATACTTAACAGTCTCTGTGGTTTTATACTTCGGTCCAGCAAGATCCCCTGCAAGACGCTGCCCAAGCAGCTGCGCAGCATACTCTTTGGCGCTAGGATCAACTTTCCCGCCGGCAACAGCCTCATCCCGCCAACGGGCGTAGTCTGGCGAAGCTTCGATCTCAGCCATCAATTGGCCGACGATCTTCTTACCACGGGGATCTGCGAGAGCTTTATCAATGAACGCATGACCAAACAACTCATGCGGAAGAGTATCTTGAGTTGCGTCAGGAGTATAAGTAGCTTCGCCATCTTTGACAAAGCCTTTGACGCCAGGTTTAGGTTCTCCAGCGACAAGCTTATCACCGTGCAGTGGAGCAAAGTGATTCTTGAAAATATCGACGAATCCCTTCGTCAAAGCCTGTTCACGAGAGTCTTGACGGCGTTGGTCAACAGCAACATCCGGAGCCTCAATGCGAGACTCTGATGTGCGACCCATCCACTCAGGTGTGGTGCGGATTTTGCTCTTAGACTGTCCTTCAGCAACGTTCTTTGCAGTTTTATCAGCAATCTCCTGCTTCCGGTAGTCTTGATACTTCTTATACTGCTCGTCCTGAAACTGCTTTAGTCGATCCTCTTGTGTGGGTTCAGCTGGTGTAGTAACCACTTCCTCTTGCGCCTTAGCCTCTTGCGCCATTTGCCTCTGCCGCATCGCTTCTTCCCGCGCAATACGCTCTTCTTCCGCCAAAGCAGCATTATCAGCCTCCACTTCACGCTTTAACTGCTCACGACGAAGCCTGCGCTCTTCCGCAGCAGTAGCAACTTCTTGCTCCAGTTGCGCATTCTCCGCATCAACCTCACGCTTAAGCTCCTCTCGTCGTCTAGCGCGAGCCTCGTTAATAATCCGCTCCTGCTCCAATGCACTGTTCTGTGCAGCAGCTTCTTCCGGAGACAAGAATTGACTCTTCAGTTTCTCTTCACGCGCAATACGCTCTTGCTCCAACTTACTTTCTTCTTGTGCAATCTTCTCAGCTTCTTTGCGAGCCTTCAACTCGCCGGTGAGCTTATCCACTACAGGGTTTGATGTCTTAAGCTTCCCTTCGCCACGAAGCTTGTCACTAGCATCCACCAGCATTGACTCATAAGTTGCATCGTCAACCTTTCGGCCAGCAAGTTCCTTATCCACTACGTTCCGTGCAGCTTTGATCTCTTTCTCACGGCCGTGAATATCAAAGTCCCATGTGCGTAGTGTGGGAGCAGGGGCTTCTGGCGCTACCGGTTCAAACGCAGGACGCTGATCTTGTTGCGCAGAATCAACAAGTTCTGCCAAATTAACTTCATCAATCCCGGGATGAAGTTTCAAACCCCGCGTCAGCGCATTGTTCCTAGCCCGGCCAAAAGCTAGTGCTCCGGCGGCATCCCAAGCTACTCCGCTCGGATCTAGTGCATCGCCACCCTCCATAGTGCGCATACCCGCACCAACACCAAGATTAATTCCAGTGTTGATAGCTGCATCCTTTGCAGCGAATCTTGCTGCATCATCAATTTGTCCGGGAATAAATCCACGAACAGTCTTAACAAGATTCGCAGGCGTGTTAGGACGGAACGCTACAATGTTCGGAGCAAGTGATCCAAGATTCGCCGCGATAGGATGTTGCTCCGCATCAGCAGCAAGCTGCTCCTTCCAGCTCTCAGGCATCAATTTCTCTTGACCTTTAGCCGCTGCCCATGATGCACCAGCACCAAGAAGTCCCGCCAGAGCTAGTGTTGGAATACCGACTGGAGCACCTACGCCAGTGGCTGTTTCAGCAACTCCAAGTGTCGCGGCGGAAGTTGCAAGACCTGCAAGGGTAGGTGCAAGTGCTGCGCCGAAAGATCTACCAAAGGCACCCTTTGCACTAGTCTGCGGCGGAGTGTGCTGAATCTCTGTGGCGGCAGTCGCTGGTGGAGCTTGTTTACGCTCAACGGTATATCCTTGCTCGTCAATATCAAACAGCGCAGGATCATAACCATTATCCAACAACGCACGACGCTTTTGTTCTTCGGTAAAAGGCATAAATTAGTTGAGGTTAAAGCGCATCAAAGCATCAAGTTGTTGTTTAACTTGTGCAATAACTTCAGGACTAAGCTGTGCACCTGTTCTAAAGTCACGACCAGTTTCGATTTCTTTAGTCATTGCACTTTGCAGCTTACGAATAACGTCAGATTTGTGCGGTTCGATTATGTTGCCAAGTCCATAAGACTTGTGTGCAAGATTATACCAGTCAGCTTTTGTCCAGTTTGAAGTGTCACTCAAACGAAGCTTCTCAGCCTCGATTAACTTAGAAGCTTTTTGATCAGCTTCTGATTTAGGGGCAGTAATTGGTTGCACGGCCGGAGGCGGCGGCTGGTTACCATCGTCGGGAAGTTTGCCAATACCAATAGGTGGAAGATTTGATTTGGAACTAGTTCCAGGAGCCAACAACCTACGACCAAGCGTGGGAATAGGTTTTCCTGCTTCACGAACAGCCATCGGCTTCTCAATGCCAGTCAACGGATCCTTCACCATCTTAATATCCTCACTAGGTGAAGGATAATTAACACCCGGAATAGCCATTCCCTGCTGGATTCTACCACCCCCGAGATGAATTGCAGCGTCAATTGGTGACCCTGTGTTAGGATCAAACAAACGTCTGGCAGTGCTAAGATCAGACTGCGCAAGAATCTTGTTGAGTTCTGTCAAACTACGATCAGTATCAACAGCGTCTTGTCCACGTTCAGCACGATCGAAGTTAATCATGCCGCGAAGATTTTCAGCATCCAGATCTGCTGCAATTTTAGCACGTTCAAGTTTACCTTTACTTGCTGCACTTGCAGTAGCCTCAGTATTCTGAGCCTGTTCCAAAGCTGTCCGTCCGGGAGTTAGCACACTAGTTGCACGAGCAACATTAGCGGCTGCTAGGTTCCTTGCAAGCTCCGAATCAGCAGCAGTTTCTCCCAAGCGATACGACAGGCCATACTGACCGGCAAGCCTGTTACGATCGTTGACAGTCTCAAGATTCTTGCGACTGCCTTCCGTCGCACCAATACCTTCAGCGAATGGAGTGTAACCAATATTATACGCTGACTTTGCTTTGGATCCTGTAGCCAGTTCTTCGTTGCGTGCAGATGTCGCTCCGCGAGAAGTTCGAGGATACAACGGATCACTGCCATATCGCTTCTCAACCGCAAGTTCATCAGCAACATCTTCATCAACAGCAGCTCTGGCTCTCCGCCGACGCATCTCTTCCAACCGATTAGCTTCATCCGTAGCAACTCGTGCACGTGCCGCATCAGTAGCTCGCGTTACACTGGCCTTAAACTCTTCGTCCGGCCGCATTGCTTCCGCACGTGCAACTTCATTCTCACGTTGTTTCCGTGCAAGATAACTACCAAAAAGAAGATCTTGTAGTAAAGGCATATTGTTTAGCCGGAGTAACCGGGGAAGGTCTTGTTGAGAACGTTTAGGCCACCAATACCAACATTCGCCCAACCAAGAGCGTTTTGGCGATTAGAGTTCTGTTGAGCAAGCGCATTAGCTTGATTAGCTTGAACCTGCGAACCAATCTGTCCGGCAAGTTGATTACCAATTCCTGCAATAGCAGAAGAATTGTTATATCCACTTGGGTTAAAATTGGTCACTGGCGCAGCACTGACACCAGCACGTCCCGTGCCAACTTGAAAAGGATCAATTTGAGTTCTGGTGCTTAGCATGGAAGGAGCCATGGAAAGCAGCGAAGCAAGACGATCCTTCTTAGCATTCAAGGCATTACCAAAAACCTGTGCATGTTTCCAAGATTGTGATCCGGGAAGTTCTCCAGTGCGTGCAAGACCACGTTCAATCTCAGCAGACTCAGTAGGAGTCAAGCCGTTAGGATTAACAGAATCAAGGAGCTGATTAAACAGAGCACTAGAGTGACGACGTGTGGCATAGAACTCTGGATTAGCAAGTTCATCGAGATTTACAGCTTCCTGAACAAGATCTCGTCCGGTTCCACGGAGTGTGTTAAGTTCCCGACGAGCACCTGCTTCGGTGTTTTGATCTTGTAGATCGTTGGTCAGCTGATTATACAACGGACTGAAACGAGCAGAGAGATCGTATTCATGCTGAGCTTTCTGCGGATCAAGAACCTTAGCAGCATCAAGCATCGCACGATCATAAGGCTGGATGGCTTTAGTATAAGCCTCAAGAACCTTAGGGAGCGAATTGACGGTATAACCAGCAAGTTCTGCTGGAGAAACTTCACGATAAGCCATGGTGTTTAGTAGTTAAATTTTCTAGTGAAAAGGTTTCCACCATTTTGAGCACGTTCATCAGCCTGGGCTTGCATCTTCTTTTGGGCACGTTCAATAGCACGTGCGGTGGCTAGTTGTCGAGCCACAAACTGTGATTCAGCATCGTTCGGTGGTTGTGGGAGATTGGCTCTGCGCCAAGCAGCAATACGGTTTGCTTCGGATGCAGCATTTGTTGCAGCTTCAAGTTGTTTACTGGATACGTCATACCCACCCGCACGTGCAGCATTCTGTTTAGCTCGTGCAGCAAGTGCAGCTTCATCAATTGCAGTGATGTTAGGATCTTTAACTTCAAACTGTTTACGTTTCCGTTCAGAGATCAAACCATCCGTCAACAAATTAGCACCAATAATTGGACTAATCATCGGCGGACGGAAATTGCCAGGAGCTAAACGTGCCTGAAAATTTCCCAGAAGTGGATTGCTAAACATATTGCTGATTGGAAGGAATCACCTCACCACTCTCGCGAGTTTCAAGATGAAGGGCGTTGAGTTGTGCATTAAATGCGAACTTAATCCAGAAGCCCAGCAACGAACCAGAACAAAGATCGCCTTCATACTGGAAGTTAAGTGTGGCGGAGAGTTTGTTATCCGTGACTGGTGTCGGCGTTGTCCAAGGATATTCGGGAATTGTAACATCATCCGCAAGAAGTTCTTGCTGGATGGTTTTATCAAGCTTCCCGTCAACGTAGTTGAGCACTGTTACAGTGCCGTTCTCGAACACTTCAGTGAACCGGACACGAAGACGAATCGCAGAGCTTTCTTGCGCAGGAGTAGGAGAAGAAATTTCACCGTAATAGAAACCTGCTTCAGCATATTCATCAGAATCCTCGTAAATGTAGATTCCAGTCGTCGTGCAAACAACAAGCTTCTGCTGCGGCTGTGTATTAATTGTTGTGAAACGAATCACATCCGTCAAACGAGGATCAAGATCCAACGAAACAAACACTCGGAGGGTTTCATCATAAACCATGATTCCCTGGCCGAAGATAGTGTTGACACTGAAGTAAGTGTAATCTCGCAACGAAATAGCACAAGGATATTGCTGGAGAACACCGTTCATCAGCGGTTGAATCTTAAGGGAAAACGGATCAACTTCGGCCTTAGATGCAACAGCAGCGATAGCGTTGAAGGACTTGATACCATTCGCATCAACAAACACTGTGTCTGCACCGATAGTAGTAACACCGTAGTGATGAATGGCGCCAGATGCTAAACCTACGCGGGTGTGACTAGGTTCTCCGAAGAAGACATTTGCGTAATCAATCTGGATCCGGAAACCTTGTGTGGCTGTCGAGGCCATAAAGTCCGAGGATCCATAGAGTGGACTGAGGGCAGTTGTGCGTTCGTAGGAGTATCGGTAAGCACTCTCAGTTGCATCACCAGCTTTAGCGCCGTTGTTATCAATAACGATAACAAAGTTCAACGGCATTCCGCTGACACTACGGTAAAGATATTTACCATCCGGTGACAACATGTAAACAGTGTTACCATTGTAATACATGATTGAGCCGATAGGAACATATTCCGGATCTTCATCAGTCCATTCGGCGTAGGACTTAGTGCGACGACCGCTACCGTCAAGAAACACCACCGCCGGCTGGCTAACACCATCTGTGACGAGAATAGCGGCAGGAGAGCCATTGACGGTAGCTGTGTAATTCACTTCAGTGTTAGCAACATTCGCCGTGACAGGAACACGCTTACGATTGATGGAAGATGCAGGAACAGCTTTGAAATGAATCCTGGCAGAAGGATCCATTACAATCGGAGCACCGGCAGCATCACGAAAGTAAGCGAAGTTGCTATCTTCTTGACTCAGATCACGCCAATAGAGATATCCATCCGCAGCAACAATAAGATAATTCTCAATACCTTCACAGCCTTGAAACAACGCCGCATTGATACCGGTCAGCTTTGCAGCTTTCTTGATCGGCGCAACGTTATTTGCACGGACACGAAGATTGATTCCCAGCGGATACTCTGAATCCGCCAGTTTATCAACACCATCCTTGCGGTTAATACCGCCAGTAAAGTCTTTGCGGGTGATGTCCATTTTCTCCAATGGTTAGAAATCTGTTACGCTCGAACACTACTTGACGCTGGCCCGTTTGAGCATTAGCATGAAGTCCAGTGAGAATAGCTTGCGCTTTAGCGTCGTATTGCTGCGCCAGACCTGGATTCTTTTCAGACTCCAGTGCGTCACGTGACAAAGTCATATACTTGATAGCATCATCGTAGCGAGATCCACATTGGAAATTGCTACGATCATCAAGCATAGGCTCATAGATCGGACGATAAAGAAGTTCAAGCGTATCCTGCTTGTTAGTGTTCTGCCACCAATCATCTTTGAAACGATAGTGGGTATAGAACACTTCGGTCATGTTGTTAGGAATACGGCTAACAACGACATCGTCAATATCAGTAACAGTAGTATCGTAGGTATGAACGTCTTGTGTGATACTTTCGACGTCTTCCCATGATGCTGCCGTGATGCCGGAACGTGCGTTGGTGATCGTGAGTGTTTCAACGAAGGAACTAGATTTATTTGTCCGGCCGGAGATTCGGAATGTGGCGGATTCGGTGTCTTTGAGTGTAAAGGTCAACGGACCAGCGTTGAGAATCTCACGGTTAAGCGGAGAACGCTTAGTAATGGTGAAGTTATTGAAGTCTGTTTGGAACTCTTGAAAGCGACCAGATTGCTGCGCGAAGTCAAAAATTTCCTTAGTGCGGATGTTGCGAATCCGAAGAGGGACCATAACATACCACGGGAAAGCGATGACATCAGTAGCAAGTTCAGAAGTCTCAAATACTGCTGTGCGAGAAGAATCAAGAAGCTCTGACCGTTCATAAAGTCCACGAGCCGCTTCGTTAATGCGTGCGACCCAAATAGACTTTACACGCTCATCGGCAAGATTAAGTCGCCCTTTGAGCGGTGAAATGCTATTAAGGATGTCGATTAGCATAGGTTAGCGGAGGTAGATCTTGATGCGACCAAGATTAGTGGGAAAACGATGTCCACCAATCTTAGTATCAGAACCGTTAGTTCCATTAGGAAGAACCCAAGAGGCTGTAGCGGGATTCGTCCAGTAAGATTGATCGCAACGGAAGATAATTCCGGTTGCATTGAAAGATAGCTGCATGGGTGTGATGCGATAAGCAGCGTTAGTCCAAGCCATCATAGCTAGTGGAATTTCTTCACCTGCTTGATAAGCAAGAGAACCTGTGGCTTCATTTGTGATCTCGAACATTGGACTGACAAGCATTGGTCGTCGTCCAAGTGTGTGCGGAATAGAATCAATGTATCCAAGCGCAGGAAAGAACGTTCCACTATGCGGATACATGTAAACCACTTCCGCAATCGGAGCAGTAGTCCACGTCAAGCTGTTCGGTCCTGTAATCAGCGTGTAATTACTATTATTGTAACTAGGCTGCGGCAACTTACCAATATCCAAATTCGTCTGCGGAAGTGCGTAAGACGAAAGATTGGTAATAACGTATGCGTTAACACTAGCAATCTTCTCCGAGCCGATAGTTCCATCAGCAATCTTAGCACCTGTCACTGCACTATTAGTGATCTGCGCTGTGCCGATAAGGTTATCACTGAGATGACTGCGATTCACGACACCAACTGCAATCTTATCTGCCGTCACACCACTACCTGCAAGTTGCAGCGAACCAACAGCGCCATTGAGAATCTTCTCTGCACTGACAGCACCGGAAGCAAGTTTCGGTGTAGTAACAGCACCATCAGCAAGGTTAGTCTCAGTCAGAATTGAACCGAGATACACATTGGTCCAAGAAGAGCCGTTGTAAACCTTCAGCTGAACGAGGCCCGGAGTAGAGTTATCAAGCCAGACGAAGTTAGTGAAACGGGGATTCGTGACATGGTCAGGTTGAGTTGACTGCAAGAGAATAATACCACGATTAGTATTAAGCCGTGCATTGTCAACAAGCTGATTCAGCGCCGTAGGACTCAGGGCACTGCGACCAGTGAAGTCAACGCCCTTGATGAGATCGTTATAATTCTCAGCACCAAAAGCCGTGCAGGCAACGAACAGAAGGAAAAGTTTTTTCATGCGTTATCGACGAGAACTGTGTTAGAGTTAAGGGTCATGTCCGTCAAGAACAGACCATAGAATAACTGAATGGCTTTGATATAGTTAGAAACGTCAGTCTCTTCAGAGAATGTAACAAAATCAGCGAAGTAGCAATTCTTTACACTAAACACCGCATCGGCAATCGGTCCACCTGTGGAGAGAGTTTCAGTAGAAGTGTAAAGAATAACACCTTCGATAGTCATCACACTGACTGTGCATGTTACATCAGTGCCAACTTCAACAAGTTTTGCACTGATAAACATCCAATCGTTGTTCATGTCGAACTGAACCGTAAATCCACTATCAAGGCCAAGCTCGAAATTACTACCAATGATCTTAAGAACAAAACCGGGAGCATTAATAACTTCTCCGTCAGCAGTTCCAGCGGGAACTTTGATCAACGCAAGCCATTGAAGACCTGAGGTTGTAACGCCGTCAGTAGTCAGTGCTTTTATGGCATCAGCTTCAGCGAAACTGTGACCGTAGAGTGTCGGATCAGTATCAGCAATCTTCAGTCCCGCCGTAGCAACCATGTTTGGACCAGTGCCTTGATACAATGTCGCAGCACTAACAGTTCCAATAGCGTCAACAGTCAACTGACTTACGTCACCACGATACCAAGTGACTAGGTTTGTGGTATCAACCGTAACAGTAGGTGTTTCGTAGAGTTGATTTGCAGCTTCAACGCCTTCGGCAACCTCAAAAGTATCCGTCACGTCAGTCATCACTGCACGGATAGAAGAAGTTAACTGAATTGCGGTGCCAAGATTAACTTCATCACTACTCTCGGTGCTCCAGACTTCAAGTGAGAAATGTTTCTTGATAACTTGGTTGGTATAGAGAGGAACATTCAGAACCTCTCCAATACCTTCCCAAAGTTTGTAACGATAGACATCATCTCCGACACGGTAAGCAATGCACAAACAGAAATCAGAATCCACAGGAGGCTCAGGAAGTTCTGTCAGCACGAAGTTATTAGTGCTAGCATAGTTCCACTGCGTGATGCGCTGCGAAGCTCCGTTCCACTTCAATGGATTCGCGCGGGAATCATTGATATCTGCCGTGAGTGTCAAGTCATCGACAGTATGATCCTGTGATCCAGCGTGAGGACCTGTGTCACTGAAAGAGTATGTAAAAGCAGGCAGAGTAAAATACCCTACACTGCGATCAATACGCGTTGGTTCGCGAAATGTTACCGTGTCGTAGCTCATTTTGCAAGAGCTTTGGAAAGCTCGATAAGCATTGCGAGAGACTTAGCAAGCTCAGTCAATGCGGGGGAAGTAACTTCTCCATCTGCTCCTTCAGTCCCAAGTGTCAAGGTTCCCTTTGTCGTCTGGCTTGCCTTAAGCTTCGACACACTAGCAGTGCCTTCACCATTAGCAGAGACATCACTATCAAGCTTACGCGTTTCCCGACGCTCAAGGGTTCCATCAGGGCGAAAGTAATCAACAGTGTGTTCATTGGTTTGCTTAACGTGAGCGGTTGAACAACCAACAAGCAAAGCACTAACGAGTAGGAGTAGAATCGTTTTCATCGGAAAGAATCTTGGATAGGAATGGGATACGTTTGATGAACTCAAGGTTGGCGAGTTGCTGATGAATGCCTACAGCACCATAACCGATAAACACTCCGAACCAGACGTGGGTCATGGTATTGAAGAAACTCCAGACAGGAAGTTTCTCGACGACGAAGTGACAAGTAGCACCACCAACGACAGCAAGGATCGAGGGAATGTATTTGTTCTCAATTGGACTATGCTTGATGATCTTACCCAGCACATTGAGTCCCAGCACGTAGACAATCAAAGGCCAATTAAGAAACAGATCGTTGAGATTAGTGAGTAGAGATTCCATGTTCTTTAAGAGCTTCCTCGCGTGATTGCCAGGGTTTACCAGTAGGATCACCAAGTTCTCGGTCCATCACCCAATTACCAAAACCGGTTTCACGACCAGAGACTACAACACTAGCTACTTCAACGACTACAGCTAGTGGAAAGAAAATGAGTTTAAGATTCATTCTGGTTCGTATGTTGAGATAATTTTTGGTGGACAAGCTTCAGCGGCAGCGAGACAGTTGTTATCTTCTAGTTGTGTGATAGGCTGCCTATGAATGTAAGCTCTATCGTAGAACGGAACTTGCCAACTAAAGTTTTCAGGAGCTTTCTGAATACACAGACCACAAACATTGCCAAGACAACGAGAAGGAGCTGTGATTATCCAATTGTTGCGATTGCCTGGTAGTGTTCCAGTGTCGTCGTTCGGCATAACTATTGTATCTTTACATCGACATGCTTAGAAAGATAAACTACAATATCATAAAC